>WNFI01013648.1_pt1 | contig 12569 bp, 10 predicted proteins | sample 5400471 | NCBI WGS metagenome assembly WNFI01 (sample SAMN13153348, study PRJNA577476) | soil metagenome | isolation source: 100 cm saprolite on Douglas fir-dominated hillslope | place: USA:California | collected 2013-09-17
AGCTCCTCGGCCATGTCGCGCATTCGGGCTTTGACGCGCGTTTTAGTGCGGGCCCAGGTGGCGCCGCCCATGCGGTCGAGCTGCGGCGGGGCGTCGCCCGCGCCGCGGAAGCGCTGCACCAGATCCATGAGCGTGAGCGGCACATAGAGCTTGCTGCCGCCGGCGTACTCGAGCAGCATGTAATCGCCCCTGGCTTCGCCCTGGTCGATGGAGCGCAGGCCCAGAAAGCGGCCCACGCCATGTTCCGCGTGCACCACGTAATCGCCCGGTTTGAGATCGAAGGTTTCGGCGGAGAAAGTGGCGAGATGCGATTTTCCGCCCGCTGAACGCGCGACGAGGTCGGGCGTCTCGAACAGGTCTTCCGAGCCGAAGACGGCGAGCTTGGAATCGGGGAAGATGGCGCCGCGCTCGATGCCGCCGCGAATCAAATAAATGCTGGCAACCGACCCGGCCAGGTACGCGCGCTCGGCCAGATATTGCGGCGTGCCGTCGGACTGATCGATGCCGAGCTGATAGGCGATGCCGTACTCGTTGAAAATGTCGGCCAGGCGCTCGATCTCGCCCGCGGACGCCGCGAAGAAAGCCACGCGCGATCCGGATTCCACCAGGCTACGGGCTTCGGCAATGGCCACCTGCATGTTGCCGTGGAACGACATGGAGGGCCGGGTGGGAATGTGGAGCGCGTTTGTTGCCGTTGCGGCGGGCAGCACGGGGACCGAGATATCGAGCTCGCGCAGTTCCAGTTGCGCCTGGTTCGGCCGCGCGGGGGCGAGTTCCTCCCAGCGGAAGAAGATTTTTTCGGGCGGGCATAGCGCGGGGCGCTCGGGATCTTCCAGGCGCTTCCAGAAGCGGCCGGCGGCGGCGCGGATTTCATCCGGTTCATCGAGGATCACAATCGGATTTTCGAGCAGATCGAACAGCGACGCCGTCAGCGGCCGGACCAGCGGGCGCAGCAGCTCCCAGCCGGGGAATGTTTCGCCGGGTAGTGGGAGATCGCGGGCCGGAATGCCGGCTTCGCGCAGCTGCTCGGTCAACTCGGCCAGCACAGGGCGGGATTTCTGAAACTCGGTGAGCGGCAGCAGCGTGCATTCGGGAATCTTCATCACCGAGCGTTGCGATTCCACTTCGAAGCGGCGCATGGAATCGATCTGATCGCCAAACATCTCGATGCGCGCCGGCTTGGCGGCTTCAGGCGAGAACACGTCGACAATGCCGCCACGGACCGAGTACTCGCCCACCATTTCGACCGGATCGCGCTTCTCATAGCCGATGCTTTCGAGATGCGCGATCAAATCGTCGAGCGGAATTTCATCGCCGGCATGCAGCGTGAGCGCCAGTTGCCGGTAGAAATCGGCGGGCTCGATGCGCTGCATGGCTGCGGCTACAGGAGCGATGGTGATGGGAAGAGCGCCGGTCGAGAGCCGCCATAAGCCGGTGGCACGCTCCTCCAGAATTTCGGCATGCGGCGACATACGCTGCGCGGGCAAAACGTCGAGCGCGGGCAGCAATTGCGGCGCCTGACGGTCGCGGCCGGAAACCAGCAGGTGGAAGAACGTCGTCATGGCTTCGCCGAGCGTTTCCGCCTGCTGATTGCCCGCCGCGATCACGATCAGCGGCCGCTCGGTCAATTGCCACAGCAGCACCGAATAGAGCGCTTTGGCCGTGGTGGTGAGGCCGGAAAGCACTGGCAGCGGCTGCTTGAGCGCCACACACTGCACCAATTCCTGAAATGCCGAGTGGCGGGCGAGTCCCGAAAACAGATCGCGAATTGCAGGATGAATCAAGGGATTAACGCGCGAGAATACTTTCCACGATACCTGTTGTTGAGTAGCCGGGCTCGAGGCTGAGAGCCATCACCTTGCCGCCCGCGCCTTCCACTTCCTCGCGACCCGCGATCCAGTGCGCCCAATCCGCGCCCTTCACCAGAACGTCGGGCAGCACGGCGGCGATCAGCTCGCGCGGCGTGTCTTCGTCGAACAGCGTGACGGCATCGACGGCCTCCAGGCCCAGCGCCACTTCGACGCGCTCGCACTCCCCGATGAGCGGTCGCGATGGACCCTTCAGGCGCCGCACGCTGTCGTCGGAATTGAGAGCGAGGATCAGGATGTCGCCCAGCGACCGCGCTTTCTCGAGCAGCCGGATATGGCCGGGATGCAGCAGATCGTAGCAGCCGTTGGTGAAAACCACCGTCTTGCCCGCGGCTCTCCACCGGGCCCGCGCCTCGACCAGTTCGTCGCGGCCGTAAAATGTTCCCACACTTTCAATGTAGGACAGGAGCTTGCGGCTGTCCATTGCGGGGTGTTGTCGGTCTGTGTCACTCGATCGTCTCCAGCGCGTGCTCCACGCTTCGCGGCTGCCACCACCGCCGCAGCCCCAGATCCGCCGCGATGACACCCGCCGCATTGTAGCCGCACAGGCCCGTGATATTCCCGCCCGGATGCGTGGAGCCGCCGCACAGGTAGAGGCCGTCCACCGGCGTGCGATACTCGCCGGCTCCCGGGAACGGCCGGTTGTAACCGACCTGGCCATGCGCGAACGATCCCACCAGCAGATCGCCGCGCCGCATGTTGGGGAGCTGGCGTTCGGTATCGAGCGGCGACCGGCAGAACCAGTCGAGCACCGCGCCATCGGCCAAATTCGGCGCGTAAGCCGACCAGAGAGCCAGCCTGCGCCGCGCGTGCGCCTCCTTTTGGGCATCCCAATTTGCCGCCGCCCCGTTGAGCGCGTACGGCAGCTTCTCCCAAAGGAACGCAGTGTGCTTGCCCGCCGGGGCCTGGCTTGCGTCGAACAGCGTTGGGCACGCACCCCACATCACGGGCTCCGGAATTTCGCCCCGTTCGTGCGCGCGCACGATTTCGGAAAACTGTTCGAAGCGCTCCAGGCCCAGGATCACCATGAACGCTCGCGCCAGTTCGGGCCGGCGCGCAGCGGCTTTGTAGCGCGGCGGCTCAGCGAGCGCCAGATGCAACGCAAACAGGGGCGCCAGCAGGTTGTACTCGAATCCGCCAGCGCGCTCGCGTACATCTGGCGGAACCGCATCGGCATCGAGCAGATCGAGAAACGTCTGTTGCGGATTGAGCCCAGAGGCTACAAATGCTTTCGCTTCGATGCGCTCGCCGGTCGCCAGTTCGACGCCCGCCGCCCTGCCGCTCTGCATCAAAATCGCGCGAATACCGGCGCCCGTGCGGATTTCGCCGCCATGCTCGCGGATGTCGGCCGCCAGTGCGTCAGCCAGCCGCGCCGAACCGCCGATGCACATCTGCGCTTTGTGCTGCCCGGCCAGCAGCGCTGGAATGCTGTGGCCGAACCCGGGAAGCCGCAGGTCGATCTCGCGCAGCCCGTTGAAAAACAGCAGGCCCGCACGGATGGTATCGTTTTCGAACTCGCGCGCGACGAACTCAACGGGCGAAAGCTGAGCGATGTCGAGCAACCGCCGACCTAGCCGTGACCTTCCCAGCAGCTCGCGGCGTCGCTCCGGCGGCAGCGGCGGCGCTTGGGTTTCAACAGTCAGAATCCGCTCGACGATTGGCCGGAATTCATCCACCCACCGCCCGAGCGCCGCGGCGTCGCGCTTCGAAAACTCGGCGAACGATTCCGCTGTGCGATCGAGATCCGTCCACCATTCGAGCGCGCGGCCATCAGGCAGTATCATCGCTACATTTAATTCCGGCTCGATGTAGCGCGCTCCGTGCCTCTCAAGCTCCAGATCGCGATACCAGGGCATCGCCGTAATCGCGCGGTGAAAAAAAGAGTGCGTGTTGTGAAAGAAGCCCGGGAGGCGCGGGTTCTCTTCCGTGATTAAGCCGCCGCCCGGGGCCGCCGCGCGATCGAGCACGAGGACGCGCAAGCCGCCGCGCGCAAGATACGCCGCCAGCACCATGTCGTTGTGGCCCGCACCGAGAATAATGCCGTCATAGGGAATGGACACGTGAGGACTAACATCGTAATGGAGCCGGGAGCATGCGTCGTTTCCTTACCCGCCACCTATGAGCCCTTCCTACGTTTTATGACGTTTGACATAATGCCTTTAAAATAATACCCTGTGAGGTGTGATCCGGTCCTTCCGGGACACCGATACCGCGCTACTTTTCGACGACCGGCAGGCCCTGCGCTTCCGCGCCATTGAGCGCGTGGCTCGGCGAAAGCTGCTGTATCTGCATGCAGCCCGGCAGCTCGTGGACCTGTTCGTTCCACCCGGAAATCGGCTCGAAGCATTGAAAGGCGGCAGGCGCGGCCAGCATAGCATCCGGATCAACGACCAATGGCGGATTTGTTTCACTTGGCGCGGGACGGATGCATTCGACGTGGAGATCGTCGATTACCATTAGGAGCATTGGATGAAAAAGAGAACCGAGTCACTCGATCCCATTCACCCCGGCGAGATTCTGCGCGAGGAGTTTCTGCACCCTATGGAAATTAGCTTGAACCAGCTCGCCCGGGACCTCGACGTGCCTCTCAACCGCGTCAGCCTCATCGTCAGCGGCGCGCGCGCGATTACGGCGGATACGGCGTTGCGCCTGGGAACCTACTTCGGCGTGTGTCCGGAGCTCTGGCTCAACCTGCAGGCTGATTACGATCTCCGCGTCATCAAGCGCACGCGCGGAAAAGAGATCGAGCGCAGAGTGCGAAAGCGCCACGCGGCGTGAACTGACGAACGCCGGCCTATCAGCGCGGCGCAGCCGCCGTCCGCTAACGCCACCATCCCCTCCGCTGATACCATGCTCTGTTTATGCCGATGCCCGCGCCTCCCGACAAATCAACGCCCGAAATGACCGTGAAGGCCGTGGCTGTCGGCCTGCTGCTCGCTTTGATTTTCGGCGCCGCCAACGCCTATCTCGGCATGAAAGCGGGGCAAACGATCGCCGCCACCATTCCCGCGGCGGTGATCGCCATCGCGCTTTTCCGGCTGCCGCATTTTCACGGGACGATCCTTGAACAAAACATCGCGCGCACCGCGGCCTCCGTCGGCGAGGCGCTCGTCGCTTCCGCCATCTTCACCATACCGGCGTTCATGATGGTCGAAATCGATGGCGTGCATCTTTGGGCCGATCTGCGCCAGCATTACTGGCAGGCCACCATGATTCTGCTGGTGGGCGGGCTGATCGGCGTGCTGTTCATCATCGTGCTGCGGCGGCCGCTGTGCGTCGAGTCCGATCTGCCGTTTCCCGAAAGCGTAGCCAGCGCCGAAATCGTCAAAGCCGGCGAGCACGGCAGCGAAGCTCCCAAGTACGTTTTCGGCGCCATGGCGTTCGCCGGACTCATCCAGATTTTGAAGAGCGATAAAGGCCTGCAGATCTTCCGCGAATACATCGAGGGCTTTCTGGCGTTTCCGCGCTCCGTCGTGCACCATTTCGATTTCCGCAAGGCCCCTATCGGCGACGTGACGCACTTTGGCGGCGTCTGGTGGACCACGCCCAATCTTTCGCCCGCGCTGATGGGCATCGGCTATATCATCGGACCGCAGCTTGCATCGATCAATGTGGCGGGCGGGTTAGTCGCGTGGTGGATTCTGATTCCGCTGCTGCTGTTTTTCGATCCCGATTTGCCTCGCCGGCTGGGCGCTGCGCAAAATCCGCAGTGGGACGTCGCTGCGTATACGCTCTGGTACAACATCGTGCGGCCCATCGCCGTGGGCACCATGCTGGTGGGCGCATGCCAGACGCTGTTTTCGATGCGCACATCCATCGCACAGTCGATCGTGGGCGCGCTGGGCGCATCGCGGAAGAGGGCGATGGACGGTGAGAGCGTCGACCCAACCGATCGCGACATCCCGTTTCCGTGGCTGGTGGCGGGCACAGTGGTGCTGACCATCGCGATCACCATCATCTACTACTACTTCACCGGAAGCTGGACCGCCGCCATCATCGCCGCCGCCATCATGAGCGTCACGGGATTTTTTCTTTCCGCGGTAGGCGGATATCTCACCGGGCTCGTGGGCAGCTCGAACCAGCCGCTCTCGGGCCTGACGCTATGCGCGCTCATGCTCTCGGCGCTGGTGATGCTGGCCATCGGCGCCAAAGGCATGCCGGGCGTGGCGGCGGTGCTGGGCGTGGCGGCGGTGGTATCAGGCGCGTGCTCGGTTTCGGGCACGCTGATTCAGGATTTGAAAGCGGGTTATCTGCTGGGCGGCACGCCGTGGAAGATGCAGGTGGTCGAAATCCTCGCGGTGATTCTGCTGTCGGTGTTTTTAATGGCCCCGATCGTGGCGCTGCACCAGGCGAATCTCGCCACGGGCGGCATCGGCGGCCGCGCGCTTCCCGCCCCGCAAGCCGGGCTTATGGCGCAACTGGCGAAAGGCATCGTGGGCGGCCAGATGGCATGGGGGTTGATCGCCATCGGCGCCGCTTTCGGAATCGCGCTGATCCTGTGCGGCGCGCGCGCGCCCATGCTGATCGCGGTGGGCATGTATCTGCCGTTCGACACATCGGCCGCCATTTTCGTAGGCGGCGTGATCAAGTGGTTTGCCGACCGCGCCTGCGCGCGTTTCACACAGCCGGAAAAACTGCGCGCCGAAGAGAAAGGCACGCTGCTGGCTTCGGGATTGATCGCCGGGGAAGCCATCGTCGGCATTCTGCAGGCCGTGCTGTTCCTGGCGGGGATCAGCTCCATCACGCACATGCTTACCGGACGCGACGAGCTAGGCTTCTTCCCAGCGTGGGGCGGATGGCTGTCGATCGCCGGCTTCGCCGCCGTGGCGTACGTGCTGGTGCGGATTCCGGCGAGGCGGCAGGCATAAAGTCGACTTTCGTTGATGCTCAGTACCGGACCGACCGCCCCTATTGCACGCTCGCGCTCACCGCGCTCGATGCCCCTTCTTTATTGGTCAGCGTCACCGACACATCGGTGATGCCGGCGCCGTTGCCGCTGATGGTGAAGGGTTGCGTGAACGTGAACTGACTGCCGAATTGTTGCGAGGTTGCGTCGCTGTACCAAGTGCCAAAAATCGGGTCGACTTGAACCGTCACCTGCGAGGTTTGCAGGCTGGTTCCAGCCGAGGCCTGGAACTGGAACGCGGCGCTGGCCATATCGCGTGAGTTGGAGAAACCGGTCACATCCACCTCGATACCGCCGGCGGTGTGCCGCGCTGCCACCTTAGTAATTACCGGAGCCTGCGCGGGGATGGTCGAGCCCGCGGGTACCGTGAAATTGGCGGTGCGGCCGCCGGTCGAGAACTGGATCGCGGGATCGTCGATATTTCCCACGGTTGAAGCGAACGTCAGTGTAATGGTGCCCGTGAGCGGCAGCGGGTAGCTGTTCGCCAGTTGCAGCGACAACCCTGGCTGCTGCGCGGGTGGCTCGTTGTCAGTGACGCCGCCAATAGTGGGGGCGGGCAGCGTGGGAGCCACCACCGCCAGCAAATACGGTTGCGTGGCCGACACCTGGTTCACGTCGGTGACCGTGACAGTGAAGCTCAGCACGCTCAAAGTCTGAGGCGTGCCAGCGAGTTTGCCGGTGGAGTCGAGCGTGATGCCGTCCGATAAGCCGGTTTGCGAAAACGTATAGGGCTGCGTGCCGCCAGTGACGGCTATCGACTGGCTATAGGGCTGGCCCACGACGGCGTTGGGCTGCAAAGGGGAGGGCGTCGTGAACGTGATAACAGGGCCGATCGCGAGACTCAGGGGCTGAGTGGTCACGATGCCGGCGGAGTCGGTTACTTGCACGGTGAACTTGCTCGCGCCGTTTTGTACGGGCGTACCGGTGATGGCGCCAGTCGAGCGATTGAGCGCGAGTCCTGGTGGCAGGCCCGCCGTCCCGGTTAACGCCCAGAGGTATGGCGGCGTGCCTCCGGTGGCGGCGAGTGTTTGCGCATACGCCGTGCCGATCTGGCCGTTGGCGAGCGACGTTGTGGTGATGATCAGCTGTGGCTGGATCGTTAATGTGTAATTCTTGGATACCGACGTTTTGGTCGAATCCGTCACCTGTACGGTGAATCCGTAAGTGGTTGCCACGGTCGGCGTCCCGCTGAGAATTCCCGTAGCCGGGTCAAGCGTAAAGCCGGGCGGAAGCGATCCGCCGGTGACGGACCAAGCGAGCGGAGACACGCCGGCTCCGGCAAACGGCAGTTTGTACGCCGAACCCACCGCGCCATTAGGTAACGGCGATGCGGTAGTAATTCCCAGACCTTGCGTGATGGTGACGGTAACGGCGCCCACGGCAGCGGCGCCACGGGCGTCGGTAACTTGCGCCGCGAAGAGGTAGGTCCCGGCCTTTGTTGGGGTGCCAGAGAGTGTTCCTGCGGGCAGAATGGTTAACCCCGGAGGCAGAACGCCCGAGTTGACGGTCCAGAAGTAGGGAGTGGTTCCGTTCTGCGCGGTTAGAGGGGCCGCGTACTTAGTTCCGGTGACCCCGTCGGGCAAAGTAGCGGCCGGGACCGATGGGGGCGGATTGACGACAAACGCGAACGTGCTGGTAGCGGACTGTATTCCACTGTCGACCGCGCTGATCACAATGGAGTACGCTCCAGCCTGTGTGGGAGCGCCGGTGACTGAGCCACTCGAAGACAGCGTCAGGCCGGCCGGCAATCCCCTCTGCGAGGTGGTCACGCCGCGCTGTGTGGAGGTCTTGCCGAACGTCAGTCCCGGTGGGAGGCCCTCGTTCCACGCATAGGGCGACGTCCCATTGATGGCGGTGAAGACCACGCTGTAGTTGTAACCCGCTGTAGCGCTCGGCAAAGTCAGCGGCGTCGTGATGGTGAGAGGGAGCTCGACGTTGATGCTGTACTGTTGAGTAACGATCTGGCCCGCTCCGGTATCGTTGGCCTGCACCGGGAATACAAACAATCCCGCCAACTTGGGGGACCCGCTGAAACTGTATGTGGACCCGCTGGGAGTGGCTGTAATGCCCGGAGGGAGCGACCCCGACGTAATGCTCCAGATGGTAGGGCCGACGAAGTTATTCTCGAAAACGCCGCCGAAATAGGCCTGATTCAGGACGCCATCCCCCAACGGCACTGGTGGTCCGGGCGGTGGCGCCGGAAAAAGACTGATCGGTGCAAACTGCGGGTATGCCGTACCCGCGATCACAATCAGCGCGACGACGATCCAGCCAAGCCGGAGCAGCCTCCGGTCGAACCTCATTTCGCGCTACTCCGCGCCAGGTCGGCCGGCACGAACACAACGCGGGTTTCTTTCGCGCCTGCCTCCAGCACCCACATCGGCTTGTTGGAGGGCTCAGTCAGGCGAAAGAGGTTGTCGCCGTCGAGACGATCCAGCCCGGTGAGTTTGCAGCCGCACGCGATTTTCTGCACAGGCGCTTTTCCCTGAAGATCGAGGATGGCGACCACGCCCGACTTCCCGTTGGCCACGAAGGCGCGGCGGCTGTCGCTTGACATCGCTACGGCCACTGGTGCTGCGATACCCTGTGCCGGTCCGGCCAGGACGTCTGTTTCTAGCCCGGTGGTCACGTTTTGCAGGCGATGGATCTGATTGGCGGCAGCGTCGGCGACCAGCGCCATGCGGGCGGTTGCCAGCGTAATCGCTGAAACCTTGCTCAAGCCCTTCAGAACGGGTACTTCGCCGCTGCGCGTGACCCAGTACACTGAGCTCCCAACGCCAGCCAGCACCGTGTTGTCGTCCCCGACCGCCAGCGCCGAGGGCAACGCGCTGCCCGACAGATAGAGCTCATCCACAACCTTAGGAGACGCCGGCAGGCCGCCGAGAACCTGAATCCGGTTTCCGTCTTTGTAATGCACCGCGGCCACGCGGCCTCCGGGACTGAAAACCATCTGATCGGGACCGTGGTGCGCGCCCTGAACCAGGGTTGAAGTCACGGGAGCTCGATCAAAGTGCAGCACGGCGAGCTCGTTGTGTTCACCCTGCGCCGCCAGCGCGTAATCCTGCTGCGGTGAAATCGCGACCCTTCGCAAATCGAGGCTGGTCTTGAGCGGATCACCCATCACCGCTGCCCCGGGTATGCCGAGAATGGGGCGGATGGCTCTCGTCGAGGAGTCGAAAACCATGCCCATCCGCGGACCCTCCAGCGAAGCTGGATAAGCTACGGTCGAAGCCGCCGCTAATGCAAGAACGAACCGGAATTTTGGGGTACTCATACTGGCTTGCTCCTTAGTGGGGTGCGCCCACAGTGCCGGCACCGGGCGTAATGGTCGTCGGCGTCGCCGCCGGCGTCGATGATCCGCCGCGCGTCGCCGCTACCACGCCACCGGCGACCGCGGCTCCTGCAACAGCGAGGATAATGATCAGTTTGGCCGAAATCCCAGCCGCAGCCGCGGCGCCGGCGGCGGCAGCGACGGCGTTGGTCTGGCTAATGGTCGCGTTAGCCGTCTTTCCCTGATAAGACGCCGAAACCTTCATCTGCAGCTGGCCCTGCACGCCGTTCGGATGGAAGCCATGGGCTATCGCGCGGCCCTGGTTATCGGTCATAACGGTCAAACTCCGGGCGCCGTTGGCGAAAACGCCGCTGGCTCCCTGGTTGGGGAGCAGAAATACCACCGCTGCCCCTGCGACCGGCTTGTGGTTTTCGTCCTCCACCTGAACGATGGGCTCCCGCGCCGTCCGCTGGCGGATATTGTTGATGGCGCCCTCGCCCTCGACAATCACCAGGTTGAGCCCCCCCTGGTCCTGGGCCAAGGCCGGAAGTAGCTGAAAAATCAGTAAAAAGGACAAACCGGTGGCGAGCACGCGCATACGCAGGGCCTCCCTAGCCTCGGACCGATCCAGGCTGCTATCTTATAGAAGATGTAGGCCGTATGCAACCGTTGAAGGGGATAGACCCTCCGGCCGACGAGGAGGTTTCGCGATGAAAGCGATTTGGCTTCGTTTGGCAGCCGGCTGCGGTCTGGCCGTGTCCGCATGGGCCCAGCAGCCTGGCGCTAAGCTGACGGCGAGAGAGCTGTTCTACTCGGCGGTCGACACTCCCGCTCCCGCAGCGCATAAGGGCGACAAGCCCGCGCCCAAGCCGAAGCCCGCCCATCACAAAAGCACTCCGGCGGTTGAAGAGACGGCCAGCGGCCGCGCCCCGGCAACACCTGCCCCCACCTCCAGTCAATCGGTTCCGGTGATGAACGCTGCCTACCGGCCGTCGGGACCCCGTCCGGCGCTGGGGCTGAGGTACACGATCCTGAAGAAGTCCGGGGATCAGCCCGTCGAGGTGGGTCCGGGTACTGTTTTTCACGCCGGGGACCGCATCCGGCTGGCCGTTGAGGCCAACGACGACGGATATCTTTACGTGGTGAACCAGGGGTCAAGCGGCACCTGGAAACTGCTGTTCCCGTCTGCCGAGATCAAAGACGGCGACAACCGCATCCAGAAGCGCGTGCGCTACGAAATTCCGTCGGGGTACACCTTCACGTTCGACGAACAGGCAGGCGAAGAGAAGCTGTTCATCGTTCTTTCCCGCCGGCCGGAGCCAGACCTGGAGGGCCTGATCTATTCCTTAGGCAATCCGGAGAAGGATAAGCCGGCAGCTGAAAAGCCTGGTGTAGAGAAACCGAAGATGCTGCTGGCCAGCGCGGCGTTCGGGGACGACGTGATCGGCCGCTTGCGAAACACCTACGCGCGCGACCTGATCGTGGAGAAAGTGGACGATGAACAAGCCGGGCCGAAGCAGGAGAAAGCAGTTTACGCCGTCAACCCAACAGGCAGCGCCGATTCGCGCGTGGTGGCGGACGTGACGCTGAAGCATCAATGAGCTGGATGGCAGCACGGCCAGGCCCGGGTATCGCGTGCGTAGCGGTCAGCCTGCTTCCCCTGTTGGCCCAGCCGAACTCGCCGCAAGGCCCCTACCGCATGGAGATTGTGCTCGAGCGCCGCGACGCCGGCGCCTGGAAGACGGTTGACCCGGGTCTGGTGCTCGAACAGAACGACCGCGTGCGCTTCCGCTTTCATACCAACTTCGATGGCTACCTCTACGTGATGAACCAAAGCACGTCGGGCACGTATGCGATGTTGTTTCCGAGCGAGGAGACGGGCCGCGAAAACCGCATCCATGCCGGGAAGGAGTATCTGGTGCCGGCCACGCAGACGCTGTTCCGCATCGCCGGGCCGGCCGGGCATGAAATCGTCTATTGGATGGTGACGCCGGCGGAGCTAAACACGGAGGAGCCCAAATACGTCCCGCTGCCGCCTCCGCCGCCCGCCGAAAAACGCGTGCCCGCGAATATGACACCGCGCTGCGACGACGCCATGTTTCGCGCGCGCGGGGAGTGCATCGACACATCGGCGGGGCCGAAGAATCTGACCAGCCGCGAGCTGCTGCCCGACAACCTGGCACAGGTGCCGAGCGAAAACTCAAGCGGCTTGATGTTCATGCGGAAACAACATACGGCTGTGGTTTCGTCGCCCGTGCCGTTGAAGGGGCCCGTCATTTATGAGTTTCGTCTGGCGCACAAGTAGGCGCGGCACGGGCGCGCGGGCGGCGTGTTTCGTTCTCCTCGCGCCCCTGGTGTTCGCGCAGCAGCCGCCGACGCAACCCGCCACGCAGCAGCCGCCGGCTACCAAGCAGCGGGACTTGCGCGTCGAAAAGGACGCGGCCCCCCTTTCGATTCCGGGGCAGCCGCAAGCCGTGCGCATTCCGCGCAGCTACGCGCTGGTGGTGGGGATCGCGAACTACCA
>WNFI01209391.1_pt1 | contig 12569 bp, 13 predicted proteins | sample 5400471 | NCBI WGS metagenome assembly WNFI01 (sample SAMN13153348, study PRJNA577476) | soil metagenome | isolation source: 100 cm saprolite on Douglas fir-dominated hillslope | place: USA:California | collected 2013-09-17
ACAACGGTGGAGGAAATAAATCAGATCCTTCGCGACGCCGCCGCATTGCCGCGCTGGCAGGGAATATTAAAAGTAACGGATGATCAGCTTGTCTCGTCGGACATCGTGGGTGAACCGTACGGCGCAATCGTTGATCCGGGCTTTACCAAGGTGATAGATGGAGATCTGGTAAAAGTGCTCTCGTGGTACGACAACGAAGCGGGGTACGTGTCGACGCTCGTAAAACACGTGCAAAAGATCGCGGAAATCCTCTAATGCTGATCTATCTAGGTGCTGATCATAGGGGGTTCGACCTCAAGGAGCGTCTCAAAAAAGCATTGAGTAGCGATGCGTATACGGTAGTTGACTTGGGCGCCACGGAACTTGTTCCGGATGATGATTATCCCGATTACGCGAGTGCCGTGGCGGAAAAGGTGAGCACGGACCCGGTGGAGAGTCGCGGGATCGTGATTTGCGGATCAGGTTTTGGGGTGGATGTGGTCGCGAACAAGTTTAACCGTGTCCGTTCGGCGCTCGCGATGTCGCCCGATCACGCGTATCAGGGACGCCACGATGATGATGCAAACGTGCTTGCGCTTGCCGCGGATTTCGTGGACGAGGGGATGGCAATAAAAATTTTAAAAGTATTTTTGACGACACCGTTTGCGAGAGAAGAAAAGTATGCGCGGCGCTTGGAAAAGATCGCAAAGATAGAGAACAAACGGTAACATGCAGGTCATTCCTGTCATCAATTGCCCGGACCTTCATTGTGTCCACGAAAAAGTAGCGCGAGCGAAAACATTTCTGCGTGCCGGAGAGTTTTTACATCTTGATGTAACGGATGGCGCGTTCACATTCCACAAGACGTGGGGAGATCCCACCGAGTGGGCGAACATGCGGACGCCGTTCGCGCCTGAGGTGCATCTTATGGTTGAGCACCCGGAAAGATACATTGAGCCATGGCTCGCCGCCGGCGCGAAACGATTTATTATTCATATAGAGACAGTAGAAGAAGGTTTGCTCAAAGAGATTGCGGCAAAATGCGCACGGCGCGGAGCAGAGGTGATGGTTTCCTCGCGTCCCGAGACCTCTACAAAAAAACTGGAGCCATATCTCGCGCATTTCAAAATGTTCCAAGTGCTCGCGGTGCATCCCGGTCCCGCAGCGCAGAAATTCCTTCCACTCACGCTGGAGAAAATAAAATTCTTAAGGCGCCGGGTGCCCGGTGCTATAATTGAGGTGGATGGCGGTATCACCCCCGCGACTGCCCGCCGGGCGAAAGTTGCAGGAGCGGACATTGTTGTTTCCGCAAGCCATATCTTCGGTAGCGAGGATCCCGGGGCGGCCTACGAAGAATTAAAAGATCCTAAAACGCCGCGGTCGGCGTGGTACAAGGCCAGCGCTGGCAGCCGGCAAATTTCACGAGCAATGGAATCACTTACTGATAAAAAACTAGAAGATTTGAAGCTTATGGCGAACCGCCTCCGCGAGGACGTGATCAAGATGGTCTCGGGCGCGGGTTCAGGCCATATTGCTGGGCCGCTCGATATGGCGGAGATCTTTACCGTGTTCTATTTCCATCTTTTAAATCACAATCCCAAAAAGCCAAATTGGCCCGATCGCGATCGGCTGGTGCTTTCAAATGGTCATATCTGTCCGATCCAATATGCCGCGCTCGCGCACGCAGGATATTTTCCCGTGGAGGAATTAAAGACATTGCGACAATTGGGAACGCGTCTGCAGGGTCACCCGCATCGCAATGTTTTACCCGGCGTGGAGACCACCTCCGGGCCGCTCGGTTCCGGCATTTCTCAGGCATCAGGCATCGCCCTCGCGGCCCGTTTAGATAAAAAGAAGTGGCACACGTATTGTCTTACGTCCGACGGTGAACATGAGGAAGGAAATACGTGGGAGGCCATTATGTTTGCGGGAAAAAATAAATTGAACAATCTTACGGTTGTCGTGGATCGCAACAACATTCAAATAGATGGCTTTACGGAAAATATCATGCCACTTGAACCGTTCCGCGAAAAGTACGAATCGTTCAACTGGCATGTGCTCGAGATCGACGGTCATAATTTTGAGGAGATCATCGCAGCGGTTCATGAGGCAAAAGCGATCTACGAAAAACCTACGGTGATCATTGCGCATACGATCGCCGGCAAAGGAGTGGACTTTATGGAAAGCGATTACCTCTGGCACTCAAAAACGTTCAAACCCGGAGAGGCGCAGAAGGCGCTGGCCGAACTCCGAACGTTGCGGGGAAAAATAAAATCGGAACACGAATAACTAATAAATAAAAAAATATGAAAATCGTAAATATTATTTTGGGTTTGGGAACGGCGATCATCCTGAGCGCACTTATCAATCTTGGCATCAAAGCATTTTATCCGGAACCGGTGGCACCGGATTACAACTCGTATCCAAAGCCGATGATGGCGGCGCCGTATCCCGTGCCGTGCGCGGCAAATGACAAGGTGTGTCTTAAGCAGACGAGCGATTACAACGCGCAGCAGCAAGCACAGCAGGATGCATTCAATCAAAAGCAAAAAGAATACACCGACGCGATGCGGGTGTATAACCGGAATTACTTTATCATTGCAAATGTAATCGGCATCATTGTGTTCATCGCCGGATTCTGGCTTGTCTTCACGACGGCGATCGCCACACAAAGCGTTCCGATCGGCGTGATGATCGCTGGACTTTGGAGCATTATTTTTGGTTATGGTCGCGGATGGGATAGCATCGACGACCGCTTAAAGTTTTTTGTAGGCCTCATCGTCGCCGCGCTCGTGATCGGCGGCAGCGTATGGCTTATCCAGAGATACCACGAGCGAAAAGTATAAAATAATTTAATATGATCCGCGAAAAGGAATCCGTTGCGGTGCTGATCGTGATCTTCATCGCTGCCCTCGTTCTGGGATATTTTACGGTGCTCATCATGACACGGATCCAAACTCTCCAGCTGAGCGTTAATGCGGGTGGTGGTACGCCGCTTGATGTTTCGGGGTGGAACGCGTATCGCAATGATCAATATGGCTTTGAATTGCAATATCCGCCATCGTGGAACACATCAACCGAGGGTTCTCTTGGAGCTTCGCCATTAATTGTTTTTGGGAATCCACCCAGCGGTATTTCCACGTACGCCCTGCAGGTTTTTGTTGAAGATAATCCCAGCATGTTCTCCTCCGGCCGCTACGTTCACGATCTCTTGGACAAAGCGCGTGCTGAGGATGTCGCGAACGCGGTGATCGGTCCCACGCCCGCGATCACTCCGCATTTTGATAAGACTTACGTTCTTACGGTCGGTGGGTATTCGGCCTATGAGCTCTACAACGTTTTTGAATTTGATCATGGCGCGGAACGGATATACGTAGCTCACGGCGACAAGGTCATTAGGTTTGATTTTCCCGTTGCCAAGGAAAATCCCAATATTTCGTTGCCGGTCGCGAATAGCCAAGTAGCGCACGAAATAATAAACACCCTCGTCCTTACGAAATAAGGTAGAATTAAAAGCATGTTAAATCCTGCCGCAAAACTGAATCCAAATTTGTTTGACGAGAATGTTGAGCAAAAGCCGACCCGTGATGGCTATGGCACGGGGCTTGTTCTTGCCGGTGAAAAAAATCAGAACGTGGTCGCGCTTTGCGCCGACCTCACCGAGTCCACGCGCGTAGAAGCATTTTCCAAAAAGTTTCCCGAACGGTATTTTGAGCTCGGCGTTGCGGAGCAGAACATGGCAACGGTCGCGGCGGGACTGGGCGTCAGCGGGAAGATCCCGTTCATTTCTTCGTACGCAACTTTTTCTCCTGGACGTAATTGGGAACAGATCCGGACGACGATCGCGTACAACGATTCAAATGTGAAGATCGCGGGGCATCATGCGGGCATTTCGGTGGGACCGGACGGCGCAACGCACCAGGCAACCGAGGACATCGCGATCATGCGCGCGTTGCCGAACATAAAAGTGTTCGTGCCATGCGATGCGGTGGAAGCAGAAAAGGCCACACTTGCGGCCGCGCAGATATGGGGACCCATCTATTTGAGGTTTCAGAGAGAGAAGACGCCGATCATGACAACGGACAAAACACCGTATGTTCCCGGAAAGGCGGAAATCTTTTGGCAATCAAAAAAGCCGGAAGTGCTCATTATTGGTTGCGGTGGCCTCTTATTTAACGCGCTCGCCGCGGCGCGAGAACTTGAAAAGGAAAAGATCGGAACGGTGGTGCTCAACTGCCACACCATAAAGCCGTTAGACGACAAGAAAATTATTGAACTTGCAAAGAAGATCGGCGCGGTGGTCACCGTAGAAGAGCATCAGGTTCAGGGTGGTTTGGGCGGTGCGGTGGCGGAAGTGCTCGCAAAACACACGCCGGTTCCGATGGAATTCATAGGCCTTCAGAATACTTTCGGCGAGTCGGGCCCACCGGCGGCGCTTATTGCGAAGTATGGGATGGGAATAAAAGACATTGAAGCCGCCATCAAGAAAGCGCTACGCAGGAAGAAATAATTCGCGCGGGCGCAAAACGGTGATACAATAAGAGCATTATGAAACGCAAATACGATCTGGTCTGCGTAGGGGATACGGTTATGGATGCATTCATCCAACTTCACGAAGCGTCGGTGCACTGCGGTCTGAATCATGAACAGTGCCAGTTGTGCATGTCATTCGCCGACAAAATTCCGTATGAGTCCCTTGTTGTGGTGCCCGCGGTAGGGAATGCATCTAACGTTGCCGTGGGCGCATCCCGTCTGGGACTTAACGTTGCGATGCTCACCGCCATCGGCAAGGATCACTATGGTCAGGAAATTTTAAACACCTATAAAAAGGAAGGAGTAAACGCCGAATTCGTACGGGTAAATAGTGATAAGCCAACCAATTATCACTTTGTACTTACATTCCAAGCCGAGCGGACCATTCTTATTAAGCATGAGGACTACAAATATGCCGACCCCGGCGGATTGGATAAGAAAACCGATTGGCTTTATTTCTCCTCCATTGGCGAACACACATTGCCGTTTCACAAGAAAGTAGGTGATTATCTCAAAAAACATCCGGACGTGCGCATGGGATTCAATCCTGGAACGTTCCAACTCCGCTTCGGCGCGCAAAAATTAAAAGAAATATACAAGCATACGCACGCGCTCTTCGTGAACCGCGAGGAGGCAGAGCATATTTTAGGCACCAAAAAGAACGACATCGTGCCGCTCTTTAACGGTTTGCATAAGCTTGGTCCGAAGATCATTGTGATCACCGATGGTCCCGATGGCGCGTATGCATCCGATGGCGCGAACCGCTACTTCATGCCGCCGTATCCCGATCCGAAGCCGCCCGTTTCCCGCACTGGCGCGGGCGATGCGTTCTCCACCGGATTTTTGTGCGCGCTTATTTACGGCTTGCCGGTTCATGATGCGCTCCGATGGGCACCCATTGAATCCATGAACGTGGTTCAATTCTTTGGAGCGCAGACAGGGCTCCTCAGCAAATCCGGACTCCAGCAATTGCTCAAGAAAGCGCCAAAAAATTATTTGCCAAAGCCGCTTTAAGTTTTACGTCGCGATATGAAAACACTCCGTGAAGTTCTTGCAGATGCCGATGCCCGCCGCGTTGCGGTAGGGCACTTCAATATTTCCGAACTCGCGGGACTCAAGGGCATCTTTGAGGCGGCGCGCGAGTTGAATCTCCCGGTGTTAATCGGTGTTTCCGAAGGGGAGCGGGAATTCATTGGCGTAAAGCAGGCGGTCGCATTCATTCGCAGCTTACGTGAGACCTACGATCACCCAATATTCTTGAATGCCGATCATACCCACTCCATAGATAAGGCAAAAGAAGCGGCGGAGGCGGGATTTGATGAAATTATCTTTGACGGTTCGGCATTGCCGTTTGAAGAAAATCTTAAGCAGACGATAGAAGCGGTGAAGGTCATTCGTTCCATTAATCCCGAAATAGTAATAGAGGGGGAAATTGGCTACATAGGTTCATCTTCCGAGATCGTGGAGAAGCGGCCCGAGGCATCGCTCACGCTCTCCACGCCTGAAGAGGCGGTGCGTTTTGTAACTAAGACCGGCGTAGATGTACTCGCGCCTGCGGTAGGGAACATGCATGGATTGCTCAAAGAAATGATAACGGGCGAAGCGCACAAGCGGCTTGATATCGCGCGCATCGCAGAAATAAAAAAAGCGTGTGGGAAATTTATGACGCTCCATGGCGGCTCCGGCACCGCTGATGCGGACTTCGCCGCTGCGGCGAAAGAGGGAATGACGATCATCCATGTTTCAAGCGAACTGCGCCTTGCCTGGCGCCGTGGCGTGGAAGCCGGACTCGCAAAAAGTGCGAACGAGATCGCACCCTACAAGATCCTCCCACCTGCGGTGGAGGGAATAAAGAAGATTGTGATAGATAGATTGCGGTTGTTCAACGGTATCCAATCCTAGGTGGATTCTATTTTTTTGTTCGAATCCTGTCCTGTGCGCAAAAAAGCCGCTCATACATAGGGCGGCTCAAATCGATCGACAGGCTTCCATGGTGAAGCATGGTCGTACGCTACACGCTGGAGGCGCTCGTACCAATAGTGGTATCGAATCGCAGGATGTCTCTTGAGAATCTCGAACATCCGCTCGCAATCAAGTTTTGGAAATTGTCGCGATCTTCTCAGCCACCACCGCCACGACAGGAATCTTTTCATCGATAATCCTCCTAGCTGCTTCGAGAAATATACTGCGCCTGTCGCTAAATTGCAATTAGTATTGTTCGAACATCGTCCTGGCTGGTGCGCAAAATAAAGTTAAGACCCGGGCATTGCTCTGCTCGGGTCTATCTGGATCTTAGGGAATCCGTCCGAAGACGACAACCTCCTTATCCAGGCGCCGATTGGTTATGTGCTGATGGCCGAAGACAACATTCGCCGTCTCATATTAGCCTCCTAAAGTTAATAATACCAAAATCGTTCGAACATCGTCCAGTCCAGTCCTGTGCGCCAACGAATTTGGTACAATCACTATATGGAAACCGAAAATAATCGCCCGAAAGTCGGTGTCGGTGTCATGGTTCTTAAGAACGGCAAAGTTTTGCTTGGAAAACGAAAAGGATCACATGGCCAAGGCGAGTATGCGTGGCCGGGTGGGCATTTAGAATATATGGAGTCGTTTGAAGCATGCGCCAAACGCGAAGTGGAAGAAGAAACCGGAATGCAGGTCGGCAATGTAAAGTTCTTAAGGTTGTTAAACCTGAAAGCGTATGCCCCAAAACACTATGTCGATATTGGCCTTATGGCTCAATGGAAGAGCGAGGAGCCGAAGGTCATGGAACCTGAAAAGTGTGAGGGATGGGATTGGTATGACATGGACGACCTTCCACATCCACTTTTCGGTCCTATTGAAAGTTATATTGAAGCCTATAAAACAGGCAGAAATTACTGGGATTCGTAACGGATACTGGGTTGAATTATTCGCTGCCTTTTGCTACTTTTGATTTAGCAACACAAAACGGAGGTTGTCATATGACAACTACAGCGCTTGCGATTCCGCTTGCGGAGAAATCACAGAAATGGCTTCAACTTCTTGATCAGGAAATTTGGAACCTGACCAGCGCTTCCGGCAACGAGCCGGGGAGCGCTTTTGAAAGGAGACCTCTCTCGGCCAAAGAGTGGAGCAGGGTGCTCGCATTGATCAAAGAAAGCGAATTGCCCTGCGAACTTTACTCCGACGTTTACGGCAGACTTGGCATCAGAGTGTTTGCCCATCCGGTGGTTCTCGGTGTTCCGGCTGAACGAATATGCTTTATTAGCCAAGACCACCTTCCGGGTTTCTCGAACAAGTTTGTTGGATACGACAAAAGACATCCAGCAGCTTGGAAGATATTCTCTCCGCTCACACACTCTCCGCGAAATATGGAACTACTCACTTTGTATGGTCTCGAGCCGTCGCGCGAAGAGATGTATTACGAGTACTGAAAGAGTCCTAAAACTTTGGCCCGTCATCGTTGACGGGCCAGATCTTTATTTAAAAGTTGAAATTCTTCGCATACTGCCCGATCACGGGCAATTCTTTTTCTTGGCCGTTCATCACGTTCATGATGCCGATGACGGCAAACACAAAACTTGCGATCCACATTACCCAGGCCACAAGCCATCCGACGAACGGAATTACGCCGATGAACATCCCAACCACTTCAAAGATAACGAGCGTAAGGCCTTGCTTCAGGTGAAACTTTACGAACGGATCGCTTTTTGAATCCGTAAGGAAAGGGATAATAATGAGCACCCACAGATATGAGAACACCGCCATCATGTTTTTGTTCTGACCGCTGTGCCCCGCCCCTTCGTGGTGATGATTTTCCATACATCTATTCTATCATATTTGCCAATTTTTATTAATCTGCTACACTACTGCGTATGGATTTGGCAGTCACGACGCGTGATTTAACAGGTAAAAAGGTAAAGGTACTCCGCAAAGAGGGCCTTATTCCTGCCGAACTGTACGGTCACGGGCTCAAGAACATGCACCTCGCCGTTTCCGCGAAGGAATTCGCGAAGGTTTTTAAGGCGGCGGGAACAAGTACGATGCTCACACTGCTCGTTGAGAAAGAGAAAAAGCCCGCGATCATCCACGAGGTTTCGCGCGACTATCTGACGAATGACGTTGTTCATGTGGATTTTTACCAGGTGAAAATGGATGAAAAGATCAAGACAAAGGTTCCGGTGGAATTTATTGGTGAAGCCCCCGCCATCAAAGAAAAAAGCGCGGTGATCAACAAATCAGTTTCCGAGATCGAAGTGGAGGCATTGCCGCAGGACCTTCCACACAACTTTCAGGTGGATCTTTCATCGCTTGATGATATTGGTAAGAGTATTTACGTTCGCGACCTCGCTGTTCCAAAAGGCGTGAAAATTTTGATCGATGAGGATACGGCCATCGCTACGGCGACACCGCCCGCTCCGGAGGAGGAGGTGATTGTGGCACCGGCTGATGTGGCCGAGGTAAAGGTAGAAACGGAAGAGAAGACCGCCGCGCGACAAGCCGAGAAATCGGAGGAGAGTACCCAATAAGGCTCATTTTCGTTATAATTATGGTATGCAAAGGCCTTTGAGACCCAAGGTTTTAGGCGACATTTCTCCGCGTGGTACCACAGCGGAGCAGTGGAGCGCTTTTGGTGATTCGTCCGGGCGGATCAATTTGTCCGATGAGCGAAAATTCGCGCTCCCGATTACAAAAATTTCTAAGCGAATCCTGGTGCTCGGCGCCACAATTTTTTTACTATTCGGTTCCGTCACGGCGCCCACTATTTTTACGCGCGCATCGGGTAACGCCACGACGTCAGACACGGTCGCGGAGCGCAATCAGCTTCAGGATCAGTTGCAACAGCTTGAGACGCAGATCAATCAGTACGAGGGACAGGTTTCCAGTTATCAAAAACAAGGAAGCACCTTGAATGGCGAGATCTCACAGTTGAACAACAAAATCGCGAAGCTTCATCTTCAGATACAGGCGACCAACCTAACCATCGCACAGCTGAACACCCAGATCTCGAATACGCAGTCGGAGATCACGATCACCCAGACGGATATCGGTAATAAGAAAAATGCAATCAGCGGACTTATCCAGCATTTGTATCAAAACGATACCGTGAGTTTGGTAGAGGCATTTTTAAAGAAACCGCGCCTTTCCGATTTTTGGAGTGACTCGCAAAATGTGGCACTCATCCAAGACAATTTGAGGGTTGCCGTTCAGCAGATTACCGATCTTCAAACGCAACTTGAAGGACAAAAAGCGCAATTCCAGGCATCCAGGTCCGATGCCGCGACCGCACGATTGTATCAACAGTCGCAAGCCGACCAGGTGGCGAGTACGACGAATCAAAAAGCTCAATTGCTCGCGGCCACCAAGGGTCAAGAATCAAGATATCAAACACTGTTGAAACAAACTCGCGCGACTGCCGCGCAGATCAGAAATCGCATCTTCCAACTTTTGGGCGGTGGCGAACTTTCGTTTGATGCTGCCTATCAATATGCCAAGCTCGCCTCGGGAGCTACGGGCGTGGAGTCGGCATTCATCCTTGCGATCCTTGATCACGAATCGGCGTTGGGACAGAATGTCGGAAAATGCAGTTATCAAACCGCCATGAGCCCAAGCAACATCCCCATCTTTTTGGATATCGTTCATCAACTGAATCTTGATCCGAATACGATGATGGTCTCGTGTGCGAACGCCGATGGCGCCTATGGCGGCGCGATGGGGCCGGCGCAATTCGTGCCATCCACCTGGAATCTTTATGTCACTTCCGTGTCCACGGTCACAGGTCACACTCCACCATCACCGTGGAACAATGCGGATGCGTTCGCCGCGACCGCGCTGTATCTGCGTGATGCCATGACCGGTTGTAAAGCTGTCTATACTTCGGTGATCAGTCAGGAGCGCTGCACGGCCGCGAAATATTACGCAGGAGGCCGCTGGAGAAATTATCTATGGACATACGGCGAGGCCGTTGTGGAGCGGGCAAATAGTTTTGCGGATGACATCAAGACGATCACCTCATGAAGCCCATAAAGAAGATCGTTCTCCCGAACGGGTTGCGTCTCGTGCTCGCGCGTGAACCGCGGAGTCTTGCCGCGAGCGTTTTGATCCTTGTTGAAGCAGGGTCGGAATATGAAACGAAGCGGACGAACGGCCTCTCGCACTTTTTGGAACATATGGCATTCAAGGGTACCGCGACGCGTCCGCGGCCCGGCATGATCGCCGAGGAACTCGCGGGACTGGGCGCGCAATCAAACGCGTTCACGACGCAGGAATTCACCGGCTACTGGGCGAAGGTTGAGGCGCGAAAATTATCAAAGATTCTTGAAATTGTTTCGGATCTTTATCTGAACCCGCTTTTCGCGCCGGAGGAAATTGAAAAGGAACGAGGCGTGATCATTGAAGAGCTCAATATGTACGAGGATATTCCGATGCGAAAAGTGCAGGACCTATTCCTCTCGCTTCTTTACGGTGATCAGCCGGCGGGATGGGACGTGGGCGGCGAAAAAGATATTATCAAAAAATTAAAACGCGAGGATTTTGTGAAGTACAGAAAGGAACGCTACGCGATGCCCGGTACCGTGCTCGTGGTCGCCGGAAAATTTAATGAAAAAAATGTGATTGCGCAAGTGCGGAACGCCTTCGGGCAACTTCCGCGTAAACGTGCCGCGGGGAAACTTGCGACCCATGATCGCCAGGCGCGACCGGAGGCACTTCTTAAGTTCAAAGAGTCGGACCAGGGGCATCTTGTGCTCGGTTTCCGCGCGTTCGATATTTTTGACAAGCGTAGATACGCGCTCCAAGTGCTGGTGGATATTTTGGGCGGAGGTATGAGCTCGCGGCTGTGGAAGCGTGTACGGGAGGAGTTGGGTGCGGCGTACTATATAAGTGCTGACGCGGAGCTATTTCTTGATCATGGCGTTGTGGGAGTTTCTGCGGGCGTGGACCATGCAAAGATCGAGGTTGTCATGGAGGCGATCCTGCGGGAATGCTATATATTGCGGGACGATCTGGTTCCTTTGGAAGAGTTACGGCGCGCTAAGGACCATATGATCGGAGGGCTATTCCTAGGCTTGGAGACCTCGGACGAGATCGCGAGTTTTTATGGAGGACAGGAATTGCTCACCCGGTCACTTTTGCCCCCGAGCGCAGTAATGGATAGAATAAAGAAGGTGACGGCGGAGGAGGTGCGTTCCGTCGCGAGAATGATCTTCACAAAAAAAGGACTTAATCTTGCCGTGATCGGTCCCTATCGCACAGGCGCACAATTCAAAAAAATATTAAATGGATAAAGGTACTTATACATACGACATTTCATGGGTAACCTTGTGGCGAATACTTTTTTTCGTCGCGCTCGTTGCCATACTTTATCAAGGCAGGCAGATCCTGCTCGGCCTCTTTCTTGCCGTCATCATTTCTTCAGGGCTTGAAGGGCTCATCAATCTTCTTGAAAAGATCGGATTGCCGCGCGGCGTAAGCGTCATATTAATATTCCTCTTTGCCGTTCTTCTTATCACGTTCATTATTTATTCTTTGGCACCGATCGTCATTGTTGAAATGAACAGCATCTTTATGAATGCCCAGCAAGGGGGGTCCGGTAATCTTGGAGCGTTGCTTGCTTCCAAAGCAACACAGTCCGTGAGCGGTATCGTGAGCAAATTCACTTCCGGTTTTTTCTCCGGGAGTTCGTCGCCGTTGGATCTTTTTTCGAATGCCATCGGTAGCGTGGGACTCGCGGTCGCGGTCATCTTGTGTTCGTTCTATTTAAGCTTGACCAAGGATGGCGTTGAGCGTTTCCTTAAAGTGGTGATTCCGCCTTCGTACGAGGAAGCGACTCTGCGGATATATGAACGTTCACGGAAACTTATCAGTGCATGGTTCCGCACGCAGTTTCTTCTCACCTTGATATTCGGATTCACCGTTTGGGCGGGACTTACGATCCTCGGCGTGAAATACGCGCTCCTCGTAGCGGTGCTCGCCGGACTTTTTGAATTCGTTCCGTTCGTGGGACCGTTCTTGTCCGGCGCGATGGCGGTCGTCGCGGCACTTTCCACTTCTACTACGCTCGCGGTGTACAC
>WNFI01697699.1_pt1 | contig 12569 bp, 12 predicted proteins | sample 5400471 | NCBI WGS metagenome assembly WNFI01 (sample SAMN13153348, study PRJNA577476) | soil metagenome | isolation source: 100 cm saprolite on Douglas fir-dominated hillslope | place: USA:California | collected 2013-09-17
ACATTGACGTGTAAGTGGCTGAGGTGATGTTGGTGTAGCAGTTGCAACTGCTGTCTGTGAGATGAGTGATGAGCCACAATGTGTGCAGAAAGCCGCTCCTGGGTTCACGGCTCCATTACAACGGGGACAAACATTCGTCGAGGCGAACTGACTGACACTGCCAGTTGGCTGTACAGGTGTTCCACACTCCGGGCAAAACTTCTTGCCAGTAACATCATTGCCGCAAGATGTACAGGATGCCATGGGTTTTGTTCTCCTTATATAATAAATGCAAATGGCAATCTCATGAAGCTTGCGTGCAGTGTAGCACAGTTTGGCAATTTCGTCGAGATGTGGATTGTGTATGTGTGTTTTATGAGGAGCGATGAATGCCCCGGCGAGGAGAGCCTATAAGGCTCTCCTCGCCGGGGTCTTGCATCTATGCATTCAATAGCTGAGGTAGTTCAGACACATTCCTTGAGAGCTGCGGTGCTGCTGATGCCTCGCAGTTTCATGAGCGCTACTACTTCGAGTTGGCGTACCCTTTCGCGTGAAATGCCTAACTCTTTGCCGACCTCCAATAAGGTGCGACTTCGTCCATCGCCGATACCATAACGGAGCGTGATGACTGAGCGCTCACGTGGAGTAAGCAAGGCCAGTGCTCGATGGAGTTCTTCACCAAGCAAATGCTGTGATGCAGTTTCAGCAGGCGCTGGTGCTGCGCTATCTTCCAGCGTGTCTGCTAAAGAATAGCGGGCCTCATCGTCAACAGGCGCATCTAATGATACGGGCTGCTCGATGATGCCCAGCAGGTCCACAACCTCGTTTACATCGATATTACATGCCTCGGCTATCTGCGCTGGCAAGGGATCAAGTCCGTTTTCTTGTGATAATTGGGCAGCTACGCGGCGCACTTTACGCAAACGTGTCGCGACGTGTTCGGGCAAATGAATCAGGCGCGATTGCTCACCTGCAGCACGGCTGACGGCTTGCCGTATCCACCAAGTGGCATAGGTACCAAAATGACAGCCGCGACGATAATCAAATTTCTCCGCTGCTCGCATCAGGCCAAGGTTACCCTCTTGGATAAGATCTATCAAAGGAACACCCGTGCTGGTATATCGACGCGCAATGGCGATCACCAAGCGCAGATTCGACTCGATCAACGTACGACGTGCCAAATCATCGCCGGCGGCAGCTTTTTGTGCCAGGTCAACTTCTTCTGTGTGCGTCAAGAGCCCTAATCCGCGAATATCACGCAAATAGCTCTGAAAAGCATCCTCAGAACCAGGCGTATGGCGAACCACTGCTGCGCGAGCAGGCCGTGAATGTCCAGGTAACTCTTCCAGTGTACCTGTGTCGCTGCCTTCTTCTACCTCATCGGTATCATCTAACAATGCATCAGCTACCTCATCCAGGGACGGATCTGCGTTGATCAGCGGCTCTGTATTGCGAGTTGTCGGCGTTTTGATCAACAGCGTATCAAGATCCACTGCAAAGTCAGGCTTGTTGGCAGGGGAAAAAGCTGCCGATTTAGCAGAAGTGGAAAGCAATGGAGTGTACACCTCGCTTATAGAATCAACAATTGCCATAATTCCACGCTCCCTTTGAGAAATCTACCGACAAAATCAGCTGCCGGACTCCTCCGTGTGGCCTCGTGGTCAGCGCTCACAGACTCAAAACATGCTAGCGCTGAACGAATACATATATATGCCTAGCCATATTCTTTACACCTTCTCTAATTGTACAGAGTAAAGGAGGCCATAGCATCGGGTAATTACCCTAGATCAAATCAGGTTCTAACCGTATCTTCGATATTATCATAACTTCATATGGTAATACGAAGCAGCATCATTAACAGTTTTATACGATTCGATTCGATCCCTACAAAAGAGGCAATGCGTCCAGTCTCGTGGGGAGGAATCCTTACAAGGTACGGCATTCCCAGAAGTTGCTTCTACAAGTAATACGCTCAATGAGTCTTAAACGTTACGCTTGCTTCTATGTATAGGGTACATCAGGTTTTATTGGGGTTTTCCTCATCGAAAGGGTCATGGACGCCGTGCCCACGATCATAAAAGAGTTGCGTTGGGTCACCCAGGTGGTCCTCGTAATCAGGGCGCTTCTCCCATCCTTTTATCTTTGCTTCGTCAGCGCTCATGGTCAATTGTACCCGGTCGTTTTCGACAGAAGCGATGGCACTATATGGGATGTAGCGGTTTGCGGGGAAAAAGTAACCTTTGTTTACAAGAAAAGAATCTTCATAGGCCTTTGCAATATGACCTAATTTCTGACCATCGGAAGTATAAACCTCCATAGATGGACGAATGTTGTGTTCGTTCCAGTCAGGCATAATTTTTTCTTCCTTCCTGTCACCTGTTCTACTGAGCTGCTTATCTCCTTATGGTGAAACGATACAGGTTATATTATATACCGGTGAGGCGAATGTGTGATAGTGAGAATGCGTTGGCAAGGAAGTTGAAGAGTTGAAGAAGAGAAAAGTCAACTCAGTTCATCATGGCTATCATCTGGCGAATTGCTTTGATTTGCTGCCGGACATCGTTGCTATCCTCAACATCAGGAGCATGTTCTACATAGGCCGTGAGATCCCGTAAGGCTCTAGTATAGTGCTTGAGGTGGAAGTGAACGATCCCACGATCTCTTCTTTCAAAAGGAGCGTTGGGAACCAATAACAAAATGCGATCACAAATTGAAAGCGCACGGGTGTAATCTTCCTGGTGGATATAAATATTCTTGAGATTAGCCAGCATACGTACAAGTAGCTGCTTATGGCTCACTGGCTCTAACCAATGGGGATCGAAATCAGCCTTGTGCCTGAACAACCTGTATAGGCGTTCGCGGCAATCTTCCTCAGTGAGGAAACGCCCCTTTTCAAAGGGGTCGATGTAGACGTAGCCGTTTGGTAAGCGGCAGCGGACAACAAAGTGAAAAGGAAGACCGATTCCTTCAATCTGCAAACCTAACCGCTTGCCAACTTCCATATAGATAAGCGAGAGTGTAATGGGTATACCTTTTCGTTTCTCTAAGACATCGTTGATGAAACTGTTGGACGGATTATAGTAATCTACTTGATTGCCCTGGAAATGCTCTTGCTCAAAGAGTACCTGGTTCATGGTGCTGATGGCCGTCAGTAGATCGATCTCCTTTGGAAGTTGGGTGCACTTGTCAGTTTCGACTAAACCAAGCAATGTGCGAACTTTTCCCGCTAACAGGTCGAGTTGTTTCATGCAGTGTTCGGTATCCATCTCTGGATATTCTTCAAGGGCAATAAGAAGTGCCGCCTGAGCAAGGTTAATGGTGGCGTCTTCGCCTGTAACGAGGTCGACAAATGCTTTACGCGCACGTTGTTGTGGTGTGTCGTTAAGAGATTCTTCCGGCATAGCACCCTTTTTTCTGAACTACCACAAGGCGATCTCTGCTAGAACCAAGCCGTACAATACAGTCTGAGTGAGGATATAGGGAGGTAACTCCCCGGCTATTGTACCTTATAAAGGGACAATGGGCAACATTGGAAGTGTATGCTTTATGCGATTTTTAAATTAGTTATCATTCATTTATGGCAATGAGATCAATATGTTTGTTACTAACTGCTCATATGTACTTTGACACTCCCTTGTCCGGCCTTGACCTGTTGCCGTAATACCCGCGCCCCTGCATACACAACGATTTCATACCACTCCCTTGGTGGTCGATAGGTATCGAATTGCTCGTCGATCTCCACAATAACCAGGTCATCCTCGACGCGGCAACTGACGGAAGTCTGAGCAAAATTTCCGTTCTCATAGGCAAATGTTGCCCCATCGTCTTCATAGAGAGTATAGTTTGTCAGGCCGTCTTCTGTCATATAGCAAGTAAAGGTAAGTGGATCGGTAGGGTGTTGGTCAGTATATTGCATCAAAGGTCCGGTGGGAATGATGCTGTTGCCACGTACAAGCAACGGCCAGCGCTCTAATGGGGCGGGAATTTCACTCAAACCTGCGCCAGGATACTCTTGACCATTCCAGTAATCGATCCAGGCGCCTGCAGGTAGATACACAGTTCTACTTGTAGCGCTCGGCTCGTAGATGGGGGCAGAGAGCAGAGAATCACCTATTAGAAATGCAGACTCAGTGTCATTGGCCTGTTCGTCTTGCCGATAATGGTAGTATAATGGCCGCATAATTGGTGCCCCGCTGGTAGAAGCTTCATGGAAGAGGGTATAGAGATAAGGCATGAGGCGGTATCGAAGTTCGATAGCAGTGCGATAAGCACTTTCATAAGGTTCACCAAACGCCCAGGGTTCCTGGTCTGGTTGACCTATTGCATTGTGATTTCGGCAAAAAGGCATCAGGGCGGCAAGTTGAGCAAAACGTACGAGTAGTTCGCCGTTACCGGGGTCCCAGAAGCCACCAATATCTACACCGACAAAGGGAATGCCGCTCATTCCAATATTCAGGCACATCGGTATTGCCATCGCAATATATTCCCATTGACTCGTGTTGTCACCTGTCCATAGTGCTGCATAGCGCTGTACGCCAGCCGTGCCGGAACGCGTCAACACGAATGGGCGCCTCTCAGGGCGTAATCGCCTCAAACCCTCGTAAGTTGATCGTTCCATCTCCATACCATATGCATTATGGAAGAACTTATGGAGGACTGGAGGCCCATCTGGTCCTGTTACTTCATTGCCACCAGCACGATGCAGTACATCATCACTCATAGTGTTGCCATGAATGGATGGCTCACTTTTCTCTGAGAGTATGTTTGTTAATGATGGTTCATTCATATCGTTCCAGATGCCATCGACTCCCTGATCGAGTAGCGTTAGATGGTTATTACCCCACCAGGAACGCGCCTCACTCCTGGAGTAATCGGGGAAAACGCACTCACCAGGCCATACGCTACCTCTAAAGAGTTTTCCGTCATTGTGACTGCAGAAGTAGTCATGCTCCATACCTTGTTTATAGATGATGTAGTCTTCATCAACCTTCGTGCCGGGATCGATAATGGTTACCAGGCGAAACCCTTGCTTGTGAAGATCGTCTATCATGTGGGCAAGGTCAGGAAACTGCTGTGTGTTCCAGGTAAAGTTGCGATAGCCATCCATATAATCGATGTCGAGCCAAATAGCATCGCAAGGATGATTGCGTTCGCGGAGTTGAGCGGCAACCTGGCGTACCTGTTCTTCTGAGAAATAGCTCCAGCGACATTGATGGTAGCCGATGGCCCAACGGGGTGGGATTGGTATATGTCCGGTGAGTTCTGCGTATTGTCGCAGCACAGCGGCAGGTGTGGGACCGGCAAAGAAGTAGGCGATTAAGCTATCTCCTTGCAGCGTAGTGTTGATCTCAGCATCGTTCGTATGACCAATGTCCATCTCAACACGACCTGTATGATCGATTAAGACTCCGTAAGCAGTTCCACTATCGATGTGCAGGCCGAGGTAGAAAGGGACCGAAGTATACATGGTCTCGGTCTGGATAGTGTGATGAATTGGTGGATCAACGTTCCATATTGGGAATGCTTGTCCACGTTTATTCATACTACCCGTACGCTCACCTAATCCGTATACGCGCTCTTCACTCGCGAGTGGGCGTGTCAAACGTATCTGTGAGGAATCGAAGTTGAACCCTTGCAAGTAAGGCTCCAGAGTTGTCTGTGCCTGCAATTCATTCAAAAAATCAGGCCATTGTTCATCTGCTTTTGCTACAATCCAGGAATGATAGGGAAGCGTCCCCGGTCCACCATCGGCCAATTGGTATGTTGATGCATCCAACTTGGTGCCGCGTATAGCCCGGATACGAATCACCTGACTACCAAGTAAGGTACCAGCGAGCAAACACTCAAGTTTGGAGTTGCTGCTTCTACCTAGCCAGATATATTCCCTTCCTCTTTTGCTCTGGTAGTGGAATTGCGTAATTTTTGTGAACATCAGCTATGCCCTCCTTCTAAGGAAAATTGCCGGATGCACATATCTTAACCGAATCACCGTATTTTTAATAAATCTACATGCATTCTCAACGTAATTGCAACCAGAAAACAACTACTAGATAGTATTATAGCTTACAGGGGGAAAGCCACGTGGGGGATGTCCTTTGGGACATTAAGTGGCTCAGTACACGGGTCATTGTCCTTAGGAACAACAGGGTAGGATTACTTGTTTCCTCTGTTGTTCGAAGACCGGAAGGCGCGATAAAGATTGCGTTTTCCGGTCTTTTTTGTACTAGTAACTGTCCTCTTGAACAGTGATTCGCTGTCAGATTTGAGGTATGCTTGTAGCAAGCCAGATTTGAATGAGGATGCATAGCAACCTTATCCTTGCCTATGCATTGTCTTCAGCACCTCGGCTTCGTGGTTCCTGTTCACGGCCTGCATCGAGTTTCTGTTCTTCAGGTTTCGTCCATCCCCATCCGTATAAGTACTTGCTTGAGGTGGCTGAGTCCAAGGCGCATACGTGCCTTAACTGTGCCAAGAGGAATTTGCGTTCCCTCAGCGATTTCCGTATGGGTCCATCCTTGAAAATAAGCCAGCTCGATCACCAAACGCTGTTCTGTGGGAATCTTCATGAGCGCTGCTCGAACATGTGAGCTCTTCACAGATCGCCATGCTTCGTCCCAAACATCTGGAGAGGCCGTGCTCTCATCTAGTTCTGTATCTTCTAACAGCACTTCCTGTATCGTGGAACGACGGCGTGCCCTGCGTAAATAGTCAATGGTGCGATGATGCAGGATGGAGATGAGCCAGCTACGAGCTGCGCCCATTTGTGGAGAATAAGAGGTGGCACGCCGCCATACGGAGAGGAATGCATCTTGTAAAAGATCTTCGGCAACCTGGTGATCGGCAACCATGCGGTAAGCCAACGAATAAAGGATGCGACTGTAGCGTTCGTACAGAGATTCCATAGCCCATACTGCGCCACCGGCTATAGCATTGAGTAAGGCTTCGTCGGTCAGTTCGTTTGGGGGTTCAGTATCCTTCATCGTATGCATTACGGGCCTTCTTCTCAAATCTTCATATTAGACTACGTTCTATTGTAGAACGTAGATCAATGCAATGTGAGAGATGAAAGTTTGGTATAGATGCTGAGATACGTTGTGCTGAGCGTATTTGATCTGATACTATTTGAGTAAACACATATTGAGGAAAGGCAAAAACGATACATGAACGAAACATACCCCTGCTGGTATCCTGTGCAGATTCGCTTTCGCGATCTTGATCCCCTGGCACACGTGAACAATACTGTGTACTTTATCTACTTCGAAGAAGCCAGGAGCCACTATTTCAATCAACTTGAGTCATGGTTGGGACAATGGCCGTCTGAAGAAGAGCATCAGCATGAAGTAAAAGTAGAAGAGGATGAAGAGCCACACAATCCACGTATTCAGGCAGGGTCACACGGTCATTATGGTATGCTAGTCAAAGAGATTAGCTGCACGTATGCGCTTCCCCTCGTGCGTTCAGATCATGCGGAGGTAGGTGTACGTGTAGTCAAAGTTGGTCGCACGAGTATTATTATGGATCACCAGATACGCGATATAAATGAGCATGAACGGATTTTTGCAACTGGTCGCTCGATCATGGTCTGGTCTAATTATTACTCGGGGCGGCCTCATCCAGTTCCCCTTTCTCTGCGTTATGCCATTGAACAAATGGAGGGACGCGCGTTTCCTCTTCCCAATTCCTGATAGCTTCGATAATGCATTTTTAGTATGAAGATCCCAAAATTCAGGTAATCTGCGATTGATCTATGGGCGTATTAGATATTGTATCGGATTGTTGGGGGGAATGGCGATTGATCTGGCATTTGCAGTGATCGCTCCATACTGCTAGTCGGATCTCTCGTCAAAACAGTCCATGGAGCGGGTATTATTCCATGATTGTGTACTGTTGTTCAGGATGCCGATACTAGCTCACCCATTGTAGGCGAGGAGAATAATAAAATGTTCCTTTTCTCCTCCTTTTCTGGTTCCTTGGGGAAAGGCCCGGTATGTATGAAGATGTATATCAGGCCTTTCCTTTTTGCATTGAATAGACCAGGTCACACATCAACGTGATCTGCCCTGCCAGTCAACTATACCGCATAAATCCCTCTCTGAACAGGTACCAATTATTCTACTTCATTTCGCCAATATCAATAAGCTATATCCACCCAAAATGAGAACTGCCAAATCCTTATGAATGCTATAGAAAAGAAGTCGCGGCGGTATTAGAAGCTTCTTTGCGAGATTATCAGCCAGGCCGATAGATCGAGGAGCATAGAAATAGTCTAGCACTTCGTAGCCAACATCTTTTAACATCTGGAGGGCGACATCCTTGGTAAAGTAGTGAATATGACCGTATGCACTGCGGACTCCTAGTAAGGAATTGGGGCGCACGAGTGCTTGTACAGAGAGGTCTAGTGGAAGGTGGATTATTTTATATTCACTTTTCGGTCTTATGTCTCTCAAAAAGCTGAAATAATCTTCCAAATGCTCAATTACATCCATGATTAGAATGAGATCGAAATAAGTATCCTTCTCTTGTCTAATATCTGCCAACATGAAATGTAGCTTTTCATTGGCCCTAGGTTTGCAAAGCTCAAATGCTTGTGGAGATATCTCATATCCCCAAAATGAGCATGCAGTATCCATTCTCTCTTGCAATTGCTTCAGAACCTCGCCAGCCCCACATCCTACTTCGCAGATAGTTCTAGGCGAAATACTATTCTGCTTCATCATTCGAAGAATCTGCTTTGCCTTCCAAGGAGATTCTTCAACGTGCCAGGTTGGATTTTTCTCTAGATACTCGCCAGAAGTATAGAGTTCTTTAAACATATTACTCTCACTAAGTTCTGTTTAAGCTTACTTCACACATCATTAGAATCCATATTAATGTAGGTACAGTATAGATTTGGTGATGCTCATGGTAGAGGGGAGGGGGAATGCGGAGGGGCATGGTACATATTTGAATGAATCACTTAGGAAACGGAATGGCGCGAAGAAGACGTGAGTATTACAGGAAGGCATATGAGTGCAATGTCGCTTCCAACGTGCTAGTATGTTAGCAACGCGTACCGTTTATTACAAAGTGAGAAAGTGAGGAATGTATGCGACTGGGAGACTACATTCTGCAGCGTTTCCTCGACGAAGGCGAGGAGCATGCCACGCTTGAGGGACTCCAGAACAATATTCGTTGCGACCTGATTGATGCCGTGAAAACTGTCCCAACTGAGGACTGGGATGCTGAGATACGCATCAGGCAGAAGGTGTCTGATGGGCAGACACTCATCTGGCTTGATGAGAGTTCAGAGCCCAATTACAGCATTCAGGAGTGATGCAGTGGGACCGCTCGCTCCGAGCGGTCCCCTCCTCTTTTTTATGGATCATTCATGTGTTCGCTGTGCTGTTACTGATCGGTAGAGCCTGCTCGACCTTCCGTGCTCAAAGCAATCCCTATAACTCCACCTTGCGCCTCATCCCGTAACTAGCTACAATAAGATAGAAAGGAGCTTGACAGTGTTCTACATCGGCTGCCCAATGTGGGGTTACAAAGAATGGGTACAGTCATAGACATAAACTGGCCTTTTTAAACAGGAACAGCGTACCATAGTTTTCCGTGCTGTTCTCCTGTTGCAAAACGTGAGAACAGCTTTTTTATTATGCAGCAGGTTGCGGGCAAACAGGAAACGTGATACAATTTTGCAGCTATGACAGCCATCCAACCGCTTATCACCACGACTCGGAACCAGCCGCTTATCGGTATTCCGTTTGAGGAGAACGGCAAAGAGGTCATCCGCTACTTCTCAGAAGAAACCCAGGCAGACCATGCCGTCTCAAACGACGCAACAGAGAAAGCGCTTGCGCTTGCAGGCGCGTGGAGTGACCTTGATTTTGACGAGATGGAAAACGCACTGGATCATATCCGCCACGACAGTAAGCCAACCCCGCCGATTGCGCTTGATCTATGAAACGGTATCTCCTCGATACAAGCCTGCTCGCCGCCTATCTGCAAAACCGAGTGAAAGCCGTAGAACTCATTCATCCGCTTATTGAACGGCACGAAGTCGCAACGAGTATTCTGGTCTTCGCGGAAGTGAGCGAATATCTGAAAGGGCTTCCCAACGCTGCAAAACGCCAACATGATCTCCGGCAACTCTTGCGGGAGATCTATCCGTATTTTCTCACCTACGCTATTCTTGAACGCTATGCTGATCTGAGGAGAAAGCTGAGGCCACCCCACGGCAGCGGGCTGATCGGCGATATGGATACCTTGATTGCAGCAACAGCCATTGAGCGAAACCTAACCATTATCACCGCAGACCGTGATTTTGAGCGGGTTCCCCATTTGAAAATGAAGCTCGTCAACCTGAAAGCTGCCTGATCCCTATCCCCACATCCCCTTGCATCAATTGTGCGTCGTCAGTTGTATATTGTGTGAATGGCTTTACTATTCCCGATGCTCTGTTTCTCTTTGATAAATAATTTGGTAATTTGAACATATGTTCGACATCAGTTTTGTTATTAAAATTCTTCTTACGTTCATATCTTTATGTACACAAAAAGTACTATAATTGTGTAGTTACCTTCTTTGGCCTCGTTAAAATAGGTAGCATAGTATGCGAGAATACGTCGTATGTAGAGTGAGCACAAGGGATAATGTAGAGAGGATTATGTAAAGTAATGAGCGAGATACTATGCCCTCTTTGTAATGCACAGTCTCCTGAAAATGCACTTTACTGTCAACAATGTAGTCAACCTCTCCGATGCAAGAACTGCAAGAGTGCACTCTTGCCCAATGCCCGTGCCTGTATCCAATGCGGCCAGCTTATACCTGAACGTTCAGGTGGTGAACAATTCCCTGACTTTGTAGGAATAGGTTCGGTACCCCCTGGATACAATCGCCTTAAAATGCATGAAACACCAGATGTTCGTGATCTCGACTTGATAGTTTCCAATGAAGCCATAGAGCACATAAGAGATTTCTTTCCGCCACTCGTAGGTAATCGTCCTATCGGACGCAATAATCGTTCTGTAGGTCATCAGACACAGCAGCAAACAGATTTAGTGGAAGCGGCTTCAGAAATACCATCCCCTCAGCCCCAATTGCCTGCTGCTTCATCGCATCCCGCTGCTTCCCAGGAGGGAATATGGGAAATTTTTCGAGATCACGAAGGGAGGCTTACCCAGGAGAGGCGTGATCTAAAGGCGAGTAGTAAGAGAGATTATATTATTCGATTGGCCCATCTCTATATGTTGGCTAGATATCAGCTTGGAGATGAAAAAGTTCCCCGTGATGATGTTTTCAAAATTCTCGATGAGGCAGGTGTAAAAGAAACTCACCGCTCATCTTACATCCATGACTCAGGTATCCAACCTGACGAGAACGAAACTTTGCGGTTGACTTTGGATGGGCGTGATCGGGCACAGCGATACCTTGCCGAGGCATTAGACTCTCAATCGGTTGAGGGTTGGCGGCAAAGAGCAGAGTCACGTTCTGCCGGTAATCAAGTAAAAAAGCCAGCTAAAAAAGGCACCGAACCACGTAGCAGTATTGATAAAGTCGTAGCAGGATGGGTTTCGCATGAGGAGACTAGAACATTAGCTGCCACAATCCCGTACAGTACAATTGTCAATCTGTCAATACTAGACAAATCTTTGCTTGCGCTATATGGAATTTACAGAGCGGGTAGTGAACAAGAAGTTCCTGTTGCTTCAATAGCTAAGTATCTTTATGATGCTTTCCAAGTCCGGGTAGAATCACAAGTTCTCAGTTCAGCTTTCTATAAAGCAAGACAAGGGAAAACCTCAAAAACATCTTATGTAAACTTTGTGGAGGGTCGTGGTTACAAAATCACCCCTTTAGGCCGTGAGCATATCGAAGATCTGCTAAATCTAAAGCAACCCAAAGTGGCAACGTCTGAAGTAAATGCTGGGTCGAATGGAGTTGTGCAGTAGTGAAAATAACATCAGATCAGCTTAAACGTGAGCTTGCGGCCAGTATAGATTCCTCCCTTGCTGAACAGCTTGTCAATAGCTATACAAAGATGCAACAGCGATACTATGCTGGGGACTGGCAGCCGTCGGAACTTGACGGTGGACAATTCTGTGAAGCAGTGGCCCGTGCTATCTATCAATATGATACGGGGATTATCGAGCATGAGCTTCCAGGAAAGATATGTGATCAACTTCTTGATAGAGGAAAACAACCACCAGCCCACCATAATCTTGAGAGTAAGCATAGAGATCATTTTTGCCGTGTTCTTCAAACCATTTACAAATTTCGTAGCGATCGTGGGGTTGCTCATATTTCGGGTTTATTTAATGCCAACCATTTAGATGCAATGTTCGTAGATGCCTCTGTAAAGTGGCTGTTTGGCGAGTTCCTGAGACTGGTCTGGAAAAAGGATCGCAATGAAGTAGTCGCGATTATTGAAACTCTTGTGCAGTTTGAGCATCCACTCATTCACGAACTAGACGGGCAACCCCTAGTACTATCTGATGCACTAAGTGCTGCTGAAGAAGTTCTTGTGCTTCTTCAACATTCATCAAGCGGTCGTCTAACGAAGAATGAGCTTAAACAATTCATCAAAAAAGATCAGTCCACGATTAGCA
>WNFI01700147.1_pt1 | contig 12568 bp, 10 predicted proteins | sample 5400471 | NCBI WGS metagenome assembly WNFI01 (sample SAMN13153348, study PRJNA577476) | soil metagenome | isolation source: 100 cm saprolite on Douglas fir-dominated hillslope | place: USA:California | collected 2013-09-17
GGCGTGGAAACCGAGCGGCAACTGGCGGACGTGGAAGCGGAGCTTCGCGACCGGTATGGCGAGCCTCCGGTGCCAGTGCAGCAGCTTTTACGCTATGCCGCGTTGCGGTTGCAAGCAGTGCTGGGAGGGGTAACCGCCATCGAGCGTAAGCGGGACCTGGTCAGCGTCAAATTCCGTCAGGATGCGCCGGTCGATCCCGGAAAGCTGGCCACTTTTGTGTCGTCCCAGCGGGGCGCGCAGTTTCTTCCGGATGGAACATTGAGGTTTTTCGCTAAAGGGCTAGGAGCGCGGGAACTGCTGGAACAGCTGCAGAGTCTGCTGGAGAATTTGTTCGAGGCAAAAAGCTCACCTTCGATCGCCTGAGACGTCTAATTCAACTTCAACTCACCACATTCAAGGTGGAAAACGATTTTCAACTTTGTGATACGGTTTGTACCGGAGGCCCATGCGAACCTTCCTCAAGATCTTTTTGCCGGCTCTGATTCTTTTCTCCGCCGCCTCGATTGCCGCGACTGACCCGTCTGCCGACTTCAACAACCTGGTGGATAAGTACTTCGACTTTTATTTTGCGGCGAATCCTTCGGAAGCCACTCAGGTTGGTTTTCACCAGTACGACTCAAAGGTGGAAGACTATTCCGCAGCTGGCCGCGCGAGGGAAATTGTCGGCCTGAAAGAGTATTTGGATAAGTTCGAAAAACTGGACCGCTCGGGGCTCTCCACGGACACGGCTGCTGATCTCGACTGGATCATCAGCTCGATTCATTCCGAATTGCTGGAGTTGCAAGACATTCAGATGTGGAGGAAGGACCCGGACAGTTATGTCTCGGGCGTGACCAATAGTGTCTTTGGGCTGATGAAGCGAAACTTCGCGCCTCCCGAGGAACGGCTGCGATCGGTGATTGAACGGGAGAAGCAGTTTTCCAAAGTGTTGGAGGCGGCGCGACAGAATCTACACAATCCGCCGCGAATTTATACCGAAATCGCACTCGAGCAACTGCCCGGCGAAATAGGTTTCTTTCGTAAGGACGTTCCCGCGGCGTTTTCGCAAGTCACAGATCCCAAGTTGTTGGCGGAATTTAAAGCCTCAAATCAGGCTGTGATCGCGGCTTTCGGAAGCTATCAGAGGTTTCTGCGCATTACCGTGCTGCCACATGCGAACGGTGACTTCCGGCTGGGCGCGCAGAACTATCGTAAGAAACTGTTGTACGACGAAATGGTGGATATACCGGTCAACCGGTTGCTGGAAATTGGTTTTGCGAATTTACGGGCGAACCAGCAGCACATGAAAGAGGTGGCGGCGCAGATTGATCCCAATCGCAGCGTCGAGCAAGTGCTAGCCGATCTGCAGAACCACCATCCGGCGCCGGACCAATTGCTGCAAGCCTTCCGCGACACTCTTGGCGGCCTGCAGCAATTCATCGAAGCAAAGAAGATCATTACCATTCCGCCCGGAATGCTCCCGATTCTGGAGGACACGCCGCCGTTCGAGCGCGCGACCACCGAGGCTTCGCTCGATACTCCCGGGCCGTATGAAACGCACGACAACAAAGCGCTCTTCAACGTAACCACTGCCGATCCCAAGTGGACGGCGGCACAAACGGAAGATTGGATGAGGGGCTTTAACAACAGCATGATTCCGGGGACCGCGATTCACGAAGTTTTCCCCGGACACTTCGTTCAGTTCTTGTGGATCAATCAATCGTCGTCGAAGGTGCGAAAGCTGATCTCTTGCAGCAGCAATGCCGAGGGCTGGGCGCACTACAGCGAGCAGATGATGCTGGATGAGGGTTACGGCAACGGCGCTCCGAAACTGCGCATGGGTCAACTCGAGGACGCGCTGCTGCGGAACGCGCGATTCATCGTCGGGATCAAAATGCACACCGGCGACATGACGCTGGCCCAAGCCGAGCAGTTTTTCGTTAGGGAGGGTTATCAGACGGCGTCGGTGGCAAAGGTGGAAACAAAGCGCGGCACTTCCGATCCCACCTATTTGGTCTATACACTGGGAAAGCTGCAAATCCTGAAGCTGCGCGAAGACTATCGCAAAAAGCGCGGCGCGGATTTCAGCCTGCTGGAGTTTCATAACCGGCTGATGCAACAAGGCGGCGTGCCGCTGAGGATTATCCGCAAGGCAATGCTGGGAGACGACAGCCCAACGCTGTGAGCCGAATCTTCATCGAAGACGGTTTTTGATTCGCATGGAAGGCAAGCCATGACCATGAAAGTGTGCAAAGCGGTGTTTCCAGCGGCCGGTCTGGGCACGCGCTTCCTGCCTGCGACCAAAGCCCAGCCCAAAGAAATGCTGCCGCTGGTTGATAAACCCATCATTCAATATGGCGTAGAAGAGGCGCTGGCGGCGGGGTGCAACCAGATCATCATGATTACCGGTCGCGGTAAGCAGGCGATCGAGGACCACTTCGACGTTAGCTACGAGCTGGAAAGAATTCTGGAATCGCGCGGGAACACTGGCTTGCTCAAGGTGGTGCGGCAGATCTCAGACAGCATCCACGTGGCCTACGTGCGCCAGAAGGAGGCGCTGGGCCTGGGGCATGCCGTGCTCACCGCGCGCGAGTTAGTCGGCAATGAGCCGTTTGCGGTGCTCCTGGCTGACGACGTCATTGACGCCGAAGTTCCAGTACTGACGCAAATGATGCGCGTCTTCGAGCAGACCCAGTGCTCGGTAATCGCAACCCAGATCGTGGAAGGGGCGGCGATTTCCGCATACGGGGTGCTGGACGCGAAACCGGTGCCGGGCAATCCCAGGCTTTATGAAATCCGCAACATGGTTGAAAAGCCGAGGTTTGAGGAAGCGCCGTCGAATCTGGCGATCATCGGGAGATACATTCTAACCCCGGCGATTTTCGAAGTCCTGAGCCAAACCCAAGCTGGGGCAGGCGGCGAGTTGCAACTGACGGACGGGCTGCGAGGACTTCTGAAGCAGGAGAAGGTGTATGGCTACGTTTATGAAGGCAAGCGCCACGACGCGGGCGATAAGTTTGGGTTTTTAAAGGCGACGATTGAATTTGCGCTGAAGCGCGAAGATCTCGGCGGGCCACTGCGGGAGTATTTACGGACCCTCAAGCTGGATTGAGAGTGGCTGGGCTGCGCCCCTACGTGGTTTCTTTCAATTTGCGAGATTTTTCTTCTACGCCTTTGGCTAGCTTTTCTTTGTGGGCTTGAAGCTTTTTCCCAAGTGAGGGATCCGCTGCGGCGAGGATCTGCGCGGCCAAGATTCCAGCATTCGTCGCACCCGGTTTGCCGATAGCGACTGTGGCCACGGGAATTCCAGCCGGCATCTGCACGGTTGCTAAAAGCGAGTCCATGCCGTTCAGCGGCGTGGAAGGTATGGGCACGCCGATCACCGGCAGCGTGGTGTGTGCGGCAATCACCCCGGCCAGATGAGCAGCGCCGCCCGCTCCGGCGATGATGACGCTGATGCCGCGGCCGGCGGCGCCACGCGCGTATTCTGCAGTGCGGTCCGGCGAACGGTGCGCCGAGGTGACGTCAATCTCGTAAGGAATTCCGAAACCTTCCAGCGCTTTTCCAGCCTCGCGCATAATCTCAAGGTCGGAGTCGCTGCCCATAACGATCGAAACCAGGGGTTTGCTCATACAGTCCTCTATTTTTTCAGCGCGCGGGCCGCGATGTCTCTGCGGTAATGCGCGCCATCAAATTTAATTTTCTCCACGGCTTCGTAGGCACGAGTCACCGCCGCGGGCAAAGTTTGAGCTCGGGCCATCACTCCTAACACTCGTCCGCCAGCAGTGTAATAATCGCCGTCGCGCGTGCTGGTGGCGGCGTGGAAGACCTTTACGCCTTCGAGTTTGTCTGCTTCTTCAATTCCTGTGATCTTTTTTCCTACCTCAATCGTACCCGGATAGCCGCCGGAAGCCATCACCACGCAGACGGATGCATCCGGCGACCAGCGAAAATCGCCGTCACTTACGCGGCCCTCGATGGAAGCCTCGATGGCCTCGACCAGATCGCTCTCCAAGCGCATCAGGATAGGCTGAGTTTCAGGATCGCCGAAACGGCAATTGAATTCCAGCACCATGGGGCCGCGGGCAGTCATCATCAGCCCGCAGTAGAGGATGCCTTTGTATTCCATGCCTTCTTCCTTCATCCCTTTGACCACCGGGCCGGCGACGTGATGCAACAGCCAGTGCGTCATCTGGTCATCGAGCAGGCCGGGGGACGAATACGCGCCCATGCCGCCGGTGTTGGGGCCGGTGTCGCCGTCGCCGACACGCTTGTGGTCCTGGGCTGCGACCAGCGGCGCAACGCGTTCGCCGTCGCTGAGCACGAGGAAGGAAATTTCGTCGCCTTGCAGGCATTCTTCAATTACCACTCGCTGGCCGGCTTCGCCAACCATTTTTCCGGAGAGCATTTCGGATGCGGCCGCAGCGGCTTCGTCTTTTGTTTTGCAGATCACGACGCCTTTGCCTGCGGCGAGGCCATCGGCTTTCACTACCAGTGGTGCGCTGAACCGCGAGAGCTCATGCTTAACATCAGCGGCTGAATTACAGATTGCGTAATGGGCGGTGGGGATACGGTGCCGCTGCATGAACTCTTTGGCGAAACTCTTACTGGATTCGAGCTGGGCCGCGGCTTTGGTGGGTCCGAAAATAGCCCATCCGCGCTTGTTAAACTCATCCACGATGCCGAGCTGAAGCGGAACTTCAGGGCCGACGACCGTAAGGTTGGGCTGGATGTGGTTCGCCACCGCGAGCATGGATTCCACGCTCTTTAGGTCGGCGGGAATACATTCGGCTTCGGCACTGATGCCGCCATTGCCGGGCGAGCAATAGATTTTTGAAACGCGCGGCGACTGGCGCAGTTTCCAAACCAGGGCGTGCTCGCGGCCGCCGCTTCCAATGACCAGGACTTTCATAAGCCAGAGACACAAGGTTAGGGGCAGAAGGAAATGTGTGTCAAACGCTGGTAGGGGATGATCGCGGACTAACTTCGCAAAGACGTCATCTCAACGGAGGGGTCCGCTGGAGTGACCGAAGTATGGCGTGGGCTACCCGCAGATCCATCTCGACAGCCCGATTACCTCGGAGCCAGACGAGCTCCTGCTGAAGGGATTGCCGCCGATGCGGTTCTAGGGTGCTGGAGGAGGGTGCCGGCAAATCAGCAACGAATCAGCCGTCTCCTTCGTATCAGCCCAACAACGCCCGCCAAGCCCGTGGCCATCAAGCCGAGCGTACCTGGTTCGGGGGTCACTGCGGGCGGCGTCCCTGCAGTGAACGTGCCGTTGACGAACTGATAGTACGCAGGAGAGCCGCCGCTGGCAGGAAAGAAGGCGAAGCCCAAATTCCAGCCTCCCCCGCCAGGAAGTGTGAGGTTCATTAGCTTGAACGTCTCTCCCTCACCGACAAATCCGCTGGCCGACCCGCTCAGATCACCCGAAGACGAAAAAAGGCAACAGAAGATGGCTATGTCGTTGTTCGGATCGTAGTTTATTCCCCCGACTAACGCATTTGTGAAGAACGAAATAAAGACTTGCGAAGTAGCGACGGAATTCAAGTCGGGGATCGGACCAGAGCACCAGGCGAAGCAGGCCATGCCGCCGATTCCCGTGATGTTTGTGCCCGGACCGACGAGAGTAAAAGAAATGTTGTCGCCCGAGCCATCGTTAGGCCCCATGGAAGCGGTGACGTAGGTGATGTTGACGTTGATGCTGCCAGCGTAGGCGCACGGAGCGAGTACGACGAAGGCCATCAGGACGACGGAGAGAAGGCGATTCATGGTTGTGTCCTTTCACCAGTCGGCTCCGTACTGTAAACGTTCAGGCTTCTACTTTGACATGGCCCGAAAGTGGGGGGGCGGAATACGGCCAACCACCGCTGTCGGAAGAGTCCTCGGACAATATGGCAGTGAAGGTCTTTCAGTAAGATAGTTGTTTCAGTCCGATATGGATGATTCATCAGCAGGCGGAACCCCGGCACAACCTCGGGGCCGGACACACTGCGTCAGCGGTATGAATTCCTGCTGAGGGGATTATCGCCGCTGGTTTTAGGACGAACTACTGCCCTTTGGGGCAGGCTTGCTCCAAATTGGAATGATCCGCTTCATGAACTCGTCGAACAGAGGAACCGTAAACGCCGTATCGCCGAACGTTGGGCTCCAAATCATTCCTTTTGCGATTAAGCTGCTGCGCACTGGCCCCAGGGAAGAACTGAGTCTGCCTAATGCCTCCGCGATGTCCCCGGAGCGATGAGGCCCGGCACCTAGTTCCGCCATCGCGCGCAGGTAGTTCTTCTCCGACGGCGTTAGCCGGTCGAAGCGAACCCTGAAGAAGCTCTCATCGAGCGTTGCTATCGCCTGATCTGAGGCTTGGAAAACATCGTTTTCAGTGATCGGACTTCTTTCCGCGGTGTCCCAGGAATGCTTGCCCCATTCTTGTAGGAAATATGGGTATCCGTGAGTTTTTGCTATGATTGCGGCGACAGCTTCCTCTGTGAACTCAACCTGCTGCTCGCGCGCAGGTTTCGTAATGGCTAACGCAGCGTCTTCAGCATTAAGCGGTCCAATCGTGGGATAGTCAAACAGTCGCTCTGCGTAAGACTTGGCCGTCCCCGCTAAACCTCGAAGCTGCGGCAGGCCAGCCCCCACCACGGTCAAAGGGAGGCTTAATTGGGAGCACCGATGCAACGCAGTGATTAGAGCCGCAAACTGATCCTCTGCGACGTACTGTAGCTCGTCGATGAATATCACGAGGGTGGTGTTCGCGCCCCTAGCCGAGTTGCCAACCTGTTCGAGCAGTGCGGTTAGATCCCCTTCTAGATCTCCGTTGTCGGCCAGCCCCGGCTCAGGGTCAAAATCAAGTCCCACTTCAATGTCCTCGAATTTTACTTTTAGGGCTTTGGCAAAACCCGCAAGTGCCCTCAGGCCTTTCTCAGCCATCGCTCTAGCGTGCTCAACTCGGCTCATTCTCAACAACGCCAGCCTGAGTTGTGGCGCCAGCAGAGCGGGAAGAGACCGCTCTTCCGGAGCTTCCACCCTTATCGTCTGTATCCCAGACGACTCAGCGTCTTGGCGAATCTTGTCGAGTAAAACAGTTTTACCTACTCCTCGGAGACCTACCATCAAGAGACTCTTCGCGGGATTGCCGATTTGTATCCTAGCCATCGCGATCCGAACCTGCTCGCGTACTTTGTCCCGGCCGGCGAGCTCCGGAGGCGGCGAGCCGGCACCGGGGGAATACGGGTTTCTTATCGGATCCATGGGAGTTTATAGCAACTTTTGGAAGTTTATCACAAGTTAATAAACTAGCTAAAGTTGTTATAAGTAGAGGCGCTACCTTGAGACAAGGTTTAAGATAGTCCATTCGAAGCCATAATGAATGACCCAGCGCCAAACCGAGGCAAGTCTATTCTTGTTCCGGCCGAGGGAATCCCAAATGAAGCCGAGGCCGGCCATCGGTCCCTCGAAGGCATGCACAGCAGCGTGCCCGTGCCTCACCACCAGGCTGGCTTCTGGCAACAGTGGCGGGCGTTCATTGGGCCGGCGATTCTGGTTAGCGTCGGATACATGGACCCGGGCAACTGGGGCACTGATCTGGCAGGCGGTGCGCAATACAAATATGGATTGCTATGGGTGGTCGGACGATCTGGCGGAGGTACTGGGAAGCGCAGTCGCGCTTAACCTGATGTTCCACATCCCGCTGCTGTGGGCGGTGATCATCACCGGGCTGGATGTTTTGCTTTTGCTGGCCTTGCAGCGCTTCGGCATGCGAACGATTGAAGCCGTCGTTGTGTTGCTGATCGCGACCATTGGCGTTTGCTATTGGCTCGAACTTTTTGTGCTGCCGCAGACCCACCCGAATTTTATGGAGATGGGGCTGGCGCTGGTAAGCCCGAATTTTCGCCGGGTGGGGATGATCTACGTGGCCATCGGCATCATCGGGGCGACCGTGATGCCGCACAATCTTTATCTGCACTCGGCGCTGGTACAGAGCAGGCAACTGCAGAAGGATGAGCGCTCTATTCGCAGCGCGATCCGCTTTAACACCATCGACTCTGTCACCGCGTTGGCGGTTGCTTTCTTCGTGAATGCGGCGATTCTAGTGCTGGCCGCAATGGTCTTCTACGGGAAGACGAGTGTTACGGCGGCGGGAGGCCATGCAATCACCTTCAGCCCTAACAGCGATTGGACTCAAACCTTGGTTGCGCCGGCTGATTACGCGCACGCTGGCGATTATTCCGGCGGTGCTGGTTATTGGCATTCGTGGCGACGCCAGTGTGAATGATTTGCTGACACTCAGCCAGGTGGTTTTGGCGCTGCAGCTTCCGTTTGCTATGTTTCCGCTGCTGCACTTCACCAGTTCCCGCGCGAAGATGGGAGCGTGGAAGAGCGGGATGTTTTTGATGACCGCCGGTTGGTCGAGCGCGATCTTGATTACCGCGCTCGATGTTTGGGGACTTCCGGATTCGATCCGGTCAGCATGGCACGTGATTGTGGGAAGCTAACGGATTGGGGTTTAGAAAGAAAAGAGACGACATGTACAAGACCATTCTCGTCACTGTCGACGGTACTGTCACCGACCGGGCCATCATCGAGCACGTGAAGCAACTGGCTAAACTGGCGCAGAGCCGGGTTGTTGTGCTGCACGTGGCCGACGGATGGGCGGCGCGAACTTATGGTCCGGACGCGGTGAGCCGGGAAATTTCCGAGGACACGGCATATCTTCAAGAAGTTCGGAAGGAATTTCAGTTGGCGGGGATTCCTGCTGTCGCCGAAATGGCTTACGGTGAGCCGGCAAATGAAATCATTAAGTGGGTGCGCGAAAAGGGATGCGATCTCGTGGCGATGAGCACTCACGGGCACCGGTTTATCGCCGATTTCTTCCTGGGAACGACCGCGACACGGGTGCAGCACAATATCAGCGTGCCAGTGCTGCTATTAAGGGCGAAGTGAGGAAACAGCGCTTGGCTCTTGGCTGTTGGTGTCTTCAGTTAAATCAAATTGATTCAAGGTCAAGAATCTAGAGACAAGAGCTGCCTTCGCCCAATTCACCCCAAACAGCTAAACTAATCTTAATAAAGAGAATCAGGAAGGCCTTCAATGAACAGCTTTCATTCGAAATCTACGCTCAGCGTCGGCGGCAAGGAATACGAAATCTATCGGCTGGACGCGCTCGACCAAGCGGGGGTTTCGACCCAACACCTGCCGTTTTCGCTGCGCATTTTGCTGGAGAACCTGCTGCGCACGGAAGACGGGCGGAATGTAAAGGCTGAGGACATCCGCGTGCTGGCAGCGTGGAATGGCAAGACGAAATCCGAAAAGGAAATTGCGTTCACGCCCAGCCGCGTGCTGATGCAGGATTTTACCGGCGTTCCTGCTGTGGTTGATTTGGCCGCTATGCGTGATGCCATGACGAAATTGGGCGGCAACCCGGCCCTGATCAATCCGCTGCAACCGGCAGAACTGGTGATTGATCACTCCGTGCAAGTGGACGAGTTCGGCAAGCCGCAGGCGTTTGCCATGAACGCCGAGCTGGAGTTCCTGCGCAACAAGGAACGCTACGCATTTCTGCGCTGGGGTCAGACTGCATTTCGCAATCTGGCAATCGTTCCTCCGGATACGGGCATCGTGCACCAGGTAAATCTGGAATTTCTGGCACGTGTGGTGTTTGTGGACGAAGCTAACGGCAAGCGCGTTGCCTATCCCGACACCCTGGTCGGCACCGATTCGCACACCACGATGATTAATGGCCTCGGCGTTCTGGGTTGGGGCGTGGGCGGGATTGAAGCCGAGGCGGCGATGCTGGGGCAGGCCGTTTCCATGCTGATCCCGCAAGTGGTCGGCGTGAAGCTGACCGGACGCCTGCGCGAAGGCGCCACGGCGACGGACCTGGTTCTGACCATCACCGAAATGCTGCGCAAGCATGGCGTGGTCGGAAAATTCGTTGAATATTTTGGGCCCGGCTTGCAGGACTTGCCGCTGGCTGATCGTGCGACGATTGGGAATATGTCTCCCGAGTACGGCGCGACCTGCGGGATTTTCCCAATTGATCGCGAGACGCTGACCTACCTGCGGCTCACCGGACGTTCCGACAAGCAAATTGCGTTGGTCGAGGCCTACGCCCGCGAGCAGGGACTCTTCCACGACGCGAATACGCCGGAAGCGGAATATTCCGAACTGCTAGCGCTCGATCTTTCTGCCGTGGAACCGAGCCTGGCGGGGCCGAAGCGTCCGCAGGACCGGGTGGCGCTGTCGCAGGCCGGAGAATCGTTCCGGGCCGCCCTGCCATCACTCGTGAAACCGAAGTCAGCAGCCAAGGCAGCCGTCGCCGTTGCCGGAGCTGTGAACCAAGTGGGCCGGTGGGAGCAGGAGGGCGGAAGCCCCTCGGCGGTTGGTTCCGGGAACCATCTCGTCGAAGAGCACGTTCCGGTTTCTGTGAAGGATTCTTTGCGCGACGGCAGCGTTGTGATCGCTGCGATCACGAGCTGCACCAATACCTCGAACCCTTCGGTCATGCTGGCTGCGGGCCTGCTGGCGAAAAAGGCGGTTGAGAGAGGTCTCGCGATGCCAGCGTGGGTGAAGACCTCGCTGGCCCCGGGCTCCAAGGTTGTTCGCGACTATCTGGAGAATGCCGGCCTGACGCCGTATCTTGAGAAACTGAAGTTTCATGTTGTTGGCTACGGCTGCACGACTTGCATCGGAAATTCTGGACCTCTGCCTCTGGAGGTTTCCCAGGCCATTGACGAGAACGATCTGGTCGTGGCTTCGGTGCTTTCGGGGAACCGGAATTTCGAGGGGCGAATCAATCCCGACGTTCGCGCCAACTATCTGATGTCGCCGCCGCTGGTGGTGGCGTTTGCGCTGGCGGGGCGGATTGACGTCGATTTGCGGAAAGACGCGCTAGGCAATGACAAAGAAGGCAAGCCGGTGTTTCTGGCCGACGTGTGGCCGACACAGCGCGAAGTCGAAGATGCGGTTGAGCATTCGATTTCTTCCGACATGTTCCGCAAGACTTACGGCGAAGTTTACGAAGGCGACGCGCACTGGCGCGGGTTGCCGGTTCCCAAGGGCGACACGTACGCATGGGATGAGCATTCAACGTACATCCGGCGCGCGCCGTATTTCGATGAGATGAAACGCAAGCCCGGCGCGGTGGCGGACATCAAGAACGCTCGCGTTCTGGCTGTCCTTGGGGACAGTGTGACCACCGACCATATTTCTCCGGCAGGCTCGATCAAGAAGGACAGTCCAGCGGGAAAATATTTGCAAGAACACGGGGTCAAGCCGGGGGACTTTAATTCCTACGGCTCGCGGCGGGGAAATCACGAAGTTATGGTGCGCGGAACATTCGCCAACGTCCGCCTGCGCAACAAAATGGTGCCCAACATCGAGGGCGGATGGACGAAGCACCTGCCCGATGGCGCCGAGATGACGATCTTCGACGCGTCTGAGAAATATATCGCCGAAGGCGTGCCACTGATGATCCTAGCGGGCAAGGAATATGGTTCCGGTTCGTCGCGCGACTGGGCGGCGAAAGGGCCGCTCTTGTTGGGAGTCCGCGCCGTCGTCGCCGAGAGCTACGAGCGCATTCACCGTTCGAATCTCGTAGGGATGGGAATTCTTCCGTTGCAGTTCTTGCCGGGACAAAACGCCGAGTCGCTCGGGCTGACGGGCGAGGAAGTTTTCGAGATCAGCGGAATCCGCGAACTGGTGGAGACATTCGCATCGGGACAACGTGTGAAAGTGCGTGCAGGCAAGAAAACCTTCGAAGCCGCGGTGCGCATTGATACTCCGCAAGAGGCGCTTTATTACGCCAACGGCGGTATTTTGCAGTATGTGCTGCGGCAGTTGGTGGCGGGGAAACCGCAGCCGGTACACGCCTAGCAACTTTCTTCCATTCCGATGTGAATAGCAATACTGGTATGATATATGGTACTATAAATAGTATGGATCATGAAAGAGCATTTCAAACTACAACGGTCCGGCTGCCAAAGGGCGTCTACGAACAAGCTAAGGCAGTGGTCAAGCGGGGCTCGGCTGCGGCATCAAGCATCAATGACTTTCTGGTAGAGGCTGTGCAGGACAAGTTGCGGCAGCTTCGGGAAAAAGAGATAGACGCCGCATTCGCGGGCATGGCGCAGGATTCGGAATACCAGCAATCGGCAATTGAGATGGCACGATCTTTCGAAAAGAGCGACTGGGAGGCATTTCAAGTGTCGGAGGCTGCCCAAAATGCACCAACCAAGCCCAAAACCCGCTCTGCCAAAGCCAAGGCGCGCTGACGTATTTCTCGCCCGGCTGGATCCAATCGAAGGTAGCGAGCAGGCGGGAACGCGTCCTGTCGTTGTCGTGACACGGGACGCAATCAATGCGAATAGTCCAGTCGTGGTCGTGGTGCCGCTGACCGATGCAGCGAATCCCAAGCGCCTTTATCCGAGTCACGTTTGGCTTCCGAAACCCTCTGGCGGGTTGCGCATGGACAGTGTCGCGAAAGCCGAACAGATACGCGCCATCGGAACCTCGCGGCTCCTGGCATACTACGGCAGACTAGGACCTGCTCAGATGGTTCAGATCGATGAGGCCATTAGAATCACGCTCG
>WNFI01026923.1_pt2 | contig 12567 bp, 9 predicted proteins | sample 5400471 | NCBI WGS metagenome assembly WNFI01 (sample SAMN13153348, study PRJNA577476) | soil metagenome | isolation source: 100 cm saprolite on Douglas fir-dominated hillslope | place: USA:California | collected 2013-09-17
CCAATGGCGAGCATGCTGCTTGGGAATGTCGTAGAGAAGGGCCGTTTGCTCAGCCAGCCAATCGTGAAGGGGTGGACGGCTAACTGCCCAGGAAGAGAGAGGCAGGAGCACCGGCAGCGGCTGCTTGTCTTCCTGTTCAGCTTGCATCACCAATTGTTGTGCTAAAGTCAGCAGGAGGGTAGATTTGCCGGTACCAGGTTCCCCTAGGATCAGCAGTTCGTGCGCCGCCTCCTCATACGCATGAGCAATCGAGGTGCCAGGAGGAAGGAGTCGCTCTGCGCGATGAGCAAGACGCAACAGGAGAGTGGCGACATTCTGCACGGCGTTCGGCTGCTGAGTGAGACCCAACTCCATCCACGCAACCCCTTGTAACGATTCCGCCAGAATGTCACTATAGGAATGACGGAGCCGATGGAGCATACGCACACGGTTCTGCTGAGCACGCGAGAGTGAGACCATAGTCTGAGCAGGCCATCGGCTCAGCACCCAGGTCAGCAGAGCAATGAACAGGAAACAACAACTAATGAGCAGTATGATTGGCCACCTGGCGATGAGCCAGGCGAAGGGAGAATCAGCAGGAATGATGCCCTTGGAGCTAGTGAGCCAGGTTGAAAGTACATTGACCCCCAGGCTCAGCACGATAGAGAGGCCTACAAAGGCGGCAATCTTCCACAGCCAACGACAGAGACATACCCACCAGGGCATGCGAGCCGAGGTGTCTTTCGAGGAAGACGTAGCAGATGCCTCTTGCTCTGACACGATACATACTCCATTCTTTCATCTGTGCTTTCTCTAGTATAAAACGAGAAGCCTCAGAAGGCAAGAAATGCAGTCAGTGCGCTTCAAGCAGACAAACTCACACTCAGAGCCGACGAACGTTAAAAGTGGCACGACTCACTCATTTCACTCGTCACCAACACCGAACGCGTTATCCCAACGTCCCATAGCGTCTCTTTGCATGGCTGGCAGTACATGAGCATAGATATCCGCCGTCATCGCGATATCACTATGCCCCACGATTTCCTGCACCACCTTCAAAGGTACCCCCATACCCACCAGCAGCGTCACCGCGCTATGCCTCAAGTCATGAAAACGCATATGAGGAAGACCTGCCTCAGCCAACGCCTTATCGAACAACTGCAAGAGGTACATCGGACTCACATACCCTCCATGCCCATTCGAGAACACCAGGTCACAATCATGCCAGGCATCACCAGCCTTTACTCTTGCCTCTTGCTGCCGATCACAGTGTTGTTCCAGCATACCCGCCAAAAAGAACGGCAGTGCGATCACTCGTCTTCCTGCTGCTGTTTTCGGTTCGGTCTCGACATACCCATGCCCAGTCACATGATCCACAGTTCGACATACATAGATCCATCGGCCCTGGAGATCGACATCAGCCCGCTTTAGAAGAGGTATCAGATACCTCAGATCTGTGAGATCTCAGATGCCTTGTATCCTGACTAATTTATATTGAAGCCTTCGTATCTCATTTCAAGGTTTCGATTTCAGACGAGAATCTAGATCGATCGTTTTGCGATTCCTGGGAAGTATTATCAATTAGCTTGTCGTTTAGGCTTATCCAGCACAAGGTCTGAGGAAATAGTGGTGTAACAATCTCGCAGATCTACCCAAAGATGCCGTAATAAAAGAGGTAGTAAAGAAGATGAGCGTTGTAATAAATGGTCGAGACGGCTTATGCCTTTTTCCTGCCAACCATCAACTGGAGCAGCAAGTATCAAGATTTGAGGATTCCCTATTGAAGCAGCAGTATCATTCACCTCTCGCAGAATATCATCGAACCCCATATTTTGTACATAGCCAATCATTACTGCTGATTTCTCTCCTTTTGCATAACTATGCTCTTCCTTGATAAAACGAAGTATACCATGTTGAACATAGTTTTGGTTCAAAATCCACTTGGGGCTTGTTGGTTTGCCAAGTCTTTTACACTCGATAACAAATTGGTGTTCGCTACGTCTAGGATCATTCTCGAGGGGATCGATCATCGCCCAATAGAAATCCGGTTTCTTTTTCTCGCGTGGAGTCGGAACTTTATCGTCAGGATGGGGAGGATTCTGGCCTTGTGGCACAATAGGATGTAGTAATCCTTTTCCCAATTTCAGGAGATCAGCATTTGCTTCTCTTATGCAAAAGTACAGCTTTCTGCTTATTAAATCTTCATCTTCATCTATATCAGGCACATTTCTTAGGAGCAATAAAGCTTTCACTAGTACTTCCAATACAAGCTCTACATGCTCTTCCCATGTCTTTAACTGCGAAATACGAGGCTGATTCATCTACTACTCTCGCTCAAAGCCTCGCTTTGCAAATGTACCGCTTGTAAAAGTGTTGCTTCCGCGTCCTCATAAGCCATACTATTGGTCCAAAGCCTCTGCTCATCACGCTTGATAATGAAGATATCGGTATCAGTCACTGCTCGAACAATACCATCGATGTATACCCTTCGACTAATAGGCTGACGTAATGCTCTAGCACATTGATCCAAAATACTTAGCCATTCTTTTTCCTCAGAGGATACTATAAGAGGTGGTGTATCTCCTTTCATCTTAGTCGTAAATCTAACAGCAATCATTCCAGCACCTTCACGATAAATTACATGCCAGTAAAATTCACCATCTAATCCCAATTCACGATTCCATATTTGGAGAAATGTATAAAGATAGTCCTCCAAATTATATTTGTACTCTCCCCATGAAAGATCACGTATAGTGCCTTGAGAGATATCGAGCGCTCTTGTTACTTTGTCTAAAGCCTTAGAATCAGGTCCTTTGTTCAAAATATCAAATTTGTATTTAAAAAAATCTCTGACGAGATCTCGTTCGGCCTCTGATAACCTGAAAAGATCAAAAATTGCTTTATCTAAATTTCCCATCAAATCATTGGGTGGCGGTTCATCTAGAAATCTGAATCCTCCAAGGAAATAATGTACCCATGGTTGCCATGCACGAATAGCGTCGACAGCCTGAATCACTAATTGAGCTGTACGATTATTCTGATCAGGAATACGAATAGGCATTGACAAAATATCATCGGAGAGAACCTGATCGAACCATATGCCCCACCTGCTGGATGTCATAAATAATCTATAGCGTCCAAGTGAAGACCAAAAAGTCCCCAAAATGAGCTTAGCTTTCCATTCAGGGAGATCAGGTAAGGGAATAGAGTAGATTCCATGACGAAATGAAAAATCTTCATATTCAAGACGAACATTTATTCCATAAGAGGCTTTTGTTCCTGTACCCACTAAAAGTCGTTGCCCACTGTAAAGTCTTTCATCAGGAGTTCGACCGACACTTATAGGTCTTTCTTCAAACCATTTATCTTTTAATGGACCATACCACCTCATATTCTTGCTATTCAGAACTCTTAGAATTTGTAAAGTTCTTGTAGGTGGCTTATCACCCCGTTGAAAGCCAAAACCAGGTTTTGAGTCCGTAGTTAGAAAGTCTCGCAACCGATATTCAGCATCAAGAGTAGCTAGAAGAGCAGCATCGTGGTGACTCCCCAACCAGAAAGTTTTCCAGAGATAATCTCTCTCCTGTAAATTAGATTGTCGCACAATATGCCGATCCGCTTTCGTAAGGATCACTGAACGTAGCTGTTCTGCTATCTTTGTATGCAGCGCGCTAGTATAAACAATATAACTATCTACCTTGTTACCCTGACTGGGCTCAAAAGAGATGAAAACGAATGGAGCAATTGATTTATTGAAGAATAATCTCCGGACATGAGCAAAATTTACGACTTGATGGATTTTCGACGAGGAAAGCAAAACCTTACGAAATTCTTGACTTGTACCTCTTTCATTAAAAAGCACACTAGAGTGAACTAGTAGCCCGATAATCCCACCTTCTTTGATAAGAGATAGTGATCTGTGAATAAAAAGTTGTGAATAACTATTATCACCCACTGGCTTCTTATAAGCTTCAGCCCATCTAATTGCCTGAAAGCATTCATCAGATTGCAGCTTAAGTTTGTCAAGTAGGAAATGAAACTCCGTTGGAAGGAGTTGCTTTGCCCTTTCAAGATCTTCTGGAAGTACAGGAGCCGAGATCGAAAGAGTATGATATTTCCTGTCATACCTAAATGGCTTTGGTACTTCATTTAAAGCAGGAAGATCCTCACACAGTTGAGGGTTGAGGTAATCACTAACTTCTGACCAGGGCGGGTTCCCTACAATTACGTCAAAACTGTGGAGTTGAACATCAAGATTTTGCTCTGCACGAAGGAGTTTTTGCAGGTTTGCTCGTCCTTTAAATATGCCCTTTTGTGTTATATTTCTTTGCAACTCTTCTCTTTCTTCAGGAGCCAAACCAAAAGCGTTAGCTTTGAAAAGGATCTGATAATGCTGCTCATCCCTCTCCTTGTTTTTTAGAGAGATGAGCTTAGGAAGCCGCTTGTTTTCTAAAATATCTCGTGGTTCCTGATAGTGCAAAAGAGCCAGGTAAAGGCTAAAGGCTGCAACATGAACTGCTTCTTCGTTGATTTCTATACCTGTAATTTGATCGCGAAGAATATGCCGAAGCTCTTCTGAATGCAGTAGTCGACGCTGTTCTTGTACTTTATAGCGAACTAAACGACGAAATGACTCAACAAGAAAAATTCCAGATCCGCAAGCCGGGTCTAAAATCCTCGGATTTTTAGACAAACGCTCCTTGGTTAAAACTTGCGAAAGTACATACTCTACTAATACGCTAGGAGTATAATGTGTTCCATGTGGGTCCTCAACATTGCTTCCATGATAAAATTCTTCATAGATATTACTGATAAGTTCTATTGGAATTATTTTGAAATCATAGGCCCAGAAAAACAATGTGGGCTGTTGCGGGTTAGGATCACCTAGTAAAAAGCCACGTAATGGTTCGAGTTGATTCTTTTGATCAACTTTTTCTTCTTCCTCTTCATTTTTGGGAAACATGTCCCCATTGAAGTCATAAGCAAGTTGGTCGAAGAGAGCATAGGTGAAATCTTTATCGAGGAGAACGTTATAGTACCGACGCTTATCCCAGTCAGGCATTAAATATAGCTTCTCTGGTTGTCTAGAAAGCAGTTCTTGCCAATAAGGATTTCCTTTGGCAACTTGTTCAAAATATGCTGGTGTTAAAACGCCACGATCTTCCAAGTAACGGATAAAAATAGAGCGTCCTATCAACGCGTGGGCATATCTCGCATCAAGACCGCTATTCAGCAGCACTTGACGAACAATTTTTAAATCTTGAATTAAACGTTTATCCGCCCGCTCCTCAATACTTCCAAAGCGACCATCAGCAAAAAGACGACCAGATTCTACCCGTTCACGACGGTAGTCATGCAATTTTTCAGCTACATCTACTATTTGTCTGACACGAACGAGCGGTTCAATTTTTTCCCATTCCTCTGCATTTTGTGCAGGAGGATGATTAAGGCTATAGACTCGAAGTTCATCTGGGAAAGCCATAAAGAGACATTGGGGGCGAGCCATACACCAAGCTCGTCGAAATATAGCTATTTCAGCTTCAACATCTTGTCTACTCGATAGTTCACAAAAAACGATTACTGGATCGTCATTTACAAAGAAGATCTTCTGCGCACCAACTTCCTGAGCTATTGCAAGCCAATCGCCTTTTCCAAGCCATTCTTCTAACTCATAAGTAGTGGCATTAGAAAAACTGAGTGCATTAAACAATGCCCCCTCATTGTATTCTAGAGTTCGATATGCTTCATCTAAAAATGAGCGAGAATATTCACGGCGATCTTGCAATTGTAAAGAGCCATTCATCTTGTCTTAGACACTTCTACTCTCCTCCGTAAGTAGAGGACAGTGTAATATAGGTCGCAAGTTCAAATAAGCCTTTTAATAGAGTATAACACCTGCATAATTGCTCAGCAAGACGACACCGCCAACGATTTACCATTTCTCACTGTATAAACGAGATAAATACCTGCTCCCTAACCTATATTTCGGCAGTACACCCCTGCAAGAGGATTCTGATCTACGAAAGCCAGTTCACCGTAGATTTGAGAAAGGCAAGAGATGTTTGTGACAGTCTCATGCATGCTCTTGAAGACCTGTATCAGCACGAGAAGATTTCTCAAAGGATCTCTGTCAAAGCAAAACTGTTGCTGCGTACGGCCAGTTACAAGTATGCCCCAAACTGATGCGAAGTAAGAGGCCGGATGAGGGCCACAAAGCTCGCTACGAACGTATGCCCACCTGGACGAAAGATAAGTGCATCAAAAACGGGAACGCCAGGAGCGGTTAAGCTCACGTTTCTCGTTCTTGATGCGCACGAAAGCCGCCTACGTGAACCCCTGACTCCAAAGCCGAGAACTGACAGCTTACCCCACGGACTGGGGCCGAAAATCGTAGACAGCTTTTGACAAAATTTCTCCTGGTTCACGTTCAACAAGCCCGACAAAAGAGATGCCAAGCAATTTCAAAACCCCGCAGTAAGGAGTAGAGTTTACCATAAGTCTTTGCCAATAGGCAATGTAGCAGCGCTTATAGATGTAGTCATTTTTTAGCATCAAGCGTGGGATGGCGAGCATGCCCCTGCCATGCAAAAAAATGCAACGCACCCAGTGCGCATTGCCATTTTCTTTCAGTACGGCATACAATACCTTTAGACTGGGAAGGTGAATACAACATCCACTCCACTAAATTGTATGTAACCGAAAGGAAATGTCGATGCGCAGTAAAATAACCGTTATTGGGGCCGGCTTTGTTGGTAGTACGCTGGTACAGCGCCTGGCAGAACGCGACTACGCCGACGTGGTAATGTTCGATATCATTCCAAAGATGCCACAGGGTAAGGCGCTGGATATGCTCGAAGCCGGGCCTGTGATCGGCTACGATACCCTGGTAGCAGGTCGTCAGATTTTCGCCGAACTGCATCATCATCATGGTCACTAATCCCCTTGACGCCATGGCCCAGCTCGCTTTGCATGTCAGCGGCTTCCCGCGCAATCGTGTCATCGGAGAGTCCGGCGTCCTGGATACCGCCCGTTTCCGTACCTTTATCGCTCAGGAACTGAATGTATCCGTGCGTGATGTGCAGGCGTATGTATTAGGTGGTCACGGTGATACCATGGTTCCGCTCGCTCGCATGTGTACCGTTGCCGGTGTTCCCATCTCACAACTACTCCCCGCCGAGCGCATTGAGCAAATCGTGCAGCGTACGCGCGATGGCGGCGCCGAGATCGTCAACCTGCTCGGCACAGGCAGTGCGTACTTTGCCCCGTCAGCCTCGGTCTTGCAGATGGTCGACTCGATCATGCTCGACAAAAAAATGATCATGCCCTGTGCTGTTTACTTACAGGGTGAATATGGCTTCCACAATATCTTTGTCGGCGTCCCTGTAAAGCTGGGTGCCGAGGGCGTAGAGCAGATCATCGAGATCGAACTGAATGAGGGCGAACGTGCTCAACTCCAGAAATCAGCCGACGCCGTCAAAGAACTGATCGGCGTAATGGGCATTTGAATCTCAGCGCCTGGAAGATAACCAGGCGCTGCTGGTATACTTCCTCGCTTCTATTCATCTGCTAGAGATTGCAGCGCTATCTGCATCTCCTGTAAAGTCACTCAGTCCTCTTCATCCAGAGAACCCTCTTTAGCTCGCTCCTTACCCACCGCTCTCCCCAATCTGGATATTTCTAGATAGGGGCCATCACCTGTCATGGTCATGGTTTGATTTCCTGGCAGTCGATCCCTGTTGCAGAACCCGTCAGCGGCCCCCGGAGGTGAGTCCTAGACCGTTGAACCGCCAGGCACGCCGGGAGGAAACCTCCCGACGGCCCGAGCAAGGCAACCCCAAAGCTTTGAGCGTGCGCGTTAAGCCATTGCGTGCGGCGTTTTCGTCTCGGATATGGTGGCTGCTACACTCCGGTCCAGGACAATCCCACGCACGGACCTCTGGGGGAATGCCATCCTCGACCACATACCCACAGTCATGACAAGTGCGCGTGGAGCCGCTTTCTTCCCATTCCAGGTACGTCTTCCCTGAGCGCAGCGCCACCCAGGCGAGCACATGCTTAAAGCGTCGATTCAAAGATTGGTTGTTCATGGAGCGGCGCATCTTCCTGGTGAGACCGCCCCCGTGTGGGACATAATCCCCGATGCTCACGGCATCGTAGTCGTGATAGAGTCGATTGGCCACCGTGTAGAGAAACTGCTTGGTCTGTTCTCGCCGTTTCCGGTACACGTCCTGCAGTGTGGCATTGAGCGAGAGCCACCGTCGAGAGGGCAGCCAGAAGGTAGACCCATCTTCTCTAGTGATCTGTTTGGCTTTCTTCTGCTTGCGATCTCGTTTGGCTTTCAGTTGGTCAATCCGCTTGTCTAGTGACTTGAGAAAATACGGATTCTGGATTTCTGTTGCCTTGCCGTCCGTTCCCACGGCGTAGGCGAAGTTCTTGTGATTGGGGTCGAGCGCCACCACCTTTTTCACTGGCTTGCCATTGGGCAGCTTGCGCTCGACGGTGAAGATTGCTGAGTAGAGGTGGCCTTCTTTGACGATGCGGCACTGACGAACGTGGTCGTGGTTGACCCAATGAGGCAGCGGTTCAGCACATTGGAGTGTGAGCCCCAGCTGTTTGCCCACTACATCTTTGCCTAGCGAGAGGGTGAGGGTGAGCCCAGCCAGCTCGTAGCCTTTGTGCGGCTCGTCATACTGCAACGAAAACCAGGAGCGTTTCCAGGATCGGAAGCGCGGCCAGTTGACCGCTTTTGCTCGCCGCCCATGTTTGCCATCCTGGTAGGCTTTAATCGCCGCCGACAGGCGTAGCGCCGCGTTTTTGAGGGGAGAGGAATAAACAGCCTTCAGAAAGGGATGCTGCTCTTTGAGCTCAGGAATCAGATCGCGCAGGCCCCGTTCGGTGTACAGTGTACGGCCAACTTCCTTGTCCTGGCTTGCGCGATACCGGGTGCGCAAGTCATTGGCACGCTCTAACAGCTTGTTGTAGAGCCAATTGGCGATTTTGGATTGGCTATCCAGAATGGCGGCCTCTGGCTCACCGACCAGGAGCGGAATTTTCACGGCTGATCTCATTGGTGACTTCCTTGAACATACATTCCACTTTCCCCTATTTTACGGCGAAACACTTCTCATGTCAAGAAATATCCATATTGTGATAGCTGTTACGTGCCCCGGCAATCACAACAATGTATTCTCCTCTGAGCTTTGACCCGGCTACCTGCTCTAAGAGTGATGAGAGAGTCCCACGCGAAATGGCCTCGAACATCTTCGTCAGGTCATTGGCAAGAGCAGCTTCTCTATCCCCGAATACCTCGAGAGCATCCTTTAGAAAGGCCTCAAGCCGGTAAGGACTCTCGTAGAAGATCAAGGTGTGAGGCGATTCCTTGTCCATTGCCATGAACCTGCGCCGGGCAGCAGCTTTTCGCGGCGGGAAGCCGCGAAAGGTAAAGCTATGCACTGGCAGCCCCGACAAAACGAGCGCCATGACGAACGCCGTTGGCCCTGGAATCATCGTTACTTCTATTTGTGCCTGGATTGCTCTGCGCACGAGCGTAAAGCCGGGGTCGGAAATCCCAGGCGTTCCCGCGTTCGTGACAACTGCTACCGATTTTCCTTGCCTCAATAACGCTTCGATGTAGTCGCCTGCTCGCTGCTCATTATGCTCGTGAAACGCAATTTGTGGCTTGGCAATATCAAAATGCTTGAGCAGCATCCCTGTCTTTCGCGTGTCCTCGCTAGCAATGAGATCAACCTCGCGCAGGGTCGTAAGTGCTCGTAGTGTAATGTCACTCAGGTTCCCGATGGGCGTTGCGACCAGGTAGAGCACGCTATGCCTCCCGTTGCATCACTTGCAATGCTTCCAGTACCTCGGGTCGCTTCACTTTGAGCGTGTGTGTGCGGGGAAAATCATCGCCCGGCCAGATAGTGAAACCGCGTACTTGCTGGTGTGGCGCGAGCTGCCGGTTCGTTTGCTGGATGACTGTCTTCGCTTGTGCCGGGTCCTCCATCAACAACACGCTGTGTACCTCCGGACCCTGGTCCTTCTTCGTAAGCCCGAAAACAACGGCATCCTTGACCAGCGGATTGGAGCAGAGCGCGTTCTCTATATCCTCGGGATACACATTCATCCCGTTGGCAAGCACGATCAGGTTTTTCTTGCGTCCCTTCAAATAGAGATAATTCCGAACATCGAGATAGCCCAGGTCGCCTGTGTGATACCAGCCTCCCTCGAATGCTGCCGCCGTCGCCTCAGGATTCTTCCAGTATCCCAGCGCCACGTTAGGACCATGTACGAATATCTCCCCATCACCGGCAATACGCACATCCACGCCTGGAAGAGGTTTCCCAACGGAATCGAGCACGTGTTCGTTGTAGGGAGTGACGGAAATGATAGGGGAACACTCGGTAGCACCGTAACCCTGCATAACGCGGAGCCCCATATTCTCCCATCGCTGGGCCAACTGCGGCGGCAAGTAGGCCCCTCCGCTGATGAAAAAACGAAAGTGACCACCGAAGCGCTTGTGTACAGAACCAAATAACATACGCCGCAGCCCAAATGGAAGACGAGCGGCGATACTATGGAGCATCTCCCACTGTTTTACTTTCTTCTGGCGGCGCACCTCGCGTTCGATGCCGTTCATGAAGAGCTGCAGTGCCTGCGGCACCAGCACCATGCAGGTGACATGCTCGGCTGCAAACAACTTGAGCAAGGTTTCTGGTACCAGCGTACGCGCATGCACGATGCTTGCTCCACAGCAAAGCAAGGCGATCTCGACAGTCATTTCAAACATATGACTCAGCGGGAGGATCGAGAGTGCCCGGTCACCTGCCTGGATGTTGATGACCTTGATCCCTGCATTCGCATTGCTGCTAATATTCTGATGACTTAACATCACTCCTTTCGGTTGCCCCGTGGTGCCAGATGTGAAGACCAGCTCTGCCAGGTCGTCACCAGCCACCGCTGCTAACTTCGAGGTATCTAATGTGCCCTGAGGCAGTGCATCGATATCGACCAGTGACAGCGATGCTTGCTTCAAGCTCGCAAACTGCTTCCTGGTCGTAATCAGCAGTCTGGCCTCTGTCGTCTGTGCAATGCGGGTGAGAAAATCTTCTTTTGTGTTGATATCCAGGGGAACAACAATTGCCCCCACCAGAAGCGCTCCCAGGTAGGCGACCATCCAGTTCGTGCAACTGGCCGACCAGATACAAATACGCTCACCCTTCTCTACCTGCTGTTCTTGCAAATACCCGGCAAAGCCATGCGCTCGTTCCCGCAGTTCCCGGTATGTCAGAGTGGACATCCCGCCTCCTTCGACCGGTTCAATGAGTGCAGGATGTTCTCCAAAATGTCCGACGGATGCGTCGATGAGCTGGTTGATAGTACCCATTTACTCGCCCTCCCCTTGGCAGCCTTCTAAGCCCAAAACTCCCTGTTGCTTGATTTTTGTCATTCATTATACTTCTTTAATCCTATATTCCGCGAACAGATTGAGAAGAGGAAAAGGCCATCAAAGTTTTTAATTAAAAATAGAAAGAAAAACGTATTCATTATTTGCCTAAAAACTGTCTGTATATTGACAATAATGATTTCAAGTAAGTTGCTCAGCAAAGTACAATATAAACATTAGACTATTGTACCTATAGTTGACATTTAGTTCAGGATTATGTTAGGATATGTAGGAAGATACTATCTTGCTTTTTGATCGGTACATATACTGCTTAGTGCTTCACTCTGAAGAGTAGCAGGTATATATCACACAGAAACAAAAGTCACTTGGCATACAGTTTGATTCAACAATAAACTGTAGGATATAAATAAGGGGATAATCCTGGAAAGGAATTTAATCGTATGCCGTCACTTGAAACTGCCAATGTGGGGAAGGCAGTAGCTGCCAGAGTAGGTACAAATATCAGAGAAGTTCGTACCAGGCTTGGCCTCACTCAAGCTCAACTTGCCGCGCCCGAGTTTTCCATCTCCTATATTTCAGCTATAGAGAGAGGCAAGATACGTCCTTCTCTCAAAGCCCTCTCCATTCTTGCTAAGCGTTTAGATGTTCCGCTTACCTTCCTCCTGGAAGGTTCGCCTGCTGGCGCTGCTGAAGCAAGAGCTCAACTTGCCGCGCCCGAGTTTTCCATCTCCTATATTTCAGCTATAGAGAGAGGCAAGATACGTCCTTCTCTCAAAGCTCTCTCCATTCTTGCCAAGCGTTTAGATGTTCCGCTCACCTTCCTCCTGGAAGGTTCGCCTGCTGGCGCTGCTGAAGCAAGAGCCGTAGGGTATTCACCAGCGGATTCTGGGCCAGACCAGCGTATTGACGTTGAGTTATTGCAGGCAAATGTGCTGATCCACCAGCATGCCTTCAAAGAAGCTGAACAACTATTGGCCGCGATCCAACCCGAACGCATTACGACCGATCAGGCATATCGGCTGTTTCTACTTCGTGGGCAGATACACCTGGGCGTGAATGAATTTCAATAGGCAGTCGTCGATCTACGCTCTGCTGTTTCTCAGGGTGAAGGAATGAACGACATCAAGTACATCGAACGCGCTCGCAATCTACTGGGAAAAGCATATTTCTCGCTGTATAATTAC
>WNFI01018726.1_pt1 | contig 12566 bp, 17 predicted proteins | sample 5400471 | NCBI WGS metagenome assembly WNFI01 (sample SAMN13153348, study PRJNA577476) | soil metagenome | isolation source: 100 cm saprolite on Douglas fir-dominated hillslope | place: USA:California | collected 2013-09-17
AGAAGCTGCACCGACCGACGACGATTGAACAGGTGCAGGAGATCGTCGCCAACGCAGCCAGCGTGCATGTGTTGGGCTCGCGGCACTCGTTCAACGACATCGCCGACTCCTTGGAGCTGATATCGCTCGAGAACCTGCCCGCTGACGTGGTCGTCGACCATGAAGCCCAAACGGTCTCCTTCGGAGGAGGTATGAAGTACGGCAAGCTGGTCAAGACGTTGAACGACGAGGGTGTGGCCCTGCACACCCTGGCATCGCTTCCCCACATCTCCGTCGCGGGTGCCGTGGCGACGGCGACGCACGGCTCGGGCGTCACCTGTGGCAACCTGGGGACCGCGGTCGCGGGGCTGGAGATCGTGACGTCCAGCGGTGAGATCATCAAGGCATCCAGAGGCGACCCCGACTTCGACGGCCTGGTGGTCGGACTCGGTGCCCTCGGCGCAGTCACCCGGATCACCCTGGACGTGCAGCCCGCCTACGAGGTGAAGCAGCGGGTGTTCGAAGGCCTCAGCTGGAAGGCTCTCTACGACCACTTCGACGAGATCACCTCATGCGGCTACAGCGTCAGCATCTTCACCCGCTGGGGCGAGACGAATGACCAGGTATGGGTCAAGAGCCGGACGGATGAACCCGACCGGGTTGAGGGTGATCTCTTCGGCGCAGTTGCAGCAACGGTTGATCGGCACCCGATCGTCGAACTCGATCCGACCCCTTGTACGCCGCAGTTGGGCCGGCCCGGTCTCTGGTTCGACCGCTTACCGCATTTCCGCATGGGCTACACGCCGAGCAGCGGCGAAGAAATCCAGTCGGAGTACCTATTCCCGCGCCGGCATGCCATGGGAGCCATAGAAGCCGTGCGCGCCCTCGCAGACGGGATGCGACCCATCCTGCAGGTGAGCGAGATTCGCCGGGTGGCCGCGGATCGGCTGTGGATGAGCATGAACTACGAGGAAGACTCCGTCGGCATCCACTTCACCTGGAAGCGCGAGCCAGACGCAGTCCAGGAGATGGTCGCTCAGATCGAGGATGCCCTTAGCCCGTTCGAGGCGCGCCCGCACTGGGGTAAGGTCTTCCATGCGGACGCATCGGCAATCGCTCTGCTCTACAAGCGCCATTCCGACTTCGTCCGCCTGGTGGAGCGGCTCGACCCGCGTGGCGCGTTCCGCAACTCATGGCTGAAGGCCCGCGTGCTCGGCGATAAGTAAGGCAATCAAGCACCAAGAGTATCAGGTAGGTGAAACAGATTGTCGAGCTGGTGCAACCGGCAAAGTACCAACGCTGCTATTCCTGGGCCGGGGAAGTGTTCGAGGATATTTGCTTTGCGTTTGGAAGTGCCGCATCATCCAAATTTTGGAGTACTTGCGAGATAACCTCCACACTGCGGTCGAGGAAGCTTTGCCCGTTCTTCAGGTGGCTCGTCTCGCTGAAATAGCCCTTTGAGCCGGTATGACCGACAGGTCCCACCGCAATCATCGTGATCTTACCCTCCGTTTTCGCCCTGTTCCAGGGTGAATATGGGAGCAAGGGCCAACGCCCGGCATAGGCGATTTGCCCGACTTTCTGTACAGGGTGTGCTGGCTACTTGGATCATCCGTTCAAAGATCCAGGATTTTCGGCGGAATGATTTCTCTCCGATCAAACTTCTCTTTGGCCGGTGATGCTGGTTCATTGTCACTTCACTGGTATAAGTTGCATGTTTCTCTTGAAAGGACAACTTAATTCCGTAACTCAGAAAGTTTTCGGCAGACCTTATGTGCCTAAGGAAGAGTTTAATGGCTTAAATATGAGTGTGGGACTATCAACTTCGAGGCACAACTTAATTCCACAGGGAGGACAACTTAATTCCGCGTCTACAGAAGCTGTAGAATTTTAATAAATTCGTTCCCATACCGGATCAAAAAGGGGTATATGAAGCACTTCGGAAGTTGTCCGTGAAGAACAAAGTTGCGGACTCGATGGGTCGCTGCTGTCGAGCAGCGACTCGTCGTGTAGTTTCTGAGATCGAAACCTTGGCGCTACTGGTCATGAAGAATAAAGTTGCGGACTCGCAGAATAAAGTTGTGGACTACAATCAGGGTTGTCCTCTGAATAACGTGAGTTCTTGATAAGCCTGGTATTTTCCCTAAGCCATCGAACACTTTCTACCCGAATCATCGAACGTTTCTGTGCGTGCCGCCGCTCATCGGTGGAACTTTCCCTTCAACTCCATCGTCTCTCTCTCAGAACACACGGGAAGCTCATTTATGAGGTGCTTTTTATGAGATACCGGAACGTACTTATCATTGGTAGTCTTGCTGCACTCGGTCTGGTGATCGCCTTGGGAGTCATCTTTTTTCGGGTGATCACTTCGCCCCACGATGTGCACTGGACCCTGACATCCCTGCGAGTCAACGGTCAGACGTACGAATTGGTCCCCCACGTGCCTATAACATTGACATTTCATGAACCATCCCAGACCATCACTGGCAGTAGTGGATGCAATAGCTACCAGGCCACTTACCAGCAGCACAACTCACAGATCCACTTTCAGAATTTTGGGCGCACTGCTGAGGGCTGTCTAGGCCCGGTGGGAGAACAAGAATACCTCTATATGCAAGCCCTCGAACAGACAGAAACACTTATCATATCAGCACATACCATGACCCTCACCGGTGCTGGTGGCAAAGACATTCTGCAGTTCTCCTCTTCGCAACCATAACTCGTTTCGAGGAAACCGTTCTCTTATGGCCTAACACAGGAACTTTATGAAGGTGCTTGCAAAGCATTCCGTGAAGGTATGGGCAAACACCCGCTTAAAGTATTTTTGCCTGCGTTTTGGATTCCACGTCATGAAGTACTTCTCAGGACGTACACGTTGGCAGTTGTGTTCGATAGTTCAGGACATCTATGTTATTTAGAAGAGGAGAGTGTCATGGCCTTTTCACGCAAGCAATGGCGCAAGATCGTATGCACCAGGCTCGCGAGGATCACTATCCTCTTGGCGCCTCGAATGCATTCGCCACGTTCCTTCTGGCTTGACGTTTAATGCTACATACATTTTTTGACCCCAACCATCGAACATTTTTCGTTTCCACGCTCGAATTTGTTCGATGGTTGGGGGAAAATACCGAAGCCAAGCGGATCAAGCAGCCAGAAGAGCGCTATCATTGAGATGAAAGCCCGGCTTTTTGTCTTGATGGCTGTAAGCAATGAGCCCGGCGATCAAATGCACGACAAAATTGACGGGACTGCGATGACGAGCATGCTCGAGTCTCGGAAATATTCTTGAGCTGGTCAAGAATGGACGAGGGTATTGGCCCGTTTCCGCACCAGCAGTTTATCCGAAAGGTGCATGAGGTGGTTCTTCATGTTTTTGCGCAGCCTGGTAATGAGTTGGAGTCCATGTTCAAAGAGCAGTTGCGTGAGGGGAGCAGAAATGTAACCGCGATCCCCAAACAGCTTCCCGCGCAGTCTTTTGACCATCTGAGGAACAGGGGTGCGATCATCGACGTTGCCTGGGGTCAGGCAACAAGCCAGCAGTTCCCCTCGATCATTGACGGCCAGGTGGAGTTTAAAGCCAAAGAACCAGCCCATGCTCGTCTTGCCACGTCTGGCATCCACTGCAAAGACGCGATGCTGGCTGATCCGTTTGGGATCACAGACCTCCAACGAGGTCGAATCAATGAAGCTGATCCCTGTGCAAGCTCCCAACCGGCTCTGCAAATAGGCCAGCATGGGAACCATCATCTGCGGGATCAGTGCCACAAAGCGCGTGTAACTCACCAAATGAGGAAATTCTCTGCTGAGATGCACCTGAACAGATTCCGTGTCATAGGCTTTGAACGTCCGATAGTGCGACTGGTGAAAATGAATGAGAATGGTCATCACCTCACTTGGCCAGAGTTGGCCCACACGCTCTCGCTGCTTGCCAGCTTGCACTTGGCTGGTCCTCCACTGCGGAGCAAAGCTGAGCATGAAATCATCGACATCACAAAACAGTTCGAGTACACTCATGACGATATCCCTCCGATGGCTGATAGAAGTGGTTGCTTTTGCTCCTATCATAGCTCATCGGAGCGGACTCGGCTTATCCAGAACTCACGTTGAATAATTTATTTGGAGGACAATCTGTGATTTTCCTGTAATGCATGGCTGCGTTCAAGGAATCTATCTCTGACCTGCCTTGCTCGTCTCATACTTTCGATACTTTCTTCCTTGCTGATTGTGATATCAGGTTTCTTTCCTGTCAAGGCTACTTAGGATATCCGTTCTAAAAAAAGAGGGAAAGGAGCAATGTGGAAAACCTGCCCGTTATGTGGATAAAGAGGAAAAGATTTGAGCAGAGCTCATTCTCAGCGCACATTTATTGGAACGGATATCCCAAGTAGCCAGCACAGCCCAGGTACATGACGAGAAGTTCCGTGACTGTGTCGCAGTACAGGCGCAATATGCCTTTGATACCTTCGGCAAATTCCCGGCCACAGTCCCGACAATCTTTATCCTGATGTACCTGCAATCACACCATCTCGATCTGGAGCACTATGATACCTTGTTTGAGCCGGGAGCCTATCTGCGTACCCATGCCGAGCATCTTGCCAGATGGCGCACGGACAAAGAGTAGCCAATGCAAATCCACTGACTTTAATAATGCCATATCGAGTCTCTAACAGCCTCTAATAGCTCGCGGCGCCAGCGCCGGAGAGTGGCGCGACATCATCCCAGGTAATGCCAGCAGTGTTTGTGCCAACAATCAGCAGTTGATTGTTCGTATTGAGTTCCAGCACGCCAATCACGTCGGCGATAAAGAGATTGCCCTGCCGATCAATCGCCAGTCCGTCTGGTGTGGTGATGCCATCAGTCAGTATCGCTGTTTTGCCCGTTTGAGGATCAAGAGCGACAATTGAGCTACCTACAGCGATATCGAGGGTGTGATGGTGTCCGTCGTAGGCCAATCCATCGCTTCCTCCCGGCAAGTTGAAGGTCTTCAGCTGCTTGCCACTGGTCGGATCAAGCTGGATCACCTGACCGCCCACTGCAGCGTAGAGCGCGCCGTTTGAGTCGAATGCCAAACCTTGCACACCACCGAGATTCTGCACAAAGGTGGTGAAGTTCTGACTATCGACGTGATACTCCAGGATATTCCCATTCGCATCAGAGATGAGTACGCCACTACCATCCGGTCTCAGCGCCATATCGCGCAGCGCTCCACCGTGTCCCGCACCGAGTGACTGATACGTACCCTGTTGGATATCGCCTATCCCAATTTCTCCGTTATTCAGAAAATCGATCAGCATCTTTGTATCGCTCATAAATACAATCGAATCAGGTGTGCCTGGCAAGACCTTGTTGCTCAAGAGTACCGTTACGCTTCGTGTCGAGAGATCGATGCGATCAATCTGGTTGTTCCCGCGATCGGTGGCGATGACAAAACTGGTCGGAGCCGACGCATGATACAGAGAAAAAGCGATACCGGCGCCACTACCAGCAAGCACGATCACTGCTATTGCCGCGACGACAGGCTTGGTCAGCAACACGCGCATCCCCATATGTGCAGTGCGAGTAGCCACTGAACCTGCAGCGTGCAGAGATGGAGTCGCTGGAAGCGCATGCTGACCAGGGACAAGGGGTGGTTGCACGTGTGGCGGAGGCGCAGATGGAGCATGGAATGAGGCTGGCTGAGCCTGTGGCGGAGGCGCCAATGGAGCATGGAATGAGGCTGGCTGACCGGCAAACGAGGCTGATTGTGCCTGAGGACCGGCAGCCAGGGGTGCCTGCGGTGGAAGCGAGGGCTGGCCATGCGCTGGCAAACCATGAAACGAAGCAGGGTGAACAGGCTGGCCAGCCTGGCCAGGAGCCCAGTGCGGTGGTATCTGCGGTGGAAGCGAGGGCGTGCCAGGGACTGACGGTACTTGTTGATTCGCTTGCCATTGAGGCGCTAGCTGCACCTGCGCGTTTCCAATGGAGAGCGGGGGTGGCGTCGGTGAGAAGTTTCTCCCACCGGGAGCGAAATCCAGAGAAACGCCAGGTACATTGTCTACGATTGCCCCACAATTGGTGCAGAAGCGCTGGTTTGCGGAGAGCGAGGCCCCGCAACGGGCGCAAGGACGGGTATGCATCTCCGACATACTATTTTGCCTTTCTTGGGTTATTGATTGCTTCGCTATCAAAACGATGCGAAGCCCGGCTTTTTGAGTACGGCTCCCTGTCTGAACATAAAGAAAACCTGATGAATAATTATATATATAACGTGCCAGCATCCAATTTAGGGAATCTTCAGAGTTTGGGGTAGAGAATCTTCGACGCGGCTGGCTATGCAGACGCACCAACTCGTGTTGGGCAGCAACCACAATTTGGAGCGGTCATCTTTCACGCCAGCCGAGTAGCAACTAACCCGGGAAAGGAAAATTATCGAGATAAGTCTGTATTTTCTCCCTTGTAAGCAGCACTTACAGAACGCCGCTTCATTGTCTCTATTGGCTATTCCGGTCGAGGAGGCCTGGCAGAACGGGTATACCGGCAAAGGTCAGAGGATGATCGAAAGCAAAGATCGCGTCGATATCTGGATGGGACTGGATCCATGCAATGGAGAAGGCGTCCACATAGGAGAGTTGTTGATCATGAAAGCGGCCGATCACCTTTCGAATTCCAACTTCTATCTGAGAATCCGGGTAGACCACCTGCAGGAAGCCCTGGTTTTCTAGCGAATCCTTTAGAGAAAGCCATCGTGAAGCTTCCCGATAGCCAATGTGATAGCGGATCCAGGTAAACGTTTCGGATACAATACCCCAGCTTGTGATACGAAGAGTCATCGGAGCCAGGCTTTTGTGGAATGCGATAGCAGCAGCATGATGACGCTCATTGCTATTCATTAAATCGATCCAGGCGGAGGTATCAATGAACACGCGCTTGAGCTCAGCGATAGATGTCGTCATGATCGACCTCGGAAAGCCCCGCGAACAGACCAATCAGGTCGGCAAAGGGGTCCTCGTTTTCTCCGATGCCTTCCCTGGCGAGTAAGAGGTCCAGTGCCTTGCGCAGGATCTCTGCTTCTGTAGTGCCCTGCTGCTGAGCAAGTCGCTTCACTGCTCTGTCCTGAGCTGGTGTAATATAGGTTTGCTTGCGAACGAATTCCATGGTGATTACCTCCATGATGTCATTATACAACATCCTAGAGATTATTGCTAACTCCCTTTGAAGCTTGAAGCAGCAAGATGTTCATCTAGATGAAACTGCCGAAGTTCCGTCCTCCGCTGGGAGCTGTGCTGGCTACTTGGGACGTCTGTTCGTAACAATCGGAGACCTGTGCCACTACTCTCGATCTCCCCTCTTGCTTTGCCTGCACAAAGAGATGCGTGTGCCAAGAAAATCGAGAATGGGCGAACCCCTGCTCAATGAACATGCAGGCGGATACCTGGACAACCAGGCAGAAAGATGACATCTTCTCCGTCTCCATGGAAGAAAAACAGGGCAAGGATTACAAAAACACGCCATACCCCTGATACGGCCACCACATTACGCCAGGTCTCCTTCTCTCACACTTCGTGAATATGCCTTCCAAGGTTTATGCTGCTCTTTGGTAGTCATGGTGTAACCCACCCAACACGGGAATGGCGATCACCTTGTTTGGCTGGTTCGGTGGAGAAGCAGAAAGCATCGGCGGGTCCGGAATCCGCTGCCCAAGCCCTTGATGGGGTCGGGCTTGATTGAAGTACAGGACATAGCCCTTGAGGAGGCGGTGGAGTTGCTTCTCATGCAGGATCAGGAAATGATCCAGACATTCTCGTCTCACAGTACCCAAAAAACGTTCACAGATGGCATTCGCTTGCGGAGTTCGGTACGGTGTTCGAAGCACGTGGATGCCACTTGATGCCGCCACTCGTGCAAAATTCGGGCCGAATTTCCGGTCGTTATCCCGAATCAGATATGTTGGTACTGCTTCTCTCGGTGGTGGATAATTCAGCCTTCTCTCCTATCCGCTTGACTCTCCCCATCAACCCGGTTTATCCTTCCTTATAATAAGGAAACTATCTCTTCTCCTTATCTCAATTAGCGAGGATCCTTATGGCCTTTCATGTGTTCTTGTTCCTGCTCGTATTCTTCCTCCTACTCTGCTTGGGGCGGCTTTGGCATCTTTATTTGCCCCATCATACCCCTCCCCATTCAAGAGCAGGGACCATGCCCCCCACAGTTCAACGTCTCCTCAAGCCACGCACCCCACTTGATTGTCCAGCCTGCTGCCTCTCCTCCACTCGCTCGTCAGTTGTGGGAACAGCATCTCTCCCTGCGCGTCCCTGGTGCGAGGTGAAAAGCCGGCGGGGAGCCCCGAAACGGATGAGCACTCAGGGCTTCACCTGCCCTAACCGAAAATGTCTTTATTCCGGGATCACTGAGATGCCATACCGAATTTTGTGTAACGACGTACAACGAGAAGGCGTTAAAGCCAGTCCAGACCTAGCTTCTTGGCTTTTCCAAAATGTACCTTTACACAAAATTCGGTATGGCATCTATTTCAAATACTCGCGGGTATGCTGCAAGGCGGGCTTTATAGCGTTCTGTTTCGTATGATGTTTTTAAGTTAATGAGCCATCGTCTCCGCTCTAGCCTGAGTGTGATATAGGTACTCAACAGGGCGACACCAGCCGAGATGAGTGTGGTTTGTAGTGTTATAGACATTGTTCTCTCCTGGAGATGGTAAATACCGTCTGGTTCTTCTCTTTACCAGTGAGAAATCCGGCAACCGTTCAAAGCGTTCATAAAGATAGTAATTGCGGCGATCCATCTACTTTATTTCGTTTGGACTGTCGGTGCTTGACCATAGACTGAGATAATACTTCCGCCCTCAAAACGCTGTCTCACCGTTCTAGGCGAGCTTGCCATTTCTTCTTCTTTTGAGATCGGGAAACCAAGACGGCCAGTAGTGCCTTTGTTCTCCTTATTCTCGAAGCATTGGCCGATTGATCCCCATACCGGATAGGTGCCGCGATTGCTACTGTAAATGGAAACAGCCGTAATATAATCCTTACGTGGCTCGTGCCACATCCGCACTCCGTCTCCCTCACCTTCAAAGCGTTGCACTTTTCCCGTTGTCCCGTACCGAGAGGGAGCAGCTTGTATTTCCCAAGAAATCGGAAAACCTAAGCGACTAGTAGTGCCACCGAGTTTTTCATAACAGCGCCCGATCTCACCCCACACAGGACACGCTGCATAATGACTGTTATAAACAGAGACGCCAATAATATTGGCGTTGCGGACTGCATCCCAAACTTTAGTACCGTCGCGATTGCCCTGAAATCGTTGTAGCGTTCCGGTGGTTCCTAGTTTTGAAGGCGCGGCAGGCTGTTCTTCGGAAATGGGTTTACCTAATCGCTTGGCCGCGTAGGAGTTGCGAAGAACATCAGCAATTTTACCGTGTGCCTGATAAACCCCACCCTCTTGAAAAGTGTTTCGCCTGAAGAGATAATTTCTGAAAACCTTTACGATGGTTATAAGCCCGACAACGATCCCAACAATTTGAGAAAGGGCTGTTAAGCAGCCTTGAAAGTCCATAGCTCACATTCTCCCCGTTCGGCTGAGAATGAATGTTTTTATACTTCACGCAATAGGTAGTTACTTATCAGATAATATATCACTTCGCAGAGTCACAAGGCACCCTCCCCCACCCAAATACCTTTTTTCCTTGTATGCCCGCCGAGGGAAAGCAGGCGCACTACGCTCGACGGCTCAGAGGCTTATCCCAGGATGCTGATTATAGGAAATTTGGTTCTAAAAGACGTGAAATGGCGGCCTGAAGCGTATTGCATGGTATACTGTCTACCCGAAATACATTGCTAAAAGCGCTATTGCTATTAAGGAGAGACGTTTGAAGGGGAATATCAAAGCGACGTTAGAGCTTTTCGTTGAAAAAGCAGACGAGTTAAAGACAGAAGATTTTACTCAATTTCTTCAGGAATTTGGGCAACAATTGAGTTATCACTATACGGCTGATCCTCAACAACTCACGGTGAGTACCGTTGCACCCACACAGACCATGCACAAATCATTCTTACTTACCTATCGCATGTTTGTGCAAGGGAGCGAGCATATGCGCTTTATTGACCCAAACAGGCCAGTATCTTCCGAACTCTTGGACGCTTCTTTATCTCCACAATGGTTAGCGCAGGTGCAGGACGTTTCCCAAAAAATACATCAGTTCCTACGTGAAAAGCCGTCTGGTCAGATAAAAATTAATCTCATCGACCCGCAAGGAAACAGGGCAACAGAATCCCTTACCCGATGGGATATTCTTGAAACATTCCTTTATGGAGAATACTCACATGCCTCACAACGGGAGCGATTAAGAAACTGGCTCTCCACACCCTTTGCAGAGATGTTTAAGCCGTTTCTGATGATGGAATTTAGAGATATTCTTGTATTTACGTTGGGTGGTATCCAACATCTTGCTCATTATGCTCGACTTGAGTTAGCTTCACCATAAATCATCATTCCTGCCCTATTTGCTTGTGCTTGGCTTCCCCCATCGCCCAACGAGCGGGCCAGTTCTAACGCTGCCTAACAGAAAATATCTGCCGACCCTCTTGTTGCCCAACACACCGGCGCGATCCAAAAAAGCAAATTCGCGACAGAGCGAAAAATAGAAATCGCGAAAGATGGAGTTTCGCATCTTCGCGAAACCGCGAAATACCTGTAATGGCTACTTAGATCATCCGTTCGAGAACAGGCACGTCGAGACGGAGAAAGAAATCCTTTCCCTGCTTGCAAACACAGGAGGGTTGGTGTACAATCAGACATCGTCATCGGCATACTCATGCTCGAACGACGATACTCTCACCTGATGGAGAAGCTTCTTCTATGGGTCGTGTTTTCATCACTCTCAAGCAGCTGAAGGATGGCTGCTTGGATGCACTCTCCTCTCGCTTTGCTCGGTGGACCAAACCGCTCGGGACCTCCTTGCCGCTCGCAACCCTCACCGATCTTGGGAAAAGCAAGTCAGAGCTCATCGCAGAAAACGCTCTTTTACGACAACAACTCATCATTCTCAGGCGACAGGTGAAACGGCCACCTATCACTAGGATCGATCGTATCCTTCTCGTTCTGCTGGCCAGGTTGGTTCGTACCTGGCAGCATGCCATCTTGATCGTGCAACCAGAAACCCTGCTGCGCTGCCATCGGGAGCTCTTTCGCCTGTACTGGACACGCAAGTCCAAGGCGCATACTCACAAGCCAAAGATCGCCTCAGACACCATCGCCTTGATCAGGCAGATGGCCAGGGACAATCGACTCTGGGGTGCCGAGCGCATTCGCGGGGAACTCCTGAACTCTTGGCCTTCTTCCTCATCGAACTGAAGTCACGCAAGGTCATCCATGTAGGAGTGACACGATCTCCGACCGATGCCTGGGTGGCGCGTACCGCTGCGAGAAGCCACGCCCTATGGGCAAGGGCCGAAGTATCTGATTCGTGATAACGATAACAAGTTTGGGCCTTGCTTTGCTCGTGTAGCGAGGACAAGTGGCATTGAAGTGCTCAAGACGCCGTATCACGCGCCTCGAGCCAATGCCTTCTGTGAGCGATTCTTGAGGAGTGTGCGGCAAGAATGCCTCGACCACCTGCTGATCCTGCAGGAGAAGCAACTCCAGCGCGTGCTCAATGCCTCTGTGGCCTACTTCAACCAGGCACGACCGCATCAAGGCATTCAGCAGCAGATTCCCGACTCCTGTGGATCATCTCGTTCTACTATGCACGAAGCAACCAAGGTGGTTGCTGTTCCGATCTTGGCCGGACTGCACCATGATTATCGGAAGGTGGCTTAAAGCGGAGACCTCTGCGCCAACCCTTCAGGAGTGAGTCGAGGTGCGCCAGCGTATCCTCGTCGTTGGTCAAGATGCCTTCGAAAGAAGACCTCTCGCCTGCATCTCTCGCGCATGCTGAGCTCACGCTGCGAGCAAGTACCTATTTGTCATGCCTGATCGAGTTTTCCCTCGCCATCCAGCGAGAAGAACAGGGTTCCCCTTGTCCCTCAAACGAGTTTTGTGCCTAGGGAAAAGCTTGATCCGAGAAGTGAAGGTCAGTCTTTTTTGAACGGATGTGCCAAGTAGCCAGTACAACGAGGAGGAATGAGCACTGCAGCGCTGAAGGGCATGTGTGAGAACTCAGAGACAAGAGGGCAGTGCAGGTGGAGACTTCGCTGTGTCAGAACAGATGTTCTAGTAATACTAGAAAAATGCATAAATAATCTCACCGGAACCGACGGGTTTCGGCTACTCTGTCGCCAATTTTATACCTCTTCCTTGCCCCGTCCGGCACACTGTATCTCAAGGTCCAAGACGTGCTCGCTCACGACGAAGCACATGACGTCAACCCCCCTCCGATAGTTGGCAAACGGCGACCGGGGCCAAAACATCCCAAATATGGTATTCCCGCTGAACATTGGCCGCTGATCATTCATCGTGTGGTGGAGCAGAAGGAACCCCTGCGCTCTATAGCAGCAGCTTATGGTGTCTCGCATGAAACGATCCGTCGCATTCTTCTTCATAGATATCAGCAGCGTGGACAGCAAGAAGCGTAACGGTCCGGGTACTTTTCCTACGAC
>WNFI01045915.1_pt1 | contig 12566 bp, 12 predicted proteins | sample 5400471 | NCBI WGS metagenome assembly WNFI01 (sample SAMN13153348, study PRJNA577476) | soil metagenome | isolation source: 100 cm saprolite on Douglas fir-dominated hillslope | place: USA:California | collected 2013-09-17
ACTGCCAGCGGCGCAGTACGCGGTCCAGCCCAAAGATGAGCTTGTCCAGCCAAAAATGACGCTCTCCCCCCACCGCCGACCCGACCAGTCGCCATTGCCACGATTTAGTCATGGCATCGGATGCCTAACGGCACGCTTGCTGCAATATTACAATCTACTAATCTGCACCGGCTTCCAATCTGCACCAACCCCAAGCCACGAACAGCCCATGACGCTGAAGTTGGGGGTGTTGGCCGCGGCCTCATCCGATGGATCGAGCCGCCCGCTTCAGCTGCGGCAAGTGCAGGCGCGACATTGGGACGCCATGGAATGACGGAGGTGATGCGATGCAGGCAATCGGGTTGAAGGCGCTCGGGACGATCATCGCCGTCCTTGCCGCGCTTGGCCAGCCGGCCGCCGCGCAGGATAAGGTGAAGGTTGGCGTGTTTCCGACCGCGTCCTCGCTGCCCTATTTCGTGGCAATCGAGCGCGGCTTCTTCAAGGAACAGAACATCGAGCCTGAGACCATCCGGCTCATCGGCGGCCCGCCCAATATAGCAGCGATGATCAGCAATCAGATCGAGGCGGCGATCGTGCTCGTGACCATCGAGGCGATGAACGCCAATCTCAAGAAGCCCGGCGTCGCCATGTATATCGGCCGGGCTCAACGAGGGCGACTATACGATCGACCAGCTCGACATGAGCCAGCACGTCAATGTCATGACCAGCGGCACCTTCGATGCCGGCTACACGCTCGAACCGCAGGCGTCGACCATGCGCAAGCTCGGGGTCGCTCGCACGCTCGAGGCCGGCGTCATCGCCAAGTACATCCTGGGCGACGAGGACGGCAACGCGTTCGCCGCCGGCTGCGCGGTCACCAGCGACTTCATCAAGAGCCGCCCCGACGTCGCGCGGCGCTTCGCCGCCGTGTGGAAGAAGGGCATCGATTTCGTCAACCAAAACCCGCAGGAGGCGCGCAAATACCTCGCCAAGAACACGCTCACCCCCGAAGACGTCGTCGATACCGTCCCGATGGTGCGTTACTTCATGGCGGGCGAGCTCACCGACAAGCACAAGGCGGAGTTCCAGAAATTCATCGACTTCTCGACCGCCGTCGGCACCCTGCCGGAGAAAGTCGACATCACCAAATATCTGCAAGCGTATTAGAATCGTCGCGACGCGAACTGCGGTCGTCGTTACTGCGCCCTCTCCCCTTGCGTTCTCGGGCTGATGATTTCCCGAGATGGAAGTTGATGGCTGACGGTTCATAACACGTTGATTCTTCTTGCGCGAATGCGGACGGAATATCACGTTCGGTCCTGTCATTTCATTTGCGGTGCTACCTATGCGACGCGAAGGTAGCACCTGAACGACAGGTGCCGCCCGCCATGCCGCGCATTCGACTGACCAAGAGCGCCATCGACGCAATACCAACTCCAAAATCCGACGTGGTCTACTGGGACGCCGGTTGCCCCGGCTTCGGCGTCAAGGTCACGCCGAAAGGCCGCAAGGTGTTCATCGTTCTCTACCGCACCGCAGGTGCTGGGTCGAAGCTGCGCAAGTACACCATCGGACCGTACGGGCGCGTAACCCTTCATCAGGCGCGCGTAGCGGCGCAGAAGGTATTCGCAGCGAAGCTCGAGGGGCGCGATCCGGCGGCCGAGAAGCGAGCGGCGAGGCGACGCATCGTGGCGGATCGGGTCGAAGATCTGTTGGAAACTTTCATAGCGCAGCGCTTGTCGCAAAATCGCTCCGGCGGCGAGATCGCTAGGCTTCTTCGCCGGGAGATTGGCAAGACCTGGGCCGGCAGGAGCATCCACGAGATCAGCAAGCGCGATGTTGTCGAGGTCGTCACCGCCATCGAGCAGCGGGGGGCGCCGGTTGCCGCTAACAAGACTTTGAAGTCGATCAAGACGTTCCTGCGCTGGTGCGTGGGTCGAGCCGTGCTTGATCAGTCCCCAGCCGAAGGTGTGCCACTACCCTCGAAAGAGGTCGCCCGCGACCGAGTGCTAGAGGACAACGAGCTCGCCCTCGTTATCCTCGCCGCTCGAAAACTCGGTGGGCCGTACGGCGGCATCGTTGAGCTCTTGGCGCTCACCGGACAGCGGCGCGAAGAGGTTGCCCGCCTGCAGCGGGAGGAACTCGACCTCACGCGCCAAGTTTGGACGCTGCCCAAAACACGGACCAAGAACGCCAAGGTTCATATTGTGCATCTGTCCGAGCAATCGATGGCCGTGGTCAAACGCGCAGAGCAGACAGGGCTGTATGTCTTCTCGCTGCTCGGAACCAAGCCTTTCCCCGGATTCAGTCGAGCCAAACGCCGGCTGGATCAGCTGTCGGGTGTGACCGGATGGCGACTTCATGATTTGCGCCGGACCTGTGTATCCGGGATGGCCCGGCTCGGGATCGCACCTCATGTTGCTGACAAGATTCTTAACCACCAAGCTGGCACGATCTCGGGAGTTGCGGCTGTGTACCAGCGACACGAGTTCCTCGCAGAGCGCCAAGAGGCACTCAAACGATGGGGAACCCACGTGGCCAGGATTGTAAAAGAGGCGGCAGGCGAACGTCGGCCCAATCTTCAGAGGGCCGCGTGACCGACGTCCTCCCCATCGGGTACGTGACGCTGTTGGAGGCGGCCGAGATGTTGCAGCCGTCGATGTTCGCTGGAGTACCTGACGAGGCGGCTGTCACAAAACTGCGTCAAATGGGCGTGAACGTAAGCGACGGAACGGCAATGAACCGTGCCATTGCTGAAATCTGGAAAGCAGTTGATTCGGGTACCGTACGGCCGATGGTTGTTGGGGGTCGACCGCGGCGGATTATTAGGCTCAATTCTGCGATCACAAAACAGATTCCGACTTTGCGAAGCGTTAGAGGTAGAGGATTCACGTTTCTACGACCGTCAAACCCCGCTTTTCACCAAATGGCGGGATGGTTCGGTCCTGATCTTTCAAACGTCGCCTTGGCCTTCCGGGAGACAGAGATTCGAAAATTGTCGCGCAGACTGATGAGAGCACGTCGAACCGCGCAGAAGACGGAGGGCCAAAAGAAGTTCCGCGGTCGACCGCCCCGAATTCCAGTTATTCAACCAGTAATTAGAGATCTGATAGCGCGGAGAAGATGGAAGCCAACGATGGGAATGAAGGCGTTAACTAGAGAGGTTAATCGCGCCGGAAAATGGCCGCAGCAAGTGAGCCAAGATACCGTGACGCGCTCACTCGACGCCCTTCATGAACAAAATCGCGACCGGCGTTTTGAGCGAGTTCGCCACATCCGACAGCCATCGAGACCAGACTAGTCCCGAAGGAGGGGAAAATATTCAGACTCATAACATGACCGTCGCAGGTTCAAATCTGTTGCCGTCGTTACACAAGACGGCTGTACAAGGCGGCCACAACTATTTGGGTCAAGCCGCCCGCATTCCCCGGCACCGGCTAGGGAACGATCCGTGGTCCCAGTGATTATTGCGTGGCCAGGTTGATCGCATCGAAAAAAAGCTTCTTGATATCGTCATCAAACTAGATATCAAATTTGACTTTCGCCGAGCCCCCCGGGGTCATCATACATCCGCTTGCGCATTTCGACGTTCTCCTCGCTGCGCCGCTGCTCCGCGGCGATCTGCCGGTCGAGAAGCCGCACATAACTCTCGGCAAATGCCCGCACATGGGCGTCATGGTCCGTAAGCCAAGGGGCGATTTCTTTTTTCTTCTTCGTGTACGCCTCCACGAATCCGAACTCGCCAGCGACGACGCCGGTGCTCTGCAAAATGATTTCCACGTCCGGCAGGAGCTGATCGCCGGCGGGAAGCGCGCGCACCACTGCCTTGCAGGTCTCGTTCAGAAAAGCTTCGCCGTGGTAACTCGCCATGATTCGGATCACGAATTCGATGTCGTCGCGGTTGCCAGCCCGAACGTAAGAGAGAAGCTCCCGGCTGAAAACTTCCGGAAAATTCGGAAAACTGCTTGCCAGGAGCCGGCCGCCGCGAAACTGGAACATCGCATCGCCGCTCACGAACCATTGCCGTACCGTCCTGACCGCATGATTCGCGATGTTCCCGAAGGTTTTTTCAAGGCCATGAAACTGGAACGGTATTTCCTCATAGCTGTCTTCATCTTCCCGTGACCTCGCATAGGTCAGTCGCTCGCCGAAGAAATCGAACACTTTTTCCGGCTGGCTTTTTGCCATCAAGCTCAGCACACGCTCCGCATGGGTTTCGATCCGGCGTAGGTACACGAGGCTCCCGAGAACAACGTCTGTTTGCTCGGCCCTCAGGGCACAGAGCGGGGAGCGTTCTTGTGGAAGGAACCAGAGGAGGTTGACCCAGCGTGCGTCACGTCGTTCCGTGAAATATTCGATCGCGGGCAGGAAGATCGCCTCGATCAGGCCCTCCGGGGCATCGCCATAGCGCCTGCCGAAGGCCGACATCACCTGCACCAGAACCGGATCTTCCTTCCTTTTGATCCCGAGCGCCAGAACCTTGCGGAGCAGGGCCGGGTCGAACTCCGACGCGAGCTGGACGTAGTGAGCCATTTCGACCAAATGCTTCTCTTGCGCCAGCCATTTCGCAATTTTGGCGTCAAAATCAGCGCGCCGGTCGCTTTGGGCAAGGCCGCTCAACATGACGCCGAGAAAGCCGGTCAGGCGTTCGTCCAGCCTATCTATGAACCCAAACACGACCTGCGGCTTAGCTTGGCTCAATTTTTGAAGAAACTGGCCGAAACTCGGAAAGGTCATGAGGTCATCGGATTCCGTTTGTGCGCAGCGTTGAACGATCTCGAACCATTCTTCCGCGTTCCGCTCGTTGACCTGCGCCACGAACTCGCCGATGCGTTGTTCCCTGTAGGCGGCCTGTTCTTCCAGATCGAACTCCGGATCGTCCCAGGCGGGCGAAAATACGGACTCGAAGCCCACCAGCGTTTTGTAGATCATGAAACCCTTGTTTGCGTTCACGACATCCCGAAATTTCAGGATGTTCTCGTTCAGGGCATCGCGAGCCTTTGCCACGGCGGCATCGGCGCTAATAGCGCTGGCGATGCCTTGATTGCGCCGATAGAGCCAGAGCAGCTTGTGCTCGATGGCCTGAAGTATTTCGTAGGACTCGGCGGACGCGCGAGTGGCAAAAAAGTCAACGACGGCCGCGCTATTTTCGAGGATGCAAACCAGCAGCTCGTTCGAATAGGTGCTGCCGCTCGGCGTCTGCGTCGCCTCGAAAAGCGCGGCTTCGGTTCGCCTCTTTTCAGCGTCGGTCGAGGCTGCCTTGTAAAGCTCCATCAGCAGATCAATCGCTTCCGCGCGCATACGCGCGAGCGCATCGCTTGGTACCGCGGAGCCTTGCCTCAGCGTCACGCTCTTATAAGTGCTCGATACTCCGTGCACTTCTGCCTTGAGCGTCTCGCCAAGGACTTCGAGCAGAACCGGGCGAAGGGGATCGATCTTGGTCTTGTCAATTTTGCGGATTTTTTGAACCAGCACGGTCTGAACGTAAGGACCAACTTGCTTCCAGACATCGAGATCAAGCCGCGCGAGGCGCTCGGCGACCCCGAGTAGATGCTTGCGTTCCTCGTCGCTTTGGGCATCCGGGAACAGCTCGCAGATGGCGTCAAACGTCAGTTCGATATCGACGTAACGGAGATAGGTCAGGATATCGCCGATAACATCCACGATCCGGTCAACCGTGACGCCCGGATAGGTGCCGAAGGGCGTCTCAAAAGGGCGCGGTTTCGTAAGCCTTGCCGCCTTCACCGCCGCGACAAGTCGCTCCTTGATCTCGGGATAGACGCTTGTCGGGTCGTCGTAGTTCGGCAGAACGTAGTCGCCAAACCGTTCCAGCAATTCGTAGCGCGCGTTGTTGTCGTTGCATTCCGCGAGCGCCTTGAGCGCGCCGCGGTCGAAGAGCTCCTTGCCGCTCAAGAGCCGCTCGTAGTCATCCAGCACTTTTTGAAACTCATAGCCCGCAGGCAGCAAGTGGGCTTTCATGATTTTCTGCAGGCGCTGCTCAATCGCCTCAAACAGCTTGCCGCCGAAGCCCCTCAGGACGGGCTTCTTGTAAATGATGTCGTGCTCCATCTCCGACCAGGCGTGATTCAGCGTCGTCTGGACCTGCACCTCGCACCACAGGTCGCCGAAGCGCGCGTATTCGGGCAGGGCCGCGCGATCGGCCTTCAACTTCACCACGTAATTGTTCGATATGAAGAGAGTGTCCGGCTCCGTCTGTCCCGGCACCGGGTGATGAATCTTGGTCCGGTCCCAGTCGACATCGAAGTTATCCTGAATGATGCCGCTTTGCAGGAATCGCGCTACGTCGGAGTTGGTGTAGAAAATCAGCCGGCAGCCGGCCAAATCCTTGATCTGGTCTTCGAGTGCCGTGGTCGCGAGGATGTCGCGGTCTTCCAGTTTCTTGCGAAGGGATTCCGGGTCTTTCGGCCGCTGCTGAACCTGCTGGAGCCGGAAGGTCTCCGGATAGGCGACGATCGCCGCCCGCAGAATCGCCGCAACCGTCTCTGCCAAGGCGGCGTAGTCGGCAAATTTCGATCGCGCGTAGGTTTCGAAGTCCATGTTTTCACGCTGTCTTGTACTCCGCCAGTTCGGCGGTTCCATGCAAGGCCGTGTGGACGAACACCCGACCCCCTTAGTCGATAAGGAATTTGGCGTAACACAGCACTCTTTTTGCGGAACACCCAAACGCATCTTCGGTCCATCTCCAGACACGAAAGGAGGTGCGCCATGGGCGCCCCCGCGAAGACCAACGAACTCGATCCCCTGCTGCACCCGGTGCAGGTCGCCAAGCTCCTCGGCGTGTCGTTGTCGTGGTTGGCCAAGTCCCGGATGAACGGCACCGGACCCCGCTTCGTGAAAATAGGTCGGGCGGTGCGATATGCGATGTCGGCGGTGCAGGAATACATCAAGAGCCACCAGCGCGTGTCGACGAGCGAGCAGTAGTTCGCCGTAGCTCGACCACGCCAAAGATGTGCGGAGAGGGGACCGCTAGCTTTAGTTAGTTCAACAGCGTTAGTGCCGTAATAATTATCCATCACCATACATCAGTATACATCAATATCAATCAAGTAGAGCTGAGATTAGGAACGAATGTAGAAGTACATGCGGGCAGTATTACGTTGACATATTCCCAAATTGAACCAACATATACTTAGGGAAATCCCCATCCATCCCGGGTGCAGGAGTGATGATCCCAATGACCGAGACCCCCATCCTGATCGAGACGTCGTTCGCCGGCGGCATCGCGATCATCGCCACGGCGGAGGAGCTTCCCGAGCAGATCAAGCGACACTGGGCGACATCGCTCCGGCAGATCGCCAAGGCGCTGGACAAGCCGCTTGAGGTGATCCCCGCCCGATACAGCGCCGTCCGAGCCGATCTCGCCCAGCTGCATCAGGTCCCCGCTGGCCTGACCAAGAAGACGCTGCAGAACCACAAAAGCAACGTGAAGGGCGCATTGTTGTGGCTGGCGCGGGAAAAGGGCATTCCCGAGCATGGGGCGCCGCTCACGCCGGTGTGGGAGGAGCTGCGGAGCAAGATCAGGGATGGCCTCGTCCGGTCGAGGCTATCGTCCTTGATGCGGTTCTGCTCGGCGAACAACGTCGCGCCGGTCGAGGTCGACGAGGTGATCGTCGATCGTTTTGCGGACTATCGTTCTCGAGCCGGCAGGCCGTTTGATCGTGCCGCCCGGCGTCTGCTGGCGCGGGCGTGGAATGCAAACGTCGGGACCGTCCCGGGGTGGCCGGCGCGCGCGCTCGTGGAGGCGCCGGTCAAGGCTGCCGTCGAGGTGGCGTGGCAGGACTTCCCCGAAGGTCACCGCCCAGCTCGCGGTCGCCATCGCGATCTTGAGCTTTGCGCCGGTCCGCCTCGCCAACCTGACCGCGATCAAGCTCGGGTTCAACTTGATCAAGCCGGGTGGCCCCAACTCGAACTACTGGCTCGTCTTCCCGAATTACGACGTCAAGAACCGGGTCAAGTTGGAATTTCCGCTCGAGCAACACATCACGCGACTGATCGACGATTACGTCCACGACTTCCGGCCCGCCTTGCTGCGGGGCAGGAACGAGGACTGGTTGTTTCCGGGACAACGTAGCGGGTCCAAAGGCAAAATCTCGTTCAGCGGCCAGATCACCGAGCGCATCTTTAAGGCGACGGGGCTGCGGATGACGGTGCACCAGTTCCGGCACGCCGGCGGCGCCATCATGCTCAAGCGGCGTCCCGGCGAATATGAGCTGGTCCAGCAACTCCTCGGTCACCGCAACGTGCAAACCACGATCAATTTCTACATCGGCCTGGCGAACATCCAGGCGAGCGAGATCTTCAGCGAGATGGTGATGGAGCACATGGAGGACGAGCTGGAGGCGGCGGAATAAATGAGCGGGTCCAACTCCTCGGCGGGCAAGTCCGCTTGCGACCATCCGCGGTCGCTGCCGGTCAATGAATGGCCCGATGCCGATCGGCGGGCCTGGGAAGATGCCTGCCGGCCGGGCGCGCGGCTCAAGCCGGGCGGCGCCGCAAGCTACCTCGCCGAGGTGAGCCGGGACGATTTTGCCAGGCGGTACGGAGCATTCCTCGGCTTCTTGCAGCGGACCGGCCGCCTCGACCGAAGCGCGGCTGCGGCCGCGCAGGTCACGCCGTCCAACGTCGAGGCTTATATCGCCGAACGCACCGCCCGGGTCCGCTCGGTGACGGTCTATAACTGCATCTACAAACTGCGGCGGGCCGCCGAGCTTTTGGTGCCGACCGTCGACTTCTCCTGGCTCGCCGAGATCGAGAAGGACCTCGCGCTCGTGATGGAACCGAGGTCGAAGTTCGACCGGCTGGTGTTCACCGAGCGTCTGGTACAAGCGGGTCTCACGTTGGTCGCCGAAGCGCAGGCGTTCGCACACAGCGATCTCGCGCGCGCTCGAGGTGTGCGCAACGCCGTCATGATCGCACTGCTCGCCCTCTGCCCAATCCGGCTGAAGAACTTTGCGGCTTTGGAGATAGGACAAACATTCAAGGAGATTCATGGGAGGTGGTGGATCGCCCTACCAGGTATCACCACGAAATCTCGCCGGCCGGACGAGCGTCCCGTCCCTGCATTGCTGAACCGCCACATCGACGCGTATCTAAACCAATCGCGATCCGCCCTACTTGGGTCAAGGCCGCCCACGAACGCGCTGTGGATCTCCTCTACGACCGGCCGACCCATGACAACAAAGAACATCGGGACGCTGATCTCCAAAATTACCTTTGAAACCCTTGGTGTGGATGTCTCACCTCACCTGTTTCGCGCTGCTGCGGCGTCTACTGCAGCAGCATACGGTGGAAAAACACCCCACCTTGCCAGCGCCTTGCTCAACCACACGGATCCCCGTGTGACGGAGGAGCACTACAATCGTGCAAGCAGCGTGAGCGCTGCCGCCGCATACGCGCGTATAATTTCAGAGTTTCGTGACGGTGAAACTTCTTAGGCCATCAGGCCTGTGCGAGCCAGTGCCCTCGTCCTTTGGGCGCACGCCTCAGCGGGACGGCAGTGAGGGATTTTGGCTTGGGTTCTGATCGTTGGAATTGTTCGGACTGTTCGGAATGTTCATCCCGGGATTGGAACTCGTGCTGCCTGATCCGCTATTAGCGCCACTGCCAGTCGTGGTCGAACTTCCCTGACTGGCCGTCCCCGGTCGATTCGACTACGGGCTTTGTTGGCGCGGTGGCGTCGACGCGGTTGCGTATTGCTTGGCGGCGAGCGGCACCGAAGGAACGGCTTCGTCTATCTGGCGTTTGCCTTGTATGTCGCTACGGGCTGATAGCTACCGAAAGAGAGCAGCTCAGGCCAAAGACCGCGCGGCGCAAGCAAGAGACCTGTCCTTAAAGCGTGCTTTCGAAGAAGTGGCGAGCGGTTGGCTCCTACTTGCCGAGCAAGTGGAGTGGATTGACCGGCAGAGATCTCCCGTACGTGACGAAGAAAGTGATCGCTCGGTTCGCTAACAGACATATCTCAGGGAACTTTCGCCTATGTCATCAGAGTGGGATTGCCGCCGGAAAGCAGACGATGCCAGGCAGCGTGCGGCCCAAGCAAGTGAACCTTTCATGAGGAGTGCATACGAAAAGGCGGCGGAGCATTGGATGTTACTCGCCCGACTAGACTCTCTCATTTACTACGAAACAATAACGAAGCCGCCTAGTAAGCCGGGACCGTGACGGGTGACCAACGAGTCTTGGCTGGGCGCGGCGTTCCAACGCGGCGGATAGTTGTGCAGCCGGCTGTCGCGCACGTTTACGCCATCGACGATGGCATAGCGAATCCCGCTGCTCTCGATGACCCCTCCCGCACATGGCGCGAGATAATAGTTACCCATCAGCTGTGCCAGCGCGTGCATCGACCCACGAGCCCGCCGTCCTTAGGATTGATCTGGCGAAACCGCAGGAAAAAGCACGGAACTTCGGAACATCGTCATCAATTTCGCGTTTCACTATGGGCACAACCATGGAGAACCAGAGGATGCGAACAGTTCATGTTTTTGCTATCGCCATCGCGATGGCGGGTTCGGCCGCTCTCTCACTGCCAGCGAGCGCCGAGCGGCTCTGCAAAGAAAACTGCGTTGGACCGCTCTGCAACAAAGAATGCGTCCACAGAGACCGCGACCTGACCGTCGGCAGAGGTGGCCACCGTGATGTAACCATCGAGGAGCGCCGCCGCGTGCGAGAGCCGGGTGTTGAGATCAGGAGGTCTCGTCCCGGTGTCGATGTCGAGATAAATCGGTGACTTCCGGCCCCGCCCAAAATGGACGGGGCTTTTTCTTTTAGCGTCGAGCACCAAAATTGGATTTTTCGTGACGGCCATCGTACGCGCGAGCTGCTGGCCGCCGGCGCCGGTTATCGGTGCGAGATCGGTGAGCGCATCAATATCGAGGTCGACTGTGCTCAACCCATCCTACGCGCTGGGCGCAGCGTTCCAGCGCGGCGCATGGTTGTGGAAACGGCTGTCGCGCACGTTCACGCCATCGACGAAGGTTACCGAAGCGGCAACAACCCAGTACAAATTATGAATGGCGCACTTCTTCCAATCAAACGCCGCGTTCGAAAAAATCGCCATCGACTCGCTGGTCTTCGCTGCTGAGGCCTGCCGAATGAGCGGCGTGTGAGCAAGATCGAATAGTGCCCAAGTCTCCGAAATTGAAGCCTTGAAGATGCGATACTTCCTCCGCATCTTGGACGGCAGCGGCACGAGAGCGGCTTCGTTCAATCCGCGGCTGTCTGAAATGGGTCTTGACTCGATAGCGCGCCCCCCGGGACCCATGACACTTGGACGACAACTTAAGATCGCCCTCGACGAAACGCGCCTTCTGATCCTCGGCGCGCAGGTCCTTTTTGGCTTCCAGTTCAACGGCATCTTTCAACAGCTCTTCGACGAACTTCCATTCGTGGCCCGCGCGCTTTGCTGCGCCGGCCTGACGCTGCTCATGCTTTCGCTTGGACTTCTGATCGCGCCGTCCATGGAGCACCGCATCTCTGAGCGCGGCCAGGACAGTCCGCGCGTCTTGGTACTCGCGACGGTCTTTGGAGGGTTGGCGCTGTTGCCGATCGCTCTTGCGCTGGCTTTCGATCTTTTCGTCGCCATGGAACGCATCGCTGGCGCGACAGCCAGTATTGTCGCCGCCGCCGGATTTTTCACGCTTTCCATGGTGTTCTGGTATGCCCTGGAATTCTTGCTCAAACGAAAGAAACCGCCGATGCCCGAAGCCGAACCCACCCCGATAGAAACTCAAGTCGATCAGCTTCTCACAGAAGCGCGCGTGATCATTCCCGGCGCGCAGGCCTTGCTGGGCTTTCAATTGACCGTCGTGCTCACCCGGGTCTTTGAACAGCTCCCTTCAACGTCCAAGGCCGCGCACGCCGCGGCTTTGTGCTGTATCGCTCTCGCGGTGATCTTGCTGATGGCCCCCGCGTCGCTGCACCGTCTTGCATTCGGCGGTCAGGACGATGCCGAATTTCTTAAAATCGGTTCGGTTTTTGTTGTCCTCGCGCCAATCCCTCTTGCTCTTGGCATCGCCCTCGATACTTACGTCGCGGCCGGGCGCGCCCTGGAGTCGCAGATGGGCGCAGTCGTGCTTGCATCGGTTGCCATCCTGGCGCTTTCGGTGTTGTGGTACGCCTTTCCCCTGTGGAAGCGCATGACGCAGCGGCGCGGGAGGCCATGGGCGCCCTCATCGACGCGGCGTTAGACGACCCTGATACGAAAATCCTGCCCGTCCCAGCGCCGCTCGTCGTTCCAATAGAGCGTAAATACGATCTCGTCCCCCACACCGAGATCGGCCGTGTCTAGGTCAACCACATGCATGTCGAACGGCGCCGCCGTGGTCATGACGTCCCGGCTTGTGCGCCAATTCTCGCGGCTCCAATGGACGAGAGCGGACTCGGGAAGCTCGACCCGCAAGACCTTTCCGGCGGCGATGACCTGCGTTTTTTGATTGCGGCGCCAGGACACGTGCCGGGAATGCACACCGTCGATCTGGTAGCGCTGGCGCGGCTGCGGCGGCATGTCGAAGACGCGCCCGTCCGCGAGCGAGCGCAGCAGCTTGACATGCTCGGCATGCGCCCAGGCG
>WNFI01248390.1_pt1 | contig 12566 bp, 12 predicted proteins | sample 5400471 | NCBI WGS metagenome assembly WNFI01 (sample SAMN13153348, study PRJNA577476) | soil metagenome | isolation source: 100 cm saprolite on Douglas fir-dominated hillslope | place: USA:California | collected 2013-09-17
GTGTTGGCGGACACCGACGACTACGTGACCCTCGGAAACATCAGCTCCGCGTACGGCAGAATCGCCCGGCGGCAGGGCAATTCCGAGCAAGCGCTTTCCAAGTTCGAGAAAGCCATCGAACTATACAACAACCGCGATCCGTACAATCGAAATCTCGCGAGATCTTTCATAAACATCGCTTTCGTGAAGAGACTCCTTGCTTTTCAGCTTGGCAACAAGATCGATTCGGAAGCGGCGAAGTTCAGGAAAAAACGCCAAGGAGCTACGAAATCCCTTGCCTTTCCCAAGCTCCGGGGACGCGAGCAACTCACGCGGCTGCGCGAGGAAGCGTTCGAACATCTCGCCAAAGCCCGGGAAGTCTATGACCGCTACGACGACCATCGCGGCAAGGGCAATGCTCACGTCACTTTTGGCTATCTGAATCTCGATAACGGTGAACTCGATCGCGCCGCGGCCGAAGGAGCTACGGCGTTCCGCCTGGGCGATGAGAAAAAAGACAGCGTTCTCAAGAGCCGGGCTCGTGTGCTCCAGTCCGCGGTGGAATGCGCGAAATTCGAAGAACAGATTGAGGAAGGCTCGAGCCGTGTCCCCTCCTCGCAGCTGGCTTGCGAATTTGCTCGTGAAGCGCTGGAATCAGCAAAGCAGACACAAAATCGCCGTCTGCTCGCCAAGTCACACATCGCCTTGGGTCTCGCGCTTTGCCTGGGGTTCCCGGAGGACCTGGAAGCGGCCCAGCAATGTGCTGACCGGGCGGAGGCGCTGCTCAAACCCGCACATCAGGACTACGTCTGGAGAGAGCTGCAGGATCTAAAGCGCAAGCTTCGAGGGGCCGGCAATATTAACTCCACGCTCCGGGAATGGTCCCAGGGCATCGTTGGCAATAAATCGTTCCAGCAAGTGAGCGAAGAATTTGCGGCGATCGTGATTCCAAAGGTGTGGAGGCGCGAAGGTTGCAAAATAGCTCGTGTGGCGGCGCGTTTGTCGATCTCACCGAAGAAGGTTCGGAGGATATTGAGAGATCAGGGATTGCTGAGAGGCACCGAGAGCGGGTAGCGAACACCTGCCGAGAATTGTCGAGGCACGGAAGGAAACAACGCGGCGAATCTCGCGTCAATTGCAGAAGAGCGGAGCAATGGGGGCCGCGTAGGGGGCGGCCCCGTGCATTCGAAAGATTACTTGCCTTAGCTCGCGACGACGAGATTGTTCTTCACGGAAAAAACATTGGGAACCCCGTTGGCACGAATGTTCGCAAGGTTCTTATCGGTTTTGTTATCCACCACACCTTCCAGCGTTACGTTCCCATTCTTTACTATGATGTGAATGGAAGGCACGGCCTGAACGGAATAACGCGAGAGCGCGGCCTCTCCATAAATGGCGCGGTACACCGCCCGGCGGATCTGGTCATCGAACGGCGAGGGGGGAAGAACCTCGATATTGTTCACCACCGAGGCGACTCCCTCGATGCTCTTCACCGCAGCCCCGGCATCGGACTTCAAAACCGGCCGGGTCACCTGACCGTAGAGAGTCACCGTGTCGCCGTCTATTCGATAAGCAAGATTGTCGAACACGGAATACCACGGCAGCAGGACGAGCTGGTGCCGCACTTGTTTCGAAAGTTTTTCCCGGTACGCCGCTTCGCTGCGCTGTTTCTTCTGATCCGCCGGCTGGGTGGCCGTGGAGTTTGCCAACGCCACCATGGGCGTGGCGAGCAGCAGAGCGATCAATAGGGCCCGAATTTCCTTTCTCATGATTTCCTCCTCGACTTATCATCTCTTGTACTTCTGCCTATTAGATTCTCGGCGCAGCACACAGGATGTACGGAAGAATGCCCTGAACGCATGTTAGCATCTTGTTGAGAGAGGTTGACGAAAGCATGAAAATGCCTCAATTTCCGAAACTTTTTTCGGACGGCCGTGTTGAATCTAAGACGGCCGCGCTGAGAGTGGCGTAGTGCTGGTCATTGCACATCGCGGAGCATCGGGGAACGCGCCGGAAAACACTCTGGCGGCGTTCAAGAAAGCCGTTGCGCTGGGGGCGACGTTCATCGAGACGGACTTGCAGCTTTCGCGCGATGCGCGGTTCGTAGCCATCCACGATGCCACGGTGAATCGAACCACGAACGGGCAAGGCGCGGTACACGAAATGACGCTTGCGGACCTGCGGCGGCTGGATGCCGGGTCGTGGTTCGGGAGCGAGTTCGCCGGAGAACGCATCCCCACGCTGGAAGAGATTTTCGAGTTTTCCAAGAAAAATGACGTCGTGTTTTACCTGGAGATAAAGCCGGTTGGCTCGTGGGGCGGGGAGCACGCGCTGATCGGCGCGCTGCGCGAGTCGGGAGAGATACCGCGGACGGTGGTCATTTCTTTTGACGCCGCAATCCTGCTGAGTTTGCGGAACATCGAGCCAACATTGATGACCGGACTCCTTTACGACGGGTTGATCGAAAACCCGCTGGACAAGGCGGTGGCCATCGGCGCGCGGCAACTGGCCGTGCGGGGAGATCTGGTGACGCCGGCGATGCTTGCGGAAGCCCAGAAGAAAGATTTGCAGGTGGTATGCTGGACGGTGAATCATCCCGCGCACATGCGTATGCTTATGGCCGCCGGAGTGGACGGGATCATGACCGATTATCCGGAGCGGCTGACGGTGACGGTAAGGAAAGAAGGCGCGAGCATCTCCTGAACGCGGAGGATTCACATAGCAAAGTCCCATTGCAACTTTGGCTGTTTGGGAAGAAGCAGATCCCTCGCTCCGCTCGGGATGACAGCCATTAAGCCTTTTCAGCAGGCTGCTGAAGATGTTGAGCGAGCGCACATTCATCACGCACCGGCCAAGCGAGCCTGAAAAGCGGCGAGTTGCGAAACCGAGAGTTGCTCGGCGCGGACGTCGGGGCGGAGACTCAGCGACGCCAGCGATTCGCGGACAATATCGGGTTTGGCAAGCGGTCGCAAATTATTGACCAGAGTTTTGCGCTTCTTCGAGAAACACAATTTCACAAAATCCAGGAAATGAGATTCGGCGTCGCAGCCTGAGTTTGTCTGTGCTCTTGCGGCTGGCGCAGCGCTGGAGCCTAACGACAGCTTTGCGCGTTCACCGGGCAGGCGCAGCGTGATGAGGGCGGAGGTGACTTCCGGTGGCGGGTTGAAAGCGTCGCGAGGAATTTCGAAGACGAATTCGGGACGCGTGTAGAACTGGGTGAGGACAGAAAGATAGCCGTAATCGCGCGTGCCCGGCTGGGCCGCGAGGCGCAGGGCAACTTCGGATTGAATGACGATGTGGATTTCGTCGATGAGATCCGCGAAGTTGAAGAGGTGATGAAGGATAGGCGAGGTGATGTAATAGGGAAGATTGCCGTAGATACGGACGCGGCGGCCGGAGGCAATCGCAGCGATGTCGGCTTTGAGAGCGTCGCCGGGAACGACGGTGAGATTGGGAAATTGTTTTGCGAGATGGCGGAGGCCGGCGAGGAACGCCGGATCGATTTCGATGGCGTAGACGGGAGCGCCGGTGCCGAGGAGGTGCTGGGTCATTTCACCGTGGCCCGAACCAATTTCGATCCAGCAATGTTGGTCCCGATGAATCGGGACTCGCAGACTACGCTCGTCGTCAGCGAGAGGAACCATGGAATGCGGCGAGACGCGAATGGCGCGCGCGATCTCTTCGCGCCAGTGGAGATTGGTGAGGAAGTGTTGGCCGAGGCGTTGACGTGCCATGGGTGGACCAGTGTAGCAAGAGGCGCGCGATGCGCGCCGAGAGGCAAGGAAGTAAGGAGGTAAGGAGAGAAAAAGCAGGGGCCGTGACTCGTGGCCCGTGTTCCGTGACCCGTGGAAGAGCGACACAGAGGAGACAGTCCCGACCGAGTCGGGATCTTCGATTGAAAGTTGAATGGAGCAAGTAAGAGACGGCCAAGCCGGTTCGCAAGCTCCGGCCAACGAAAAGCAGGGCATGAGAGCCGAAGGGATACCCAACCCCGGGTGTTTTGTGCAAAGAGTGCGGAATCGCTTGAAAATAAAAGAGTTGTGTTTTTGGAGCGCGCAAAAGAGTGCGCAAGAATCTGAAGAGAAAGGACTTGAGTCTCGGGGCGAGCGGCAAGTGACGCGTGGCGAAGTAGACGGCAGGCCCCTACCCCCCTGTTTTTTGTAAGTGTTGCATCTAAAGGGCTTAGCCATGCCGTAAGTCTTTTGTTTGCAACACTTGCGGGAAGACCATAAGTGTTGCATCTAAAGGGCTTACGCGGACGAAGCTTTGACGATAAAGCAACTGGGTGGGATGGGAAGATCCTTCGCCCAAAAGGCGCACGAAGGCGCAGATGTCTGAAGGGAGTTAGAAGGACAGCGGGGTGGGGGCGTCCCGGCAAGGCCGGGATGCAAAAAGCGCACATGGTTGGCGGGGCACCAGAGAATCGTGCCGACTTAACGAAACCATTATAGCATATTGGTACCGTCTGTCAATGGTTACTTGTAAGTGGTTTGGATGCTGCGGGATAGCATGACGTCCCCCAGGAGCGTCTCGGCGGTCTAAGGGTTCTTCACCCGCCTCACCCAATCGGCTTCTAATCGAGGCTGTTCTTGATGAAACTTCGCAAACTCTCATCCGTTTCGCGCTCTAAGTGGTTACGCAGTATTTCCTTTGCGCCCTGTGTGTCAATATTGTACAGCACCAATGCGGCGTCCCACCTCTCGGCCAAGTTGCCACGTTGCAGAACGGGCGCGAGCCGGGGCAAGGATGGATCTCCTATCTCGACCAGCGCCTTGGCGGTGGGATTGTCCCTGAGCCTTATAGTGTCCGTGAGCGTGAAGGTCCCTCGAGCCCCTTTGCCAATCCATCTGACCAATGCCGGGGCGGCCTCGGCGATCTTCAGGTGCCCTGCAAGCTGCACCGCATTATTCCAAGGGTGGCTGTCAGCGGGTCCCCTCTCGATCATCGATGGGAGTTTCCCTGCGAGGTACTGCCTCGCTCTGGGATCGGACTCACTGAGTTTCAATAGCTTTTCGGTGGCCGAATCTGTAGTTTCGGTAGATTCGAGCTGCCGAAAGAGGGTTTGCACCTCGATTGACTGCTGAGCTCCCCGTAGCGGCGGTGCAGGACCGCCTATACCAAGGCAGAGTGGAAAGATAGCAAGCAATCTAAAGCAACGCATAGCGCACCTCAAAAATTAGTCGAAGCTGAACCGAAGTTAGCAGTTGAGTTTGCAGCATCTAGGACCGCTCCGGGTTTGACAACCAGCTTCACATACCAGTTGACACTGCTGCAATCACCCAAGTTAGTCGTGCTGCAAACGGTTGAAGTGAAGTTTTCGACTTGCGTGACAGAGTCAATCGGCTGTCCGTTGTCCGGAGCGAAATATCTTAAGTCTGGCGCGCCTTGAAATTCCAGGAGGCTTTGAGCCAAAGCAAACGCCTGCCCGTGGCAATGAAAGCAAGGTAGTACTGCCGATAGATTGACTGCCCACAAATCGCTCCATAGGGTGGTAGGAGCCAGGAGCGCTCACGCACTGTATTTCATTCAGTAGTTCACCTTCGAGGTAAAGATGCGCGGAGACCTACAGTTAATGCGGCAGCAGGAAGAAGGTCATGCGGAATAAAAGGCTGGACATCCTGCGTTGTATCGCCGTGTTGCTTGTTCTCGGACGGCACGGCTTGATAGACGGGGTTTGGTCTGAAGTGGGCTGGGCAGGAGTGGACCTGTTCTTTGTTCTTAGCGGATTCTTGATTTCGGGCTTGCTGTTCACCGAGTACAAGAGAACTCAACGGATCAGCTTGGTCCGGTTTTTCATCCGCAGGGGCTTTAAAATCTATCCGGCATTCTGGGCCATGCTCATTGCATCATTTTTTATCATCCTTGAATACGGGTTGCGGATCCCGGGTGCCGTGTGGTGGCGAGAAATTCTCTTTATCCAGAACTACAAACCCGGCATCTGGAAGCATACGTGGTCGCTCGCGGTGGAGGAGCATTTCTACATTATCCTTCCTCTCCTGCTGGTTACACTTAACCGGCTCTCCAAGAACCGCAAGGATCCATTTTGGTTCATCCCCTACGGATTCTGCATTCTTGCCTCAGCGACGCTGGCGATGCGCTACGTTGCCGTTCATCAACCTTCGTACAGACCAGAAGACTTCTGGAAGTTCATGTTCCTAACCCATTTGCGTCTTGACGCATTGTTATTTGGAGTAGCGCTTGGGTATTTCTATCATTTCCGTCCCGGACTCATCCCGAGCTTGCTCAAGAACCGATGGAACCGGCTTACCCTGGAAGTAATCACCGCTTTGCTCATCAGTAGCTGCTTCGTTTTTCCCATGGGGAGCCCATTCATGCAATCGTTCGGTCTCACCCTGGTCTATTTAGGGTTTGGGGGCCTATTGGTGCTTACCCTTACAGCAGGCGGCACAGACGCGTCCTCCGCTGGCTTGAGCGCGGCTTGTAGTAAAATCGGCGGCGTGTTGGCGTTCGTTGGCACCTACTCCTACTCGATCTATCTGTGGCATGTTCCAGTCGAGATATTTGGGTTGAGAGGGATTCAGACTTTGTCCCCGATAACGCTAAGCGCGGCGTTGCTAACGTACATCTACATCACCATTAGTATCGCTCTTGGAATCTTGATGGCGCACATTATCGAGTTTCCCGCACTCCAACTTCGGGACAGACTTTTCCCTCGAACCAGCGGTTTCGTCGCCCTAAATCGCGGAGTAGCACTCGACGGCAGCGAGGCCGCGCTCACCGAAGCCGCGTTGACTTAGGCGCTGTACCCGCATGCGACCGCAAGCGAGTCTGCTTCGCCCACGTTATCAGGCTATGGAATGAGTCTGCTGGAACTGGCCCGCGTTTCTTAGGGTCGACAGCCAAGCACGTCACACCCTGAGACGCGCACTACAGCTTATTCTCAGGCGCGTTGCACCAGGGCCATCATTTCGGGTGTGTAACGTTCCCCGACGACTGGAATCTGCGCGAGGCGCTGCGCAATATTTTTCCGGTCGCTCTCGGTCAGGGTTACCTGGAGTGCGCCCATGTTCTCCTCCAGATAACGGACTCGCTTTGTCCCAGGGATGGGCACAAGGTCTTTGCCCTGGGAGAGCACCCAGGCCAGCGCCAGTTGCGCAGGCGTCGCGCCTTTTTCGGTGGCCAACTCCTTGACTGCTGCAGCCAGCTTCAGGTTTTCTTGCAGCGCCTTCTCCGCGAAACGGGGATAATTCGTCCGCCGCCAATCGCTGGGGTCGAGATCTTCAAGTTTTTGGATTACACCCGTCAAGAATCCGCGCCCAAGAGGACTGTACGGGACGAAAGTGATGCCAAGTTCGCGACAAGCGGCCAATACGCCGTTCACCTCCACCTCACGCGACCAAAGCGAATACTCACTTTGCAAGGCGGCAATCGGGTGAACTTTCGCAGCGCGCCGCAGCGTTTGCGGGCCGGCTTCCGACAGTCCGATGGTTCGGACCTTGCCAGCCGAAACAAGCTCGGCCATCGCGCCAACTGTTTCCTCAATCGGAACGTTCGGATCAACGCGATGCTGATAATAGAGATCGATCGTTTCGATGCCCAGCCGATGAAGGCTGGCGTCGCACGCGCGGCGGACATTCTCGGGCGAACTATCGACGCCCTGGATTTTGCCGGAAGCGATACGGAAGCCAAACTTGGTCGCGACGATGACGCTATCGCGAGGAACCTCGCGCAAGAAACGTCCAAGCAATTCCTCGTTCTTGTACGGACCGTAGACTTCGGCGGTATCAAGGAAGTTGCCGCCGAGTTCTAAATATCGGCGAAGAACTTGAAGTGATTCCTGTTCATCCGCTGGTCCATAGGCGGTGGACATTCCCATGCATCCAAGTCCCAGTGCGGAAACCTGCGGTCCATTCTTACCCAATTTTCGGTGTTCCATGTTTCCTCCCCGTTGTGGGTTCCCTTCTAAGATGTTCTGAGTTTGCTGAACGGTACGGGCGTGAGCCAAAAAGTGAAGGGAAGGACTTTTTCGATTTCCCATAATACTTACGTTAAATTCATTTTCAAGCGCATGTCACAAACGGTCCCGAGGCCCTAGGGCTCCTTGACGCGCCGATGATGCTCCGGTAGCGTAAACGGGTTGCGCAGCGGGCGATGAGCGATCCATGAGAATTTTGTTTGTGGCATCGGAGGGGCTGCCGTATTCAAAGACGGGCGGCCTGGCGGACGTGTTGGAGGCGCTGCCGAGAGCGCTGGTGGCGCAGGGCCACGAAGCGGCGGGGGTGTTGCCGCGGTACCGCGGGACAAAGGCGACGGCGGTGGTGATGCCGAGCCTGACGATTCCGATGGGCGGGACGCGGCTGCGCTTTCCGGCGATTGCCGACGGCACGCTGCTCAATGGCGTGCGCTACTACTTCGTGGATGATCCGCAGTATTTCGATCGCGATGGATTGTATGGCGGGAGCAGCGGAGAGTATCTGCCGCGCGTCGATCGAGGTGGCGAAGCATGTCTGGCCGGCGGATGTGATTCATTGGCATGACTGGCAAACGGCGCTGGTGCCAGTGCTGCTGCGGACGTCCTACGGCGATGATCCGCTGGTGAAAGACACTCCGGTGGTTTTCTCAATTCACAACATGGGTTATCAGGGGCAGTTCACCAAAGATGTGCTGGAGCGCGCGGGAATTCCGCAGGGCGTATTTCATCCTGGCGGGATTGAGTTTTACGGGAACCTGAACCTGCTGAAGGGCGGATTGGTATATGCGGATTATTTGACGACTGTCAGCAGGAAATACGCGGAAGAGATTCAGACACCGGAATTTGGACACGGATTGGATGGAGTGGCGAGAAGCCGCGCGGACCGCCTGGTGGGAATCTTGAACGGCGTCGATTACACGGCGTGGAACCCGGAGAAGGACAAGCTGATCGCGGTGAAGTATTCAGCGAAGGATTTGAGCGGGAAGCAGGTGTGCAAGCAGGAACTGCTGGAATTGTTTGGATTGCCGCATGAGCACCTGGGACGGCCGCTGATCGGAATCGTGTCGCGCTTCGCGGATCAAAAGGGCTTCGATTTGATTGCGGAAAGAGCGCACGAATTGATGCGCGAAGACCTGGTGCTGGTGGTGCTGGGAACGGGTGAACGCAAATATGAAGATCTGTTCCGGGCGTTGGCGGCGGCGTATCCGGGGCGCGCTGGCGTAAAGATCGCTTATGACAACGCGCTGGCGCACAAGGTCGAGGCCGGCGCCGATATGTTGCTGATGCCTTCGCGGTACGAACCTTCAGGATTGAATCAGATGTATAGTTTAAAGTATGGTACGGTGCCGATCGTGAGAGCCACCGGCGGATTGGACGACAGCATCGAGCCGTTCGATCTGGAGTTCGGCACGGGGACGGGGTTCAAGTTCAAGGAGTATTCCGGTGAGGCGCTGCTGTTTGCGGTCCGGCAGGCGCTGCATCATTACATGGATGAGCGGGTCTGGAAGCGCATCCAGTTGAACGGGATGGCGAAGGATTTTTCGTGGAGGACGGCTGCGGCCGAGTATGCGAAGCTGTATGAAGCGGCGCGAGCTCTTCGAGGCTCCCCTCGAAGCTCGGGGCAAGCAGGACCAAGCGCGCGCGGAGTTTCGCCCCCCGCGCAGAGTTCGGGAAAAGCCGCTCCAGGCCCGGTACAAGCGGGCCAAGGGGCTGGGCAGAGGCCTTAGGCTTCGGGGCGAGCTCCGCGAAACCAAAAGCCTGTTGGAACATCTAATTAAAGCGATTGAGGAAAGAACGGCGGCCGGGTTGGCAAGCCGTTGAGGACAAAGAATATGGCTGACAATACAATTCAGACAGCGGATGACAAGAATTTCGAAGCCGAGGTGTTGACGGCCAGCAATTCCCAGCCGGTGATGGTGGACTTCTGGGCGGAATGGTGCCGTCCATGCCACATGCTCGCGCCGACGGTGGCGGAGATCGCCCACGACTATGCGGGCAAGCTCAAAGTGATGAAGTTGAACGTCGATGAAGCGATGAATTCTGCGGGCCGCTATCGCGTACAGGGAATCCCTACGTTACTGCTGTTCAAGAATGGGCAGGTCGTCGAGCAGATTGTGGGAGCAGTGCCGAAGGAGCAAATTACCAAGGCACTGGAGCGGCACATCGCGTAAATTGGAAGGAATTGGGGGCGCCGCGAGTTCGATCGAAGCGCTCCCATTCTTCGTCGTCCCCGTTGTTTCGCCTACCATTGCGGGCAAGAGTCCTGACATAATCTTCGCGCAAACTGCGATTTAACTTTTGCGGCGGAGGAAGAGTGCATCAACTGCGAAGCGCACAGGCGGAAGAGATGACGTGGCGCCGGACAGCATTTCGTATATCGAAATCGGCTGGGCCACGGCGCGAGGCGGGTTGGATCAGGTTGTCAATGCTTACTGGAGCCCGCTCTATCCTTTTCTCTTGAGTCTTGTCTTTCGGTACTTTCATCCGGCGGCGCAGTGGGAATTTGCGGCGGCGCATCTGCTGAATTTTGGGGTGTACGCGGCGAGCTTCGCCTCGTTCCAGCTTTTTCTGGATGAACTCATTCTGCTGCAGCAAACGGCAAGCGAATCGCCAGAGAAATCTTCGTACCTTCCCACGCGAACGATGTGGATTTGGGGAAACGTGTTTTTCCTGTGGGCCAGTTATTTTTGGCTGGGCCCAGAGTGGGTAACGCCGGACCTCTGCGTTGCTGCGCTTGTGTATCTTGCTACGGCGCTGCTGCTTCGCATTCGTCGCGGCAGGGGCAACTGGCTGGTGTTTGCGGGATTCGGCGCATTGCTCGGTCTTGGTTATTTGGCGAAGGCTGCGATCTTTCCCCTGGCTTTCGTTTTCTTGTTCAGTGCGTTCTGCCTCGGCCGCATCGCCGGAGCTTCTTTTCGCGCCGCGGCTCTCCGCACGCTGCTGTCGGCTGTAGTGTTCGCGGGGTTCGCGCTGCCGCTGGTCCTGGCGCTCTCCGCAAGGAAGGGGCGGCCGACGTTTGGCGATGTTGGACGCATCGCCTACACGGAATATGTCGACCGCGCGACTTTGTGGGTCCATTGGCAGGGAGAGCCACTGGGGACGGGAAACCCTGCCCATCCGACCCGTAAAATTTTCTCCGACCCAGCGGTGTATGAGTTTGCCTCTCCGATAGCGGGTTCCTATCCGCCATGGTATGACCCTTCGTATTGGTATGAAGGAGTGCGGCCACATTTCATGTTGAAGGGGCAATTATGGGCCCTCTTCCGGACGGCCAATCTCTATCTCAAATTATTCTCGAAGAGCGGCGCGCTTTGGGTGGTGTCGTTGGCGGTGTGGGTTGCCAGAAAAAGAATACTCGCGTGGAGACACTTTGCTTCAGGTGCGTGGCTGGTGTCTTTGCCTTCGGTGGCCGCGCTGGCCATATACGCGTTCGTGCTGGTCGAGTTTCGCTATGTCGCTCCGTTCGCGCTAATCTTGATAATCTGGACGCTCGCGAGAATCAGAATTGTTGCGGAGGCGGCGCCGCAACTGACGAAACGCTTGCACCAAGTCGTCATTCTTGCTCCGGCGCTCGCCGCGATGTGGGCCATCACACGCGATCTAAATGATGTGATACGAGACAGGCCCTATGAGCCGTGGGTCGTTGCCGAACAGCTTCGCACCATGGGGATTTCGCCAGGAACGGAGGTGGGTTATATCGGGACCGGCTTGTACGCTTACTGGGCACATCTCGCGAGCGTGCGGATCATCGTGGAGATTCCGGACAAGGAACAACCGCGTTTCCTTGCTGCGGATGCGGCGCGAAGGCAGCAGGTTCTCGCGCTGTTTTCTTCCGTTGGGGCTAGAGCGGTCATTACCAGGAATGCCGCTGCCGCCAATCCCGCGGACGGCTGGCGCCCGATTCCAGGAACGCATCATTTTATCTGGCAGCAGCCGCGGCTTATCGCGGCGCCAGAGAAGAAGTGAAGAATTTGCATGGAGTGAAATCAAAGAGGCCATGACAACAAACCAGCAGACCACTCGAGTGCGTTGCGCTTGGGCGAAGAATGAGCTGAACATCACCTATCACGATGAGGAGTGGGGCGTGCCGGTGCATGACGAACACAAGTGGCTTGAGTTATTGATTTTGGAAGGTGCGCAGGCGGGATTGAGCTGGGATACGATTTTGAAGAAGCGCGCGCGATACCGGGAAGTATTTGAAGGATTCGACCCGGAGAAAGTGGCGCGGTTCGACAAGAAAAAGGTGCGGGAACTGTTGGGCGATGCTGGAATCATTCGCAATCGGATGAAAATTGAGGCGACGATTGCGAATGCTCGGGCGTTTCTGGAAGTACAGAGGGAATTTGGGACGTTTGACCGCTACATCTGGCGCTTCGTCGGCGGCCAGCCCAAACAAAATGCCTGGAAGACCCACAAACGCGTCCCCGCAAAATCGCACGAATCCGACGCCCTCAGCAAAGACTTGCAGAAGCGCGGCTTCCGCTTCGTTGGCTCAACCATTTGCTACGCCCTCATGCAAGCCACCGGCATGGTCAACGATCATCTGGTGAGTTGCTTCCGGTTTCGAGTTTTGTCGAAATAGTAGGGAGGCATGGCTTGCTTGCGTTGAGGGCGGGGCGAGCTTACGATAAGAACCTGCCGTTTCTTGGTGCTT
>WNFI01260456.1_pt1 | contig 12566 bp, 18 predicted proteins | sample 5400471 | NCBI WGS metagenome assembly WNFI01 (sample SAMN13153348, study PRJNA577476) | soil metagenome | isolation source: 100 cm saprolite on Douglas fir-dominated hillslope | place: USA:California | collected 2013-09-17
GAAACATCCTTCGACTACCATGTTCAAGACACTGGGAGTCCAGACCATGACCGTGAGCGTCTGACAGAGAAGGCATCAGTCGCGCCTTGCCCAAGGACAAGGACCGGAGGGATCCTGCGAGCCAAGGTGTCCCGTCGCCAATGACGAATATATAGGATATCGTACTGAGTCCTATATACTGAGTCGTACCAGTCGAAGGGGATAATGTCAGCAAATGGAATGAAACATCGGACCGTTCGCTAATACAAGTGAATAGCAAAGGTCCCCGTTCGTGGCGTCATTGGTGACGGGACACCTAGCTCGCCCTTGGCTTGCAGGAACCCTCCGATCCTAATTGGGGTAGTGATTGATGCCTTCTCTATCAGACGCTCGCGGTCGTGGATGGACTTCCCAGTATCTATTGAAACTAGGGGGATCGATGTATAGCTCTCCATTGGTGGAATTCAAACGATGACGGCGAGTCACCAGTGGGCAAAGGACGTGTGGCGAGGTACTATACTATTTCTCATGTTTCCTTTCTTCATAATTTCCAGAGCCTTCGAAGGTTACAAGGCAGTATATATAAAGCGACGTAGAAGTTTATGTATTTTGCACCCAGTACTCTGTTCCGGGACTGAGGTGAGGACCACGAGCTGCCACCGTACGTCCGTAACTGTCATACTCTCACACGAGCTAAGCTTGCATGAACCTGTCTGTTGCGTTCGGGATCGAGCGTGCCCATGCCCGTGCCAGCCGCCGTGTCTTCGTTTTTACTTCTCATTTGTCCTGTATATACATTACCACATCGCGCTTTGCCCCATAGCGACACGGAATTCAAATATGGTTTGAGTGCTCCCGCTTGCCGCCACGCGCCCCCTCATGTATGCAAGTACTGCTCCACTCCCCGATCGAGCGAGCTCCAACCCAGCTACGAACTGGAAACAGACACAACGAAACGAGAAACGTGTCTCTTCAGCGCGCAAGTTTTGAAAACGATGGCAATCCTGAGGGTTCCACTCACATCGGCGCCACCTTCACTTTGCCAGTCAACCCAGGCAATCTCACCCTCATTTCCTTGTCGGTATATGAATGCAAAGCAACCGATGCACTCACACTCCTCGTCCATTGGATCAGGATCTATTTCCAGCGTCCCATTCGTTCGTCTTCGTCCAATGGCTACAGCGCATGCAACCCCACACATTGGCACACTGGCCGCATCAAGTAAACAGCATGACGCTGCGTTGATCATCGCCGCCACAACGGATCCGTGCGTTGAACTCTTCGGTTCCGTCCCTGTTGGGTCGGAACGAGGTGCAGTTGATTCCAACGAATGGATTGTTACTTGCACCAGTGACCTTGGGTGCATTTTCATAAGAAGCACCTGTTCCAGGAGCCTTCGAATCCTGGTGGACAGTTCTCTCTCGATTGTCCCTGCGAACAAACGTCAACCTCCTTCCAACGTTCACTTACACCTGATACTAACAGACCTGGGAGACCGAACACGGGTCGAACAGAAACCTCCAAAGATGCATGAGAGGCCGATTCTAGTGCGATACGGGCCTAATGCGTCCCACCATTAGATCAGGGATTTATGAGGAGAGCAATTACAGACCTCAATAGGTCCTGAAATTGAGGCCAGAGCGGCTGTGTCTCCTAGAGTGTATATGTCAAGACGTGAACATAACCAAGCCAACTTGATCGATCCCGCACCAAAAGAAAATACCGAGCTTCCATCCGTCCGAGCGCACTCGTGCCACTGAATACCTAAGGAACGCATAGCGTTGATACAATAGATCGGCCAACTCCGCTAAGTACAACTCCAAATACGTGCAGTCATAAGCGTGCATTATTTGTCATTTTATGTTATGTTTTGTTCTGCTCAGTACATCTATTGTATATGTGCACCCGAACATACAGGCCAAAGTGTAAAAATCCCATTTTCCACCAATACGAGGTGTCTACGGACCTTCCCGAGGCCTATCCTAGACTCTCAACAAACCTGGTGCTTGTCACCCTAATAGAACAATGAGTACGGAAGCTCGACTGAAAGCTTTCTTCGACACCCAGAAAGCACTTCTTGAGAGCGAACGGAAGGCAGATATAGAAAGAACATCTCTTCTGGTTTCGGCTTGTAGCTCCAAGTTCCTCGAAAGTAAAGGTCTTGCATTGACTGGCCTCGGTGTGGTCGGAGTTAGCATTGGACTTGGAGGAAAGAGGTTGTGTATTTCCCCTTCATGTAATCCAGTTCTGTAACATAATCGCTTGATAGCTTGATCGAACTGGAACGGCCATCAGCTTACCATGTCTCACCATTATTTCCGCCCCACACTTTTCGACCTGGTGATCTCGCGCGGATAGATGATGGCCCTGCCCAATCCACCAGGGGAAGGAAAGGAGCAGGCAAGATGGTCAAGAAGACGGGGCTCGGAGCCGAGAGCCTCTCTTTGGAGGGTGTTGTCTATAAGGTCTGGTGCCTATAGCCAGCACGGACTAGCGCCACTAAGTGAAGTAGGTGATAGATACTCGAATCATCATTGCGATTGATCCAGGGGATGGTCGAGAGGACCTGAACGTCCCAGAGAGAAGCAATTTGTGAGGCGGACGCTATGTCTCCGGAGTCTTGGCAGAAATTAAAATTAATCAAGAACGCAGGGTGAAGCTGGCGAATACTATCACATTTGACAGGTGCGCGTAAATTTTTTGTACGCGATGTGTCAATTCTCAGGGCGTGGTCCCTGTAGAATGGATCGTGCAATAGATTCAGTGAAACGCATCTTTCTGCCCCCTGATATGGTGAGAGTAGCCTTTGACGGATATAATTGAGCTTGCCGCATTACTTTCTAGGAGGAACAACATAAAACGGTTCCACCATCAAGAAGAACTACCCTTATAGATGTCCTTCTTGGTGTTTCTCCTCCTTCATCGCCGAACACGATCGCTTCACTAGAATTTTTCGACCAAACCCTAAATGATAGTCAAAGGGAAGCTGTCCGCTTCTGTCTCGAGGCTGCTGAGATTGCTTTAATTCATGGCCCCCCTGGCGTCAGTCCCATCTCTCCATATGCTTATAGGATGGTGCAATAAGTATCATTTCCCAGACTGGCAAGACCCACACGCTCGTTGAAGTGATTCGCCATCTTACGCAGCAAGGAAAAACGATACTGGTTTGTGGTGCGTCAAATCTTGCTGTGGGTGAGTTTCCGTCATTTGAAGCTCGGAACAAGGGCTAAGCATTCTCTCAGATAACCTGCTTGAGAGGCTGATTTCTCACGGCATTCCACTGACAAGGATTGGGCACCCAGCTCGCGTTCTCTCATCTCTACATAATTCGACCCTTGATTCTCAGGCATCAAGATCGGACGAGAGCGCCTTAGCCAATGATGTCAAAGCGGAGATAGAGGAGACAATGGGAATTCTGGTGGGGAAAGGTAAGGGAAAACCAAAGGGTGCTGAGAGGAAGAAATTATGGGAGGATGTAAGAGAGTTGCGAAAAGAGTGGGTCAACGTTGTTACATTTGGTGGTTATTATAGAGCCTCCCATTTAGGTATCGCAAGCGGGAGGGAAACATCGTGAAAAACGTCTTAGCCAAGGCTCAAGTCGTACTTGCAACCTGCCATTCATCGGGTGGCCGTCAGTTACTGAATTCCAGATTTGATGTTGTTATCATTGATGAAGCTACTCAAGCCCTCGAAGCTGTGAGCCACCCCTTGCCTCACTCCATCATAGTTAATAGCATGACCATTATTAGGTCTGCTGGATCCCAATTTTGAAAGCCCAGAAGCTGATTCTTGCTGGGGATCCTCTACAACTTCCTCCGACGATAATGTCGTGCACCTCGTCCGATTCAAGTAATATGAAAACTTCTCGATCGAAAGCTAACACGACATCCAAAGGGAAACCAGGAACTAAACTTGGGCCTGAGAAGACAGCAGTTCCTCAAGGACCTCCGCCCACAAAACCAGCAACACTGGGCGTCTTGCAACCACCGGTGTCGTTGGAGGTGACACTTTTTGATCGCCTAGAAGCCATGTTGGGCTCAGATATCAAGCGCTTGCTTACGATCCAATATCGGTAATCATCCAAAGTCTGTAGCTGCAGTCCAGAACCCTGACGGGAAAATTAGCATGCACTCCGCCATAGCGAGGTTTCCTTCAACCACTTTATATTCATCTAAGCTTATTTCCCATGATTCAGTGGCCAATCATCTTCTCAAAGACCTTCCGGGATTGTCTGACGACGAGACCTTGAAGGCTGGTGTCTTGGACGTTCCCCTCGTTTTTTTTGATACGTCCGGGTGTGAGTTCTACGAGCGCATCGAGAACGATGACGGGAAACGCGGTGATGAAGGCAGCCGCAGTAATGAGAATGAAGCGGTCATGGTGCAGTCCTGGATCGAAACCCTGGCAAGTATTGACAATGAAAGTCATCACCGTATTTGACCCCAAGTGTTTTTTTTTCTCGATTTGGGAGATAGATGAAGGCTGGGGTATCCCCCGTTCAAATTGCTGTGATTACACCGTACGTCTCTTGTTGAACCGCAAAGATGCTGGCATTCTGAGGTTCCAGTGGTAAGGTATCAGGCGCAGGTCACATTGTTAACTTCGATGCTGCGTAATTCGGCCCCTGATTTGGAAATCGGCACTGTGGACGGCATGCAAGGTAGGGGCGTTCACTACTTAAGTGGCTTCACAGATGAGTGAAAAGTCGTTTAGGTCGAGAGAAAGAGGCAATAGTCCTTAGTCTTGTCCGAAGCAATGACAAGGTTGGTGCATGTACATGGCGACTTGATATCTTTGACGATCGCGCATTAAGAGAGAAGTTGGCTTTTTGTCAGAGAAGAGACGACTGAACGGCAAGTACATAACACCTTGAATATGGGTTACTTTCTGATCGTAACGCTTCTAGTTGCTATGACTCGTTCTCGTCGACATCTTGTACGTCCAGTCTTTCAATAGGCGCTCAATCCCACTCATTCCATATACTCCTATCGTAGTGTGTGATCGGGGATTCATCAACTGTCTCTCACGGTAGCGAGTATCTGAAGAACTGGATGAAGTGGCTGGAGACGAACGCCGATGTTCGTTTTGGCGGGGAATTGGTATCATGAGACTTTCTTGTCGTATTCGTGTTCCCTTGAAGGATGATCGATACACCGATAGTACAATGGCTTCGAATCCAATGGTCACTGAACGCACCGGAGTCGTGGCTGAGATCGACATGACCTTGGAAAAATGTGTACAATTGCTATGGGTCTGATTACAATACGAGATATGTTCCTGAGTGACGTAATATGTGACGCAAGACGGCGGAGGCATAATTAGTTCGATACCCAAATCCTCTCGATGATGCATCCGCTGTTGTTAAAATAAAACCGCTCGGGATTATCGATTATAGCGATCTAACGAACATGATTATTGATGAAAAGCTAAGAAGCTTGAATGCGGACTCACCTGAATGACCATTTCAAGCTCTCCTGTGGAGACACTCCTCCAATCTCGGGCAATTCTCCAGCCAAAATGATAGTGATGTTCCCCTAAGGTCCCAGTGATACCGTCAGCTTCTGTCCATTGAAGGCCTAATTCTTCGATCATCCCCAGAGATGCACCACGACGAATGAGCGTCTTGTGGTCTCCGCTCAGAGTATCCCACAGGCCCGGAAGCAGGGTCTCCAGCTGGGTACGTTCATAAAGCGGCGGAACGGGCCTAGGTACAACCCATTGACCAGCACCCTCACCAGGTGGTGGACCCTCATCTACTTCATCATCAATAGCATCGTCATCGGCCTCTTCACCAATTGCCCTTTCAAATGACGCTCGGTAAAGTATGCCTTGTGCATGTTGCGCGGAATCCTGAGATTCATTGGCTTCTGATTCCCATTCCTCGTCTTCGTCCTCAAAATTAATGCCATCCCAAAGGTTCTCCTCATTATGGGTGCCCCCCTGACCATCAATGGAGCCCTTGGCGGGGGTGGGGAGTTCAGCCGGTGTTGCATTTCTGACAATTTCGAGAATAGAAGGAAGCATGTAAGTCCTGACGGACCAATAATGCACGTGTCTAATTCAGCACAGCAGATAAATCCAGTTGGTGGATTTTCACGCACCTTAGCGGACGGGCCCTGATGGATTTCCTACAAGTTGGACATTCATGTATTTCCGCCCCAGGTCTGATTAGCCAATCCCGTATACACAACCCACAGAATTCATGCCCACAACCAGTAAGGCTGAATATTCTATATGAATGATGCAGTAGGTGTGAATCTGGACAGCGCTCACATATGTGGCCCGCTGATAAGTTCGAGGCAAATCTGGCATTGCAACGATGATCGAAGAGAGTCCAATAAGGCCGTCTTATAAGTGTAGAAAGTAAGTTCCGTGCCATCGGACCAGACAGCGGGTGACCAGGCCATGGGGAGATCTATGGTTCTTACATATTTTTGAGACATATTTCCCGACAACTGGTCCTTCATCGAGTCCAATTCCTCCTCTTTACAGCAAAGTATCTGAGAATTTAGGTTCAGTGATGTGCGAGAGTGGTTTCAAAAGACCCTTTTACATTTTCGAACTCTGCGCTCCTCTGCTCGACCTGGAGAAAATGTAAAAAGCATTATACCTTTCAAGAATGCAAATGTTGTGGGGCTCACCTCTTTAAGACGTTGGCGAAGCTGGTCAATCTCCTGCATGGAGGACTCTCTGCTGAGCTTGAATCTCTATCAGGTGTGGACTTCGATACAGCATTCATTGAAGCAAAAAGCGAAATTACCCACCTCAAGCTCACGCCGAAGCTCTTCATTTTCCTACCAACAACAAGAGAGGAATAACCCTGAAGTTTCCAACGCAGAAAACTTTGCCCCCTTACTTTTCTGTATTCGCCCACTGTGACAGGGGTGCGCTTTGTTGCCCTACGTGTTGCCCGAGCAGTTGAGGATCCAGCAGGTGGCTTGATATCATTCTCTCCACCCTCATCGGAGGAGATGGAAATAATACTTTTTCTTTTAGAATTACCAGCAGTGGCGACAGGCGCCGCCGAAGGTCGCTTTGCGGGGATGGACGAGCTGGCGCCAAACCTGGACAAACCCCCAGTGTTACCGGTCTCACGGACCTGCCCGTGTGTCTGGCGTACACTCATAAAATCGGGATGTGTGGGAAATGCCTGTTCAGAATGCTCTATGAGCCAAGCAGTTGTCGGGAGACAAACCACCGATGTCAATATCAGTAAACAGATTCAAACCCCTTTGCGCCAGACGCGTGCTGTGATCTCCCCTTGCCGCCCCAATTACTTGCCCACCTGAAAAATGACCTCCCTCCAAAATACGCGTAACCACGCGTTATAACCGTGCAAGGAAAATGTTCCTAGAGCCAAAAATGTAGTTCTCGAATCTCGAGTGTTGTAAATATCTATTTACGCTTGTTTGCTATTGTGGCTAGTTTACCACCTGCACACGTTCTACTTACCTGCACAAACACAAGTGACATCTAGAGAATGGAAACACTGCAAGTGTAGACTCGCTGCTGGTCGATGCACCGTTTATTTATACCGCCCATTTAGGCGTGCGAAATTCATCCAATACTCAAATCATTCAAGGCCTCAACCAGTTGTAAGCATCCCCACAATACCCTTTTCATCTTGGCCCTGCCTTTTTGCTAAATTTAGGTGGTTCTAAATTAGAGGGATGAAATGATCAATCTCGTTTCCTCCGATGAGGATGAGAATCTTCGCGGGTCGCAACAGGTTCCGCTTCCCGAGGATCGCGAACCTCCTTATCCTTATAAGTTAGAAAGGAAGTCAGATCTACCCATCTCTTCAGGTAGCTCAGATGGTCAAGTCCAGGTTCGTACAAGGACTTGTCGCTTCCAAATGATTTACAGAAAGTGTACACTTGTTGATTGATACAATTAGCGGGACATGACCGTACCTCTCCCCCATATGTACCTTACGCAGAATGGGCCAAAACAGCTCTTTGCACCTGCCCCAGTGAAGGTGCTTGAGTCAAGTCTGCACCCAACACCAACTGAACAAAGGGTACATCCCGAAGATGAGGAGACATATAACATCGATGCTGTTGCCGATGAGTACGAAGTGGCTAAATCCACCGAAGACGCAAACAAGGAAATGCGAGATTTCCTAGCCGGCGCCATTGGTACGCTCAACGTAGATGATATGGGCGAACTGGCGGAGGAGCCCACGGTGGAGGGTTTTCGAGATGGGGTGAAGTTATTGCCTCATCAAATTCAAGGTCGTGCCTGGATGCGCGAGAGGGAAACTGGCAAGAAATCAGGAGGTATCCTCGCAGACGTATGTTCCGCGGCCCAAGCATTCATATACCGTAGCTGACACCACGTTTTGCCTCCTGAAGGATGTACGTCCAAGACCTGATTTTTGTCTCTCTTGCTGACCTTCTTTTCTCCGACAGATGGGTTTGGGGAAGACCATCCAAACCCTAACTCGCATCGTCGAGGGTAAACCATCGGCGGCCGATCTTGGAAAGGCAAAAAATGCCTATATGAAAGCTACGCTGTGGGTCGTCAACGGTATCAAGGTTTTCTGCCTGCTGATTCTCCGTTTTTTCGTAGGGTTGTTGCTCCAGTAAGCGTCATGCCACAATGGGCGTCTGAAATCGAGAAACTCGCACCCGGATTACGGGTCATTCAACATCATGGACCTAAGCGAGCGACAAGTATGCATCCCCCGAACCCGGTATTGCTTTTCTCTCTAAAGCACATGCTATAGGTTCCAATTCCTTCTTAAGAGCGGATGTTGTGATTACAACCTACACAACCTTGTCCTCCGAGCATAGCAAGTTCCTTTCAGAATCCAGCAAGAGCAGAGCCAACGAGGAGGATTCTGAGCGTTCCTCAGATGGCTCTGTGATTGGGAAAAGTATACCTTTGAAATCCAAATCTTCCGCCGCCAGAGCGAAGAAAGGACCATTTTGCGCCCTTTTCGGGGCTGGGTTTTGGCGTATCGTTTTGGGTATGTCTTCTACACTAATTAGGGGCAGATTTGTCAACATGTTTTCTCCAAGACGAAGCCCAGAATATCAAGAACCGCTCGACGAAAGCCGCTAAAGCTTGCTTCGACCTGAAGGGCAAGTATCGTTGGGTGCTTACTGGCACTCCCATTCAGGCATGCTATATCTCTGTCCTTTTTTGGTGTGTTATCTCAATTTTCTCTGCAGAACTCTGTAGAGGAGTTGTTTCCGCTTTTCCACTTCTTAAAAATTCGGCCGATTAACAACTGGGACACATTCAACAATCGCATTGCTAAACCAGTTAAGGCTGGTAAGTCTACCAATGCCATGAAACGTCTTCATGTAAGTGTTTGGTCACTGTGAGGTACATGAGTTATTTAAGATGCTTCATGTCCAGGTGGTTTTAAGCGCAACTATGCTTCGAAGAACCAAAAATCAGACCATAAAGGGCAAACCGTTACTTGTTCTTCCGGAACGTATCGTTGAAGTTGTGACTTGCGACTTCGATCCGGAGGAGCGAGAGTTTTACAACCTCCTACAAGAACGGACTGCAACTAGGCTGGCGGATATCGAGGCCGAAGGTCAACTCACCGGAAAGAGTTATACTCAAGTGTTGCTCCTTCTGCTACGTTTGCGTCAAGGTAAACAAGGGGTTGCGTCACTATCATGCACTTCTTAACATGGCTGAACCTTTTTAGCGTGCAATCACCCATCCTTGATCGATGGAGATTATCGTAAAGATGCCGCTGCTATCGAGTCCAAGCCAGCACAAAGGACGGAAGAGGAAGAAGAAAATAAGGAAGTTGAGGAGCTCGTGGACTTGTTCGGCGCGGTAGATTTGGTTGGGGTGAAGAAATGCGCTGTCTGTCAAGCCAGGTGCGTGTGATGTGTTATGCTGGAGCGATGCTGATGGATTGGGAAGCCTTCCAAAGGGCTATGACGGCAACCACTGCCATGAATGTTCAAAGACCGTTGTTAAACTTGCCAAGAAGAGATCGGCGTTGACCCGCGCTTCAGGCCGAAATGTCAACGAGGTAGCCGAAAGTGACGAGGCCAGTTTTCTTCCTTCTTCAACCAAGATCAAGAAGATCCTGGAGCTCCTCGACAACATCTATGCTCGTACCAAGGACAAGTTTGATGAAGAAGGCAGAAAGCTGCCTCCACAGAAAACTATCATCTTCAGCCAGTTCACGTCAATGCTTGACCTAGTTGAGCCTTTCCTGAACAGTGCCGGGATTCGTTATTGTCGATGTAAGTGTCTCTAGGCAAATGATTTGTCAAGCACACTGACCCAGCTGCCCAGATGACGGATCGATGTCTTCCGTAAAACGTGAGGAAGCTTTGAGCCAAATTCGCAACAGTAAAGGCACCCGGGTTATTCTGATTTCATTCAAAGCTGGAGGGACAGGTGAATGTCACTCTGCAGCTGTGGGCTTGGCTGATTGAACTCTTTGCAGGACTCAACTTGACGGCATGCAACAACGTCATTCTAGTCGATCTTTGGTGGAACCCGGCTCTTGAGGTGACCCGTGATTTGTTCCCCACTAAACTCACCATATTAATTTCCCTTCTAGGACCAAGCGGTCGACCGGGCGCATCGGTAAGAACAATACCTCGCAGCATTGCTTTCACTACTGACAGTTTGCCCAGCCTCGGACAGAAGTTACCAGTGTCCATTTACAAATTAACTGTCCATGATACCGTTGAGCAGAGGATTCTTCAGGTGTGTCCAGATGATGAACTCTCCACAAGCCATCTCCAGACTGACACTTCATCCTCAATGAAGCTTCAAGAGAAGAAAAAGGATTTAGCCATGGCAGCTCTCAGTGGTGGCAAGCTATCTAAGGGTGGCCTCAAAATGGAAGAACTTCTTGATCTCTTCACTCGTGCTGATCTGGAGTAATCAACTAAATTGAATGCACACTTCCTGAATTCGAATAATTTGTGCCGTGGATGTATCTATGAGATTTATGAGCTTGGGACTCGCCAAATAGATCAGGACGAAGAATATTAGATTTTGAATTATTGTAACATGCAGCACCAACAAGGATACTGCTCTAAAGACTCCCAGTATTCTAATTTTAAGAATTCTGACCCCAATCGAGGCTCAAAATCGGGTCAAAAGTCCAGTCGATTGCATGCGATTATTCAAGGGCTTTGCTATCATTCGTCATGAAGGGAGTCCTGCACACTCTTCTATTAATCCACTTTGTATATATGGAAGCCATGCTTTACTAATGAAGGGTCGGGCATTAATCGGATCATAATCGGAAATACAATGGGGAACCGGTGGTGGGGAATGAACCGACCGACTCAATCGAGCCATGCACTGGGTTTAATTTAGGGTGGCTGAAGGTATGATATCCGAAGCTGGATCGCGGGTAGGCGGTAATCCCCCGGTCCGAGTTGAATGACTCTTCCTCTAATAGTTTGTTGGTATGGAATGGTGAGCCAGTTGTAGCTTTCGCCTGGATATTTTATCCAATTCGAAGGCTCGGAATAGAGTTTATAATATGCACCAAGTCCACGTAGTGCAGGCGGAAAATGGATGTCCGTAACATTGCAAACGAAAACGAAAGAGAGTGAAGGAACGGTTCACGAAATCCTCAAATGAAGGTCATACACAAACTAGCCTTTGTTCCAGTTTCTAGAATTAGGCAGGGGATCATCAGATATCAGAGCGTGTCAGCACTGAAGTGTCTCGAAGGACTCACCATAAAAGATTCCATGGGATTATGTATTTGCGTTAACAGTAAGGGACACACTGGTCTGCTGACGGTGGGCGATAGGGCTGACGCCGTCCGTATCGAGATTTACAGCCCCTAATCACACCAAATTCTTGTAACTTCCCTTGGATAACGCAATACAGCTTGCATACAATGGTAATGACCATTCCTTTTTGTACCATAATAGAACCACACCCAACCACCGCGAGTCACCGGGAAGTTGAGGTTACCCTGAGCCATGCAGGTATGGAGGTTTACATGTCGGCGGGACCATTGCAGGGGAGTATCTTGAACCGTAGGACAAGCATCATTCGTGCTCGTAGTAGTCGAGCCTTCAGTATTCGTGAGGGTAACGGAGGCAGTTTCTAATAAGGTCAGATTAGATGGAGCATGGGTGCAAGATAAATCTAACCGACCTCACCCGAGAACAGAGAAAGATGCATCCGCCACGTCAGGTATTCCAATCTCAACACTGGCGGTGAATTATGTTGCGCAACCAATGCTCGTCGAGGCTATGATTAAGAGCATTAATATGTAAACGGGTCGATGATTACTAGTGCGGCTCACATTCTGGGGTTGTCAAGGCACTGACCGAGGATCCTTACTTGGGCAGCATCGGATCCTTGTTACTAAGAGTTCCATGGCTCGGTGATCGCCACTCACAAGGGAAGGAGGGAACGTACAACATAGCCCGTGAAATTAGCACTCGACTTCGAACACATCGGGTTGAAATTCCAAGCAGCCGTGAATTGCATGGGATCAGGATAGCACTCTTGCGCAGGGTTGCCAGGGTACTGTTCCAGGTCATGGATAAACTGATGTTTTCTTCAAAGTTAAACAAAGTTCACGTACGGCAGAAGATTTCACTAGGATGGAGCTCCAATCACCACCC
>WNFI01657814.1_pt1 | contig 12566 bp, 11 predicted proteins | sample 5400471 | NCBI WGS metagenome assembly WNFI01 (sample SAMN13153348, study PRJNA577476) | soil metagenome | isolation source: 100 cm saprolite on Douglas fir-dominated hillslope | place: USA:California | collected 2013-09-17
GTGATTGTCTGAGAGCTATTGAAAACTCAAGAGCTGTTTGTCCGTCCGGTAAAGCAGCATGGAAAAAGGGAAGCACTGTCTTTGAGTATCGAGTTTTAAGCGTGAACCAACGCCGAGTCGCGGCTAACACAAACCTTAACGGAGGAAACTGCTATGTCTGAAGAACGAGAAGATAAGACTACCTACAAAGTTGTTCTAAATCATGAGGAACAGTATTCAATTTGGCCTGCTCACCGGGAAAACGCGTTAGGGTGGAAAGACGCAGGCAGGAGCGGGTCCAAAGAGGAATGTCTGGCTTATATCAAAGAAGTCTGGACTGACATGAGACCGCTCAGCTTAAGAAAGAAGATGCAGGAACAGGGTCTCAACTAGTTTCCTGAGCCGAAGGTCGGTGCTCGAGCAACCGCGAGGGGCTTCTGAACCGGCTTTCACAGCTCAACTAGCAGGAAGGCCTGACGCTATCGATCGCGAACCAAGGAGGTCCGAATGAAGATCGGAATTGTTGGATACGGCACAGTTGGAAAGCATCTGGAAAGAACTTTTGCTAACGCAGGGTTTCAGATTTATATTTACGATAAATATAAGCCAGAATATAACCATCCAGACGCCAGGAAGATGGTTAACAAAGCGGATCGTGTGTTCGTTGCGGTGCCTACTCCTTCCGGAAAAAATGGATGTGACTTATCCGCTGTCGAGGAAGTTGTCGAATGGCTGGAACCGCCGATCTGCATCAAGTCGACGATAGTTCCGGGCACTACGAATCGTTTGGTAACCCAGACCGGAAAATGGATTGTGTTTAGCCCTGAGTATGTGGGCGAAACTCCGTATCATCCATATCGGCACGGCGTCGACCCCGATCTGGTCGTTGTTGGCGGAGCGCGCGAAGCCGCAGAACAGTTCATCAGTCTATACAAACAGGCGTTAGGACCCATACCCCACTACTTTATTACTGACGCTGTGACTGCTGAGCTAGCGAAGTATATGGAAAATTGTTTCTTTGCAACAAAAATAGTTTTTGTCGCACAATTCTTTCTTCTCGCGCAGCAGTTCGGCGCAGATTTCGACGAGATGCGAGAAATATGGCTTGCAGATTCGCGCGTGGGAAGGTCGCACAGCGCAGTGATCGACTCGCTGGGATTTGGAGGACGCTGCCTGCCTAAGGACCTGGCAGCAGTCATCAAGGCCGCAGAGGAGCATCAAGGTGCGCCATTCCTTGAAGGCGTGCAGAAGTTCAATGATGATCTTCACAAAAAAGATCTGCCGACACAATCTGTGGAGGTCCACCAGCCGGTTGGGTGACCAGACGTAAGCTGCTCTAGACGCTATCCCGGTGACCTCCAGACTGACTTGGTGGCTTGGCCAAGAAGGAAGGTTGCGCGAGGCTAGAGTACCTGGTGCAGCGGCCCTGGCAACAGTGCAGCCACCGATCGCGGTGCTGGGGAGGCGGGAAAGATGCATTGTGAGCATGGTAATGACCAGTCGTTTGTCACCGACGATCTTCGCATCCAGTGGACGAAGGTAGTGGTGGCCCCGATTATTCTTCAAGAAGAATTGCCGATGACGCCAAGGGCATCGGCTACCGTATACCGGGCGCGCACAGAGATTTGCGAAATCATCAGGGGCCGTGACGACCGACTTCTGGTAGTCGTCGGACCGTGTTCTATCCATGACACTATTGCGGCACGCGAATATACCTGTTTGCTGAAAGCAGCCATAGACCAATTATCGGATGACCTATGTATTGTCATGCGCGTGTATTTTGAGAAGCCACGTACGACAACGGGCTGGAAGGGGCTGATTAATGACCCTCACCTGAACGAGACATTCAGGATCAACGATGGCTTGCGTCAGGCGCGACATCTGCTACTTGATTTGGCGGAGTGGGGAGTTCCGGCCGCGACAGAATTTCTTGATCTGATTATTCCCCAGTATTTCGTTGAACTGGTGAGCTGGGGTGCAATTGGCGCTCGCACCACGGAAAGCCAAGTCCATCGCCAGCTCGTGTCGGGACTCTCGTGTCCGGTAGGCTTCAAGAACGGAACCTCCGGAGACGTTCAGATTGGTATTGACGCCTTGAAATCGTCTGCCGCGCCACATTATTTTCTGGGACACACAAAGCATGGTCAATCGGCCATCTTCAGTACCAAAGGGAATAGCGACTGCCACATCATTCTTCGTGGGGGACAGTTGAGCGTCAACTATACTGCCGACTCAGTCAACGAGATCTGCTCCTGGATCGAGCAAGCAGGGCTTTTGGGCCAGGTGATGATTGATTGTAGTCACGCGAACAGCGGTAAAAACCATCGGCGGCAACCGACGGTGGTCCGGAACGTCAAAGCGCAAATTGCCAACGGCGACCGCCGCATCATGGGTGTTATGCTGGAAAGCAATCTCGTTGCCGGCTCTCAGCAGCTCGTTCCAGACAAGCCCTTAGTATATGGCCAAAGCATAACGGATGCCTGCATTGGATGGCATGAGACGCGCGATCTGCTTTACGAGCTGGCAGCAGCGGTGCGAATGCGCCGAAACCACCCGAAGCACCTTCCCTTAAACCAAGATCAGTTGATATCCGGAACGTAGGTAAACCCATCACCTATGCCGTCAGATATTGTTGGCATAAAGCCCGCGCATGCGGCAAGAAGTGGATTTATGGCTTGTCACGTTACTGGAAGCCCATCCCACGGGCTGTGCTGGCCAAGAGTGTTGCCGGTTGAAGGCCAATGAAGCTTGTTATCACGATCGGTCCTTTGGGTGTCGAGCCTGAGAGAGACGCGCATGCCTTTGCGCGGACAGTGGCAACCTTGCTTTCTGATGGCCATTGCCTGACCGTGGTGCATGGGGGGGCCAGACCGTTCTTGGAGGCATTGATTCGGCTTGAAGACAATCGACTAGAGGCGAGGGAAGAGCAGGCAAGTTGCGGGCACGATGTCACTTCATTCCTGCAACTCAGCGAATTGAACAAGAAACTGGTAGGAGCCCTGGTTGCCGTGGGAGTAACTGCATTCGGGCTGTGCGGCGCGGACGGAAATATTGTCAAAACCAGGCGGAGGCAAGATCGGGATCCATTTGCGATTAGTCGGTTCGAGGTTGCCACAGTAAATTCGTTCTGGATTCAACTCATATGCGAGAAAGGGGGCGTTCCGGTGCTGGCGAGCACGGCTCTGGGGCCTGACGGACGGTACCATTGCCTGGAAGCCGATCAACTGTCTGCGGCCTGTGCAGTTTCTTGGAAGGCGGATGGGCTGATCTTTCTCACAAGGGGCGAAGGCGTGGTGGGATCCAACGGCTCAGTCCTTCGTTGGATTGAGAGAGAGAATATTGACGCTTGTATCAGGAGTTACGAACCGAGCCACGAAATGGTTTCCAAGTTGAGGGCAGGAAATGACGCCTTGAGACACGGCGTTCATCGTGTGCGCTTTCTTCCGGCATCTGAAATAGAGAGCCTAGTGTCTTTCTATTCTTCGCGAATTGAGGCAGGAACTGAGGTCATTTGACTTCTCACGCATCATGACCCGCATTTGCGATCTATTTGCGACGATCCTGCATTGAGTCGAGGTTCTGCACAGAACCGTTTATCGGAGGTATCTACACGATGATCAATACTGGAATTATCTCATGCCTCGGGAACACACCCCTTGTAGAACTTACGAACGTGATACGTGCACCCTTTCACCTTTTTGCCAACTGGAATCTCTCAATCCGGGCGGAAGTATCAAAGACAGGCCGGCCCTCGAGATCCTCCGGCGCAGTATCGAGGAGGGGCAGATTGGGAAGGATACAGTGATTGTTGAAGCCACATCCGGCAATATGGGCATCGGCCTTGCTCAAATATGTTGTCGTCTTGGCCTACGGTTCATATGCATTACGGATAAGAACATATCAGCTCAGAACCTGCAGCTTCTGAGAGCCTACGGCGCCGAGGTGGAGGTAGTCACAGAAGCCGATCCCGCCAACGGCGATTTGCTGCAAACAAGAATCGCTCGCGCACAGGAAATCGCACGTCGCCTTCGAAATTCATTCTGGGTGAATCAGTACGCCAACATCTACAATGCGCGGGCTCATCATCAAACCATGCTGGAAATACTCGATCAGCTCGATGGGAAGCTGGATTTCTTGTTTTGCGCCGCCAGCAGTTGTGGTACTGTCAGAGGTTGCGCGGAATACCTTCGCTTGAATGGATTTGGCAGCACAAAGATATATGTAGCCGATGCCTATGGCAGCGTGATTTTTGGAGGTAAGAGAGGAAAGCGCCAAATACAAGGTCACGGCGCGGGAATAAAGCCCAGGCTTTTTGCGCGGGGGCTGGTGCACAAATCTATTAAGGTCTCAGACCTGGAATGCGTAATCGGCTGCAGGCGGCTATTGGCAGCGGAGGCTTTGCTCGTCGGCGGCTCTTCCGGGGCCACCCTCATGGCAGTGGAACATGCGAAGAACGACATACCAGATGATGCTAACTGCGTGATGATTTTTCCTGATCGCGGAGAGAGGTATCTGGAGACAGTGTTTTGTGATGATTGGGTTCGCGAACACCTCGGCTGCTCAGCCTCAGATCTAGAGTCTCACAAGAGGTCGTTCGGCATGAGTTCCGGCTGTGTTAAGGCCGCAGCCAACTGCAAGGCAGCGCCTTTGCACGATTCCGCTTCCAAGTAAAAAATCATGGCTTTTTGGGACTAGCCCATAACCAGATCGTTTTTCTTTAGGAGGACAAAGACATTCATGATCACAGCTCCGCTTGTTGAATCTTTTCACTTTCAGGCTGAGACCACGCAGCTTCTTAACCTGATGATCCATTCTCTTTACACGCAAAGAGAGGTTTTTCTCAGAGAATTGATCTCGAACGCTTCTGATGCTCTGGACAGGCTCCGCTTCGAAGCTTTGACTGATTCTCGCCTGGTTCCAGAAGACCATAAATACGAAATTCGGTTGAAGCCGGATTTTGTCTTTGCGACCCTGACTGTCATCGACACTGGGATCGGAATGAGCCGCCAGGAACTTGTCGATAACATCGGGACCATCGCGCGCTCGGGGACCCGGGAGCTGCGCAGGCGCATGAAGGACTCACAGATAACGCGGGACCCGGCGGAACTCATCGGGCAATTTGGTGTGGGATTCTATTCTGTGTTTATGGTAGCGAATAAAGTGCGAATCCTGACGCGTCGTGCGGGCGAAACGGTGGCAACGCTCTGGGAGTCTACCGGTGATGGCGGCTATACGCTGGCGGAGGCGGAAAAAGCAAGCATCGGTACGGAAATCACCCTGCACCTCAAACAGCCGGATGCCGACAATGGAATTGACGACTACACCGATCGCTGGAAGCTGTCGATGATCGTGCATAAGTATTCTGATTTTATCGCGTATCCCATCATCTATGACGGCCCGTCACTGGAGCCGGGCGAAGGCGACGCGGAGACCAAGAGCGTAATCAAAATCCTGAACTCGTTGAAGCCGATCTGGACGCGCAATCGCTCCGAGGTTAGTGAGAGCGAGTACAACGAGCTTTTTAAGCGCCTGTCCGATGATTGGATGGACCCTCTTAAGGTGTTGCCGCTAAAGGCGGAAGGAACATTCGAATATGAAGCGCTGCTGTTCATTCCCGCACAGGCGCCGCATGATCTTTTCTACCATGCCTCGCAAACCGGATTGAGATTGTACGCGAGACGTGTGATGGTGATGGACAGATGTGAAGACTTGCTTCCCAGATACCTGCGGTTTATCAAGGGCGTCGTCGATGCCAACGACCTGCCTCTCAATATTTCGCGGCAAAGACTGCAACAGGACCGCCATCTCGCGCAGATTTGTAAGTGGCTGACGCGTAAAGTCCTGGATACTCTCTCCGAAATGAAGGACAAACAACCGGAAACCTACCTGACGTTCTGGAGCCAGTTTGGGCGAGCCTTGAAGGAAGGTTCATCCGATTATGAGAACAGGGAAAGACTTCTACCCTTGCTGTTGTTCGAATCATCCAACGATCCCAAACAGCTGACAACCCTGAAGGCTTACACGGAAAGAATGAAGTCGGAGCAGAGCGAGATCCTGTATCTGACGGGCGACTCGCGTAAGGTGATCGAGAACTCCCCGCATCTGGAAGTGCCAAGACAGAAGGGCTACGAAGTGCTATACCTCAGCGATCCTGTGGACGAATTGCTGGTGCAGTCTGTTCATGAATTTGAAGCGAAGAAGTTGAAGTCGGTGACCAAGGGAAAGGTCCAGTTAGGCACGGACGATGAGAAGAAACTGCGGGAAGAAGAACTTAAAAAGAGGGAAGAAGAGTACGCGAATGTCCTCAAGGCTTGCCAACAGAAACTGGACGATCATGTGAAGCAAGTTCGCTTATCCACGCGCCTGGTTGAATCCCCCGCCTGCCTTGTCACCGAAGAGCATGAATACAGCCCCCATTTGGAGCGCCTGTTGCAGAAGGGCAACGGCGGTGGTGCGAAACAACGTCGGATCATGGAACTGAACGCGGATCATCCGCTCATCAGGCGTCTACACCAGCGCTTCAACCTGAACGCGGAGGACCCAACGATCGCTGACTCGATAGCTGTCTTATTCGAGCTGGCGTTGCTGGTTGAAGGGTCCAAAATTGCCGATCCCATTCGCTTGAATCAGCTTGTTCTGGACCTGCTACGCAAAGCGGTGTAATTGGCGCACCAGCCTGCAAAGCTTAGTCAGAGCCCTCGTCAGGTTGAGCCCTCCGGCTCAGTCACTAATTGAGCACCACAGGCACACCACGCCACGCTGACTGATGTCGTGCGCATCTCCTTTGGGTTGAATCATCCAATCATCCAAATTACCGACTTCGTCACTTCGTCAACCAAGTGGATGAAGTCTCAAGAAGCTCAGAGCCAAGCGATTTGACGCATCAATTTTTTCTACAGCACCATCGCCGGCAACACTGTGTTGAATTGCGTGACCGATGGAGCCAGTTGCGGGGCTGCCGGATCGCGCACATTCACTTTCAACTGGACCGGCAATTACATCCTGAGCTACAACTTCAGCAATCAAGTGACATCCAATAGCTGGCCAGCTGCGGATTCCTGCTGAAGCCGATCACGATTCCGGGGTGATTGCGATCACCGTTCCTGCCTGGTTCCGCTCACCATTCCTGTGGGAAGCCGATCAGTGGATCGGACAGCCCCGGAACAGTGATCGGGATCATCCCGGAACGGGCTGTGGAAAAGTTTGTGGTGACACAGGCCTCCTAAACTGCTGGCACACCACGAGAACAAAACTCCCAAGCTACCTGGCTTCTGAAGGAGGATGCATTATGAAGGTCGTAACCGTCTCGCCAACCACAGGGTTGACCTGAGCGCAGATGGAGTGATTACTGATTACCGATGGTTGGCGGCCCAAGCGGAGGGCGTGAGACTGGCGATGCGCTGGATCGAGACGTTGCCCAGTCCAGGAAGCACCGCAGCCAGATACTCACGCACTGGAACTTTCAACCGTCGACAGCTTTCCACTATAGAAAGAATCGCCGCAATCTTCGGGCCCGCTTGGGCGCTGCCGATGTGAATCCAGTTCTTGGGCTAAACCGCTTCGCGGTATGGGTAGTGCCAGCCGACTTGCGCCGCCTTCAGATTTTGGGCAGGGATAGCCTGCTGCTCATTGGTTTTCTCCTCGGTCTGTCTTCTCGTATGAGTTCCTTTGCGAAAGGATGAGATGGCTGCTTCTGGCAGCAATCTTGTTGTGCAAAGGAGCTTTCGATGACATCTCTTCGTCAACGCATGATCGAGGACATGCAGATTCGCAATTTGGCGGTCAACACCCAGGACTCCTACATCCGACAGGTCTCACTGTTTGCACGCCACTTTAGCAAGTCGCCAGAACTTTTGGGACCCGAGCAGATTCGTGCGTTTCAGGTATACCTGACGACCGAAAAGAAACTGGCACCAGGTTCAATCACGATCGCCGTCGCAGCGCTCCGTTTCTTGCATAAGGTCACCCTGATGAAGACTTGGCCCTTGCAGGACATCATCCCGGCTCCGAAAAAACCCCAGACGCTCCCCAACGTTCTCAGCCCCGAAGAGGTCATTCAATTTCTCGACGCCGTTGCAAGCAGAAAGCATCGTGCCATCTTGACGACGTGTTACGGAGCAGGCTTACGCATCTCTGAAGCTGTTGCTCTCCAACCTCCCGCAATTGACAGCAAGCGCATGGTCTTGCGCGTCGAACAGGGCAAGGGTAAGAAAGATCGTTACGTCATGCTATCGCCGAAACTCTTGGAAGTCTTGCGCGACTGGTGGCGAGTGGAGCGGCCGCAGCACTGGCTGTTCCCAGGTGACATGCCCGGTCAGCACATCACCCGGTCCGCCGTCGGGCAAGCATGCGAACAAGCCCACGGCATCTGTAAGATTTCCAAACCGATCACCCCGCACTCGCTGCGCCACGCCTTCGCTGTGCACTTGTTGGAGCAAGGTACTGACATCCGCACCATTCAACTGCTACTCGGACACCGCAGTCTGTCTACGACCGCAAAATATCTCAAAATCGCGACCAGCAGAGTGTGCTCGACATCGAGCCCGCTCGATCTGTTGCCTCGTCCTGTTTCGCCGCTATAGTGAATCCTATTGTCGTCAGCATGGGGCGTCGCTCTCCACTGCACAGCGGCGTGTCATGACTGCGATCGAGGTGTGTCGAACGGCAGCACTCGGCGGCCATCTCGAACGATGTGACTCCTGTCCTCACGAACGACCCAGCTACAACAGCTGCCGCAGTCGGCACTGTCCCAAGTGCCAATCGCTCGCTCGCGCCCAGTGGGTCGAAAAACGTAAAGCCGAAGTTCTGGACTGCGAATACTTCCACGTTGTCTTTACTGTGCCGGAAAACATTGCCGCTATCGCTTATCAGAACAAGGAGTTGGTGTACGGCATCCTATTCCGGGCCACTGCCGAAACCTTGACTACTATCGCCGCCGATCCCAAGCATCTGGGCGCAGAGATCGGATTCTTCGCCGTGCTTCACACCTGGGGACAGAATCTGCTTCATCATCCCCATCTTCACTGCGTCGTCCCAGGTGGCGGCATCTCGCCTGACGGTACTCGATGGATTCCTTGCCGTCCCGGTTTCTTCCTGCCGGTACGAGTATTATCCCGTCTGTTTCGTAGGTTGTTCTTGAAGTACTTGCAGGAAGCCTTCGATTCCGGCAAGTTGCAGTTCTTCGCTTCGCTGGAAGCATTACGAGATCCGCAACCCTTTGCCCGCTATCTCGCTGAGGCGCGGAGAACGGAATGGGTTGTTTACGCCAAATCGCCGTTCGGCGGTCCCCAACAAGTCGTGGATTACGTCGGTCGTTACACTCACCGTGTGGCCATCTCCAATCATCGGCTCGTGGATATCGAAGATGGCCACGTGAAATTCAGCTGGCGTGACTATCGCGACGACAATCAGCAGAAAACCATGAGCCTCTTGTCTGAGGAATTCATGCGCCGATTTCTGCTCCATGTTTTGCCCAGTGGCTTCCATTGCATTCGCTATTATGGATTCCTTGGCAATCGATACCGCAAAGAGAAGTTGGCGCACGGCCGCCGGCTTCTTGGTATGGTTCCTCCCAGTCTCGATTCTTCCGGGCCTACGGCACCGGAAGACTATCGTGATCGATACGAGAAGCTTACGGGCCGTTCTCTGCGCGAATGCCCGATTTGCCATCAAGGCCGGATGATCATAGTCAAGCTATTGGCAAATACTCGCGCCTCGCCCGTCACTCAAGATACATCATGATCAAACCCCTACGATTTCCTATTGCCGTTCTCCCTGAACTCAACACCATCGAGTCGACGGATTCGTATTGCCCAATGACGGTTTGGCCATCCCAAATCCAACGACGGATCTTGCACAGTCGTCCATTTCCACGTGCGAAAACATCAGGTGCCACTCCGCTAAGCGTGCTGCAGCCATCGATACCGCCCGTTCTCTCAGTATCCAATCCCCAATCGTCTTTCAAAACGCATAGCCCGGGCAGCCTTCCGCGGTTTAGCCCAATCCATTTTTAGCTCACCGGCGCGGCCCGGGCGATTTTCTCTCCATCCACGGCCTCGTGGTGGGCCGCGCCGCCAAGCTAAAAATACTCTGCATTAGGCACAGTTGCTGATTATGCGCAGTGCCGTCGGCGTTAGCCTCGATACCGCAACGGATGAGAGGGTGGGGCCCATTTTTGACACGATCAAAGTCGTCTCCACTTAGTAAGCATGGGGTGCGTCTGCGCCTATGTCCAGACGGCCAAGATCTGACGCTTACGGTTGATCTTGATCGGGCACGATCAGCATCCGTCGCAGATGGCGCAGCAACGTGGCACCGCTCACCCGCAGCTCCGCCCAGCGCCAACCCCAGCCAACGAAGAGCTTGCTGCAACCGAAGCATGCGGCCGGCGTAGGTCGCCACTATTTCCGGTAGCCGTTCCGTGAAAACCCGTTGAACGCAATCGTCAGCATCACAGAAAAAGCGGCCGGACCGCAGTCGGACCTCCACCGGGACCCCACTCTAGGGCAGATCCGCCAAGCGTCGCTCGTAATAACTATGGATGCAGCATAACTATGGATGCAGCGCGATGATCGGGTGCACCCAGGACAAGGTACCGCCCGACGAACCGCTTGCACGATGAGAGTGATGAGAGTAATGTGGTCGGCCTGGGCCATCACCCGATCCACCTGAACCCCAGAGGGGCACGGTAATAGCGACCGGCTCATGCGAGCAGCGAAGAAATCACCTCGGCTTCTCAGCTTAGCCGACCCCGTCGCCTTCCGATACCAGACACCACTTAACCCTGCTGGTTCTGCTTTCTTCACCAAATGTACGGAAGAGCCGGTTTTGACTGATCGCTGAGGCTATCCCAAGCTGGATCTCACCATCCTCCATGCTCAGGAGCAGAAAACCCACGCGAGCGCGACCCGATTGAACTGGAAGCTCATTACCGATTTGCCAGTGCGGTCCCGTACGGACGCACTCGAAAAACTCGAATGGTATGCCTTGCGGTGGAAGATTGAGACCTTTCACGAGATATTGAAGTCGTGCTGCAAGGCTGAAGAATCGAGACTACGAACCACCGAGCGGCTCGCAAACTGGATAGCAGTCCGATGTACTTTGGGTTGGCGAGTTTTCTGATTGACGATGATCAACCGGACAGCACCGGAGGTCTCTCCCAAAACAGCATTCACGGAACTCGATCTCTGGCTGCTGGATGAGCTTGTGGACAACAAGGCAGACGAGGATCGCTTACCAGAGCACCGTGGAATCGATTTCCAAAATTGACCGCTTGCCGACGAGCGCCATTGCAGTCTCGAGTTCGTCACGCAAGATTCGAACCACACGTTGAACGCCAGACGCTCCTCCGACAGAGAGAGCATACGCATATGGTCTCCCAAGGAGAACAGCGCGCGCGCCCAGAGCAAGTGCCTTCAGTATATCCGTGCCACGCCTGATGCCGCTATCCAGTAGGACTGGAATGCGGCCTGCCACAACATCCACGACCCGAGGCAAGATATCAATTGCTGCCGGGACGGTATCAAGATTACGGCCGCCATGGTTTGAAACGATGATGCCGTCAACTCCAGCCTCCAACGCTCGCATACAGTCGCTCGGGTGGAACATGCCTTTTAGTAGCATCGGAACTTTGATGCTGGAACGCAACCAATCAAGGTCCGCCCAACTGAACTTAGAGTCGAATGAAAGATTCGATAAGCGTGCGCCTGGACGCTCCTTCGAGCCGCCAGGCCCCTTGCCACTTGATTTCAGCAGGTGAACACACTCGATTTCTGTTGGAAGAGCAAATTGTAGTTGTGCATAACGGCATCCTAGCACCGGTGTATCAACCGTAATGCAGATGGCGGTGCAACCACTGGTAAGTGACAGCTCTACCATATCTCGTGTTAAGGTACGGTCGCGTTGAACATAAAGCTGGAACCAGACTGGTTGCACAGTGTTACGCACGATTTCATCTATTGCGTTCGTCGTAAACGAACTTACTACAAATGGAACACCGACAGCGCTCGCTCCCTGTGCTGTGGCAAGTTCGCCGTCTGGATGGAACAACCGATGATAGGCAATTGGCGCCAGTAGAACTGGACATTCCAGTTTTCTGCCAAAAAGAAAAATGTGGGTATCAACTTCGGATACATCAACCAACGTACGCGGCAATAGTCGCAAACGATCAAAGGCCCTGCGATTTTCGCGGATAGTGATCTCGTCAGCGGCTCCCGAACGAATAAACTCAAAAACCATCTTGGACAGTCGCTTGCGTGCCAGCTTCTCAAACCGACACACATCTGCAACCGGAAGGTCTCTTTCAGAGAGGAACAACCTGGAAGTCCGCGCTGACTTAGGTTTTTTATTGGGCATGTCTATCGATGCTACTGCGAAGATTTCGAGTCCACCAATTAGAGGGTCGAACAAGCAATTCGCCCTTTAGTTTAGGAACTCGTTGAAAGATCCTGAAAACGATCTGTTTTTCCTTCTTCAGGACCTGCGGTGCAAAGAAAAAGGCACAGAGATGGCTGCCGGTTTCCTGCAATCCACCATGGTGGAAGCAATAGCCGTGGCTGGTTGCCTTACACAGACTGCTCGCGCAGTTT
>WNFI01072527.1_pt1 | contig 12564 bp, 6 predicted proteins | sample 5400471 | NCBI WGS metagenome assembly WNFI01 (sample SAMN13153348, study PRJNA577476) | soil metagenome | isolation source: 100 cm saprolite on Douglas fir-dominated hillslope | place: USA:California | collected 2013-09-17
CCAGTCGCTTTCGCTAAGGTTTTAACCTTGCTACTCCTATTAACTTGCTGACCCATTATGCAAAAGGTACGCCGTCATTCTTATTTAAGTAGAATTTCGACTGCTTATAGAGTTACTAATTCACGTTCTATTTCACCAGTTCATATACCAAATTTTATCGCGTTAGCGCTAGTATTAAACTTAAATTTAAATTTAAACCTTCTATTTTCTTGCAAAGCAATCTTCGAAAGACCTTACTTAGTTTTACTCCATAGGGAATAGACTACATAAGATAAACTTCCCCCCTCTTTAAAGTAATTAAAGAAAAGGGAGGTAAAATAAAAACTTAAAAAAAAAAATAGAGTAAAAACTAATAAAATTTAGTTTTTGAAGTATAAAGTATACTACTTGCTTTTCAAATTTTTCCTTTACAGTACTTTTCGCTATTGCTAAATTTATAATACTTAGCTTTAGAGGATGGTTCCCCTTTATTCCGACAAGTTAACTCTCATCGTACTTATTCCTAGAATTTAATAAAATACTCAATTTAATTATCTTAACTTTATTCTAAAAAAAATAAAATAAGTAAAGTATATAAAAATAAAAAGAAATTTCCTCTTTTTATTTTAAACTTTTTTACTAAATCTTTTATCTCCCTTTTGAAGAAATAAACATTAGCTTTACTTTTTGATAAATAAAAATAAAAAAGAAATTAAATTGAATCTCTTCCCCTCCTTTGTGTATTCTTATTTAAATATGAATAAAAATAAGAAAAAAAGAGTAAGATTGATAAAGGAAGAAATTACTACAATTAATACAATTGAAAATAAATATAGGAAATTTATAAAATTTGAAATATTCTATTGTATAATAAATAGATTTTTATTAAATTACTTTCACAAATTGTTTTATTAACCTTACAGGACTCGAATACCTTCTCTAGTGCAAAATAACATATTTACCGCGTACTCCTCCTTTATGGGAGGGAGAGAGTATTTTATTATTTTGTTTGTTATCGGTTTATTAAGATTTCAAGTTTATAAAACAATTAAAGCTAATCCGATTTCACTCGCCATTACTCTCGGAGTCTCGGTTGATTTCCTTTCCTTTCCTTAATAAAATGTTTTACTTCAGGAAGTATTTTTAAATAAGGTTTACCTTAGGATTGCTTCTAATACTTGTGATTCACTATTATAAAATTATCGCGGAAGCGGTAAATTTTATTTATAATAAACCCGTAATAATACGTTTTACAATATTGTTTGGGAAAATAGAATTTTTAGCTCTTATACTTGTTCCATTTTCTTACTAGAATATAAGCATTTGGTATTTACCTCCTTTGTTATAAATTTGCTTTATTGTTCCTTAATAACCCCTTTAAATTACTTTCTATTATCATTTTGTTATAAATAATTTTTTAATGTTATTACTAAATCGTCATCGATACTTTTATATTTGTTTGTCTTCCTTCCTAAGGAGAAGGATCCTCCCATAAAGGAGGAGTACGCGGAAATTTTGTTATTTTTATATCGCGGCAGCGGTAAAATTAATTTGTTCTCATCCCTCCCTCCATAGGACTCACGTAGTGAGTGAGGATAATAGGTTACTTACCTATTATATGTTATTTTTTTTACTTCTTTTTGTAATAGGAGAGGTAATAAGGATAAATATGCCTTATACCTTTGTACTACAGTAGTTATGAAAATTTGTAAGTAAAAATGAGGGGGTTAAATATAAGAAATATAAAAAATTAAATATTTATCTTGTTTTGTTTTTATTCTTATCTAGGCAGCGGTCTTCCCTCTCGCTACGCGGTCCTATGGAAGGAATAATGATGAGGCTAAGAAAAATCCTATGGTCCATAGGTATCCCCAATGGAGGAGTCCGAATAAGAGTATAAAAATAAGAAAATAAGACTAAAAAATATTAATAAATAAAGAAGAAATAACAATTAAAATAAATAATCTAAATTCTTCGAAGAAATAGACAAAAAATAAGTTTGTTAAATTAGCATCAGTTTCATAAGAATAGAAAAATACTGGTTGTAAAACTAAGAAAATTAAATAAATTAAAGCTAAAGTAATATATAATGCATAAGTAGTAATAACACCTGTATCTAATTTAGCTAAATTATTACTTACATTAACTAAATATTTAGATAAACCATAAGGTCCTAATAGTTCTATTACTCCTCTATCTAATTCTTTACTTATACTATAGCCTAATTTTAATCCATTTGTTATAAAGAATTGGTTATATAAAACATCAAAATAATATTTCCCATTAAAGAATTTATAAATATTTCTAAGAAAAGGAATAGAATTAGTTAAATTAATAAGTGAATTAGGAAATAAATGATACAATGAAATAGCAGTGATCATACCTAATAAACTAAATAAGGCAGGTAATAATTTTAATAAAGGATTTATTGAGAATTCAGCTTCAACTAAAGAAATAGAATTAGGGTGAATAAAAATAGCATTTTTAAAGAAATCAGAACCTATACCCACAAATAAATCAGAGAAAATATAACCAAAAAATATACTAAATAAAGATAAAATAATTAAAGGTATTACAACTGCTAATTTAGATTCATGTGAATTATTATAAGATTCTTTTGGGGCATTAGGGTAAGTTAAGAAAACTAGACTTATTAATCTAAAACTATAAAATGCTGTAATTCCTGCTGTTACACTTCCTAAAATATAAGCATATGTACCACTAAAACTATATTGACTGAAAGCTAATTCTAAAATTAAATCTTTAGAATAGAATCCAGTTAAATAAGGAGTAGCTAATAAACTTAAAGAACCTACTAACATAACAGTATAAGTTAAAGGTAAAAATTTTATTAAACCACCCATTTTTCTAACATCTTGTTGATCTTGGAAAGAATGAATAACGGCACCAGCACCTAAAAATAATAAAGCTTTGAAAAAGGCATGATTTACAGTGTGCATTAAAGCCACATTATATTGACTTAATCCTATTGCCATCATCATATATCCTAATTGAGATATTGTACTAAAAGCTATTATTCTTTTTAAATCATTTTGTAATAAACCACAAGTTGCAGCAAAAAATGCTGTTGTTGAACCTATTATTGTTATTATTAATAACACACTACTACTATATTCTAATAAAGGACTGATTCTTATTAATAAATAGATTCCTGCTGTTACTAGTGTTGCGGCATGTAATAGTGCACTTACTGGTGTAGGAGCCTCCATACTACCTGGTAACCAAGAATGTAGAGGAATATTAGCACTTTTAGCTAAAGCACCACCTAATAACAATAAAGCAATGATTGAAATAGCATCATTTGAAATATATGGAACTAAAGAGAATACTTCTGAATAATTTAAAGAAGCAAATGTTTGGAATATAGCAAAAAATCCAATACTCATTAACATATCTCCTCCTCTATTCATTGTAAAAGCTAATATTGCTGCTTTATTTGATTGTATTCTAGTAAAATAATAATTAATTAATAAATAAGATACTACTCCTATTGCTTCCCAACCAACAAACATAACAAAAAAGTTACCTCCACAAATTAAAACTAACATTCCTGCAGTGAAAGCAGATAAATAAGAAAAGAATCTTTGAATATGAGGGTCTGAAGATAAGTAATCGATACTATAGATATGTATTAAAGTTGAACAATATAATACAGCTAGACCTAATGATACTGTTAATTGATCAAAATAAAAACACCAAGATATATTTAACAAATCTATATCTAACCAACTTAATAAATCTATTTTTACTGAACTTCCACAAATTCCGACTTCATAAAAAGCAATTGTTATTAAAATTGAAGATAATAATAAACTACTACAACTTATTATTTGAGAACCTGTTGTTCCAATTTTTCTTCCTAATAAACCACTACTTAAAGAAGCTAATAAAGGTAAAATTATTATTGATAAATACATTAGCTTCTTAATGATATTGTCCCTCTTAATCTATAATATGCTACTAATATACTTAATCCTATTACTGATTCAGCACCAGCTATTGATATAATATATATACTAAATATTTGTCCTATATTATCATCAAAATTATATGAAATTTGTAATATTAATAAAGTTACAGCTAATAACATTATTTCTATACTTATTATCATTAATATTATATTTTTTCTATTTAATATAAAACCTAATATTCCTATTAAAAATAAGATTATTGATATATTCATATATTTATATTTTATTCATTTTTGTTACATTTAATAATTGTTTATTCCTTTCGCTTACGCGCTATTAACTTATTTTCCTTTCCTAATTTGTTTATTAAAAACCTTTACTTTGACACCGCTATATAAGGATACCTACAGATAAGTAACTATATTTAGGGTGAAATAGGATTTGTGTGCTTATAAAATTTTTAGTTTATTCTCGAGTAGCAAGGTCAAACGCGATTACTTAACAGATAGGCTAGTTTATTATTATGTCTTTTTTTAAAGGGAGAAAGATAAGGGAGTTAAGAGAAATTAAATAAATTATCGCTCCCTCCTTCTCTTCCTCACTTGCGAAGCTAGTGAGGACTCACTATGTAGGGAGGTAGGAGGGCAGCGGTAAATTTAATGTATCATTGCAATAACTATTAAAAATAATAAATACATAAATGTTAATCTTTTATATCTTGTAAGTAAATAATCTATATTTTTAGAATTACTGATAATTATAATATTATTTAATCACGATTTGATCCATTTATTTTTAATAAGTTATAAAGAGAAATTTTGATTAAGACAAGCTAATTTTACTAAAACATAAGTAATTAAATTTTGAGTAAACCCTATAAAGGACAAAATTAGACTATAAATTAAAATATTATACGTTGTCAATAAATTAAAAAAAATTTTTAAAAAAATAACAAGGGTCGCGTACGCGGTAAAATAAATAAATAAACTTATAACAAAAAGTATTAATCAAATTTTATTTTTATTATTATTATTATTATTGTTATTAGATGTTTGTCCCGTAGCGGTAGGTTTAAGATTATTTAAAGTACTTTCAATTTTTGGATTCATTTTTATTTTGTTAGATTTTTCTGGAATACCACCAGATTGTTTAAGCCTTTAGGATAGATTAAAATAAGTAATTATGCTCACATTAGTTTTTATTTCTTATAACTCTTATTAAATATTTTTATCGCGTACGCGGTAAGTAAAAGCTTCTATCAGTTTTTATATTTTCATCTTAAATTAAGCCTTTTATTGTATTCTTGTATCATTATATTTATATACAATCTTTTATTTTTTAAGGAATCGAACCTTATAAATAATTTCATATTTTAATATAAAGTGAGAATTGCGCTTAAAGGTAATCTATTTTCCCCTCACTCCATAGGACCGCGTAGCGATAGTGAGAAGGAGAAAGAGGATAGGGAGGTATAGATACAAAAATAAGGCATTACCCTATGGGAAAATAATAAATCGAAGCCTATATCTATTAAATCTTTAGGTTTATACAATAAACCTATTTAATCCCTTTATAATAATTCTTAAATAGCGCGTACTCCTACATAGTGCGGAAGACAATTAAAAAAAAAACTATTATATATTATTTTATAATATTATCTATTTATTTAAATTTTAGTATTTTAGAAAAGGTATAGTTACCCTATTTAAATAGAAGTTAAAAAACTATTAAGTAAAGATGAAAAATAGTTATTTTATTTAATCCTTTTTTAATTTCTAAATGGACACTCCTCTATCCCTACTATGTAAATAGCTTAATAGAACTACTTACTTACTTGTAAATAAGGTCCTACTTTTATTAAAGGCAAATTCACCATAGGATGATCCTTCTTTTCACTATTTTACCTTTGCTTTGCAAATATTATACAAAAGCAAAGTCGTCCCTTCTTTAAGGTAATAGGGATTAATAGGAATAGAGACAAAGATAATTTAGGATGGATAGTGAGTAGTAATCTGTATTACTTATTATTACTAATGAGTCATTTTTTTTTTAAATAAAGTAAAATAAAACTTAATTTATAAGAAGGGTTATTTTTCCCTAAAGCTTAAAATAAAAGTGGTGTTCCTCCTTTCCTACTCCTCCTCTCACTACGTGAGAAGAAGGGAGCGGAAGACCTTTGTTTGCTAATCTTATCCACCATACATAATGAGGAAAATTATTCGTTATTCGAATAAAAATAAAGCAAAGGCGTATTTATGGACGGAGGAGCAGCTTAATTAATGAGTTGTAGTTTAATTTGGAAAAACACCATTTTTTGGTAGTGGCTTATATCAGTTCGAGTCTGGTCAACTCAGTTAAATAGCGCGTACTCCTACATAGTGCGGAAGACATATTTATTAAATAAACTATCCTTATTCTTTTCAATAGGTCATGTAAATAGTCTATTAGGAGAGTAAATATTCTCATATAATAGTAATACTATTTCCCCTATCAACCAAAGTCCCTCCTCTCCTATGAACAAACACATAATGAGTGGGAGGGGGTATTCCTTTCCTCTTATGGCCTTCCTCTTCCCCTATGGACCTGTAAAGGTTTTTAATAAACAAATTAGGAAAGGAAAATAAGTTAATAGCGCGTAAGCGAAAGGAATAAACAATTATTAAATGTAACAAAAATGAATAAAATATAATATTAATGAATATAATTAATAAGCTTAAAATTAATAATAAAGGTTTAAACCTTTTAGAAAAAAGTATAGATTTAATAATTATACTTATAGTGATTTCTTTTTTAATATACGATTTTTGGTCAATTTTATTTTCAGTTATTGAAAATATATCTAAGTTAGGATTAAATAATGAATTTGTTGTTTATATGGCTGATTCATCTAAGAATATAGACACGTATAATACTAATGTTCAAGTTATTCATACTGATGGAAGTTGGTCTAATGGAATAAGAAGTCTTTTTATTTATGGTACTGGTGCCCTACGTATTAGCTTATTAAAAGCTGGAGGAACACCTAGCTCTAGAGCTTTTGTTATTGCTAGTACTATAGGTGCTGATGCAATAAGTAAGGTACTAAATAATACCATAAATGACCCTAAATATGTGGTATCTCATATTAAAAATTGGAGAACTCTTTGGGATGGAAAAAATGAAACTGCGCATGTATATGTAGAAGGTGATAAGGAAACTAACACCCTGGTGGAAACAATAAGTAAGTCTAGTGGGAATGTCTCTCTCTCTACTGAACCTAATATAAATTCTAATAGCACATTAAATAATAAATTTATTTCAGATGGTAATGGTATGGATGATTTAGCTAATAAAATAATTAGTTATATTATGGATATTTTAAGACCAATCTTAGAACCTGTTAAGGTGAATTATTCTAATGAGTTGTTAGCGAATCAATTAAATGATGTTAGTATATTATTATTTATATTGTCCATATTCCTATTTATTTTATTATTGGCATTTATGCTTAATATTTTAATTTATATTAACAGTGATAGAATTATTAATTATTTTACAAATAAATATATAAAAATGTATGTTAATTTCAATAAAAAAATTATAGGTCTAGAATTATTTTTTTTAGGGAGTAGTATTTTATATTTCATGTATATTTTATCATATGGTCTCCATTTTTTAGCTACCCATCCTATAACGTTTACTTAATTAAACAAAAAAATATTAATTAATTAATTACTCTCTCTATCCTACATACTCCATAGTGACCGCGTACTCCTTTATCCGTAATTCTTCCTCCCTCACTAGCTTCGCAAGTGAGGAGAAGAATTTTTTATTACCGCTGCCTTCCATAGGAAGACAATTCTAAATAAGAATAAAAAGGAATGAGGAGTTAAGCATATGAGCGCGTACGATCTTTAAGAGAGGAGGGAAAAATAAACAAATAATTATTAACAAAGTTATCTCCTGTTATAACTGTAACAGCTAAGGGGGTGATTTTTTGTTTAGTAATAGTGGACTACTTCCTTTACCTTCATAGGATTTTCCCTTTGCTTTAACCCCCACCCTCTGGACCCTAGCTTCGCAAGTATACTTAGGGTTATCTATGAGTCATTTATATATAGTTATGAGTAGGTATGGATGGCGACAAAATCAAAGGAGGAATAAAACCTTTACTTTAAAGGTAAAGGTTTAACTTTAAAGTAAGGATAAGTAGGAAAAAAAAATTATAAGGTATAAATGATTGCTTTAAGTTAATTAAATATTATATAATAAAGAAGAAACAGACATATGTAAAGAACTTAAAATAATATTAGGAAAAATACCAAATATTACAGTAGGCAATAATAAGCTAATTAATAATATAAATTCTCTTCTATTAATATCTTTTAATGGAGGTAAATAAGGTGATAAGTTACCATAAGATAATCTATTAAAAAGGAAAATAGAATAGCAAGCACTTAATAAAATACTTGTTGCAGCTAATGAAGCAATAATAGGATTTTGTTCAAAAATTCCAATTAAAGATAATTGTTCCCCTAAAAAATTTAAACTTAATGGTATACCAGTATTACATAAAGTAAAAATAAAGAATAGTATAGAAAATACAGGCATATAAGAAACTAAACCTCTTATATAATTAATATTTCTTGTTCCAGTTCTTTCATAAATTATACCACCAACACATATAAATAAAGCTGGAGAAACAAAACCATGTCCAATAGCTAATAATATGGCCCCTTCTATACCAGGTAAATTATTAGAAAAAAGACCTAAAACAACTACAGCCATATGAGCCACACTACTATAAGCAATTAATCTTTTAGTATCTTGTTGTATAATAGTAGAGAAACTAGCATAAATTAAAGAAATAATAGCAATAGTTTGAATTAAAGGACTAAAATAATTTGTAGCATCAGGTAAAAAATTAATTAATACTCTTAAATAACCATATGTTGCTAATTTTAATATTGTTCCAGCTAATAATATGGATCCAGCTAAAGGTGAATCACTATGAGCTTTAGGTAACCAAATAATGAAAGGATATAATGGAGTTTTAACTGCAAAAGCTATAAAAAATCCTAACCATAAGTATTTTTGACTTTCTAAACTTATTTCACTTAAAGAAATTAATTGAAAATCTGTAGAACCTATATAAGAATTAATAGTTAATATACTTAATAACATGGGTAAACTACCTGCTAAAGTATATAAAAAGAATAAATAAGCAGATCTAAATCTATCTTTTCCATGTCCAAATATAACTATAACAATAAATAATATTGGTAAAACACTTTCAAAGAATATATAAAATAATAATAAATCTAAAGAAACAAAGGCACATATTTGTAATGTTTCTAATAGTAAAAATGAAACAAAAAATAATTTAACATATTTACTATTTAAATTATATGAGGATAATAATGCTATTGCTGTAACAAATGTTGTCAATAATACAAAGTATAATGATATAGCATCTACTCCAAATTTTAAATTTAAATATTTAAATTGGGAGAGATTTATAAATGAGTCACTTATTTCAGTAAATTGATAGTGTGTTATACTTGAATCAAACTCATACCAAAGGAATAAAGAAATATATAAATTAATTAATGATGTTGTAATTGCTATATTTTTCATTTGTTGTTTCCCTTCTGGAGTATTAGACATAGGTAATAAAATTAAAGACCCTATTAAAGGTATTATTAGTAATAATGTTATCATTTTATTTTTAATCTTGTTTTGTCGCGTACGCGCTAATTTATTATGGTATTATTTATTGCCTTTAATAAATTATTATTCTATTTCTTGAGCTTTCTCTTACTCATCCGTATTCCGCCCTATCCTCCCTCTCCTCTCCCCTCCCTACATAGTGAGGAGGATAGGAATACATATCCATAGGAGAGGGTCGATAGGAGGAGGGAGAAAAATAGATAAAGAGAAATATCTGTTTATTATATATTTTATAATTTATATTTTACTTACCACCTTTCACCATATAAATAAAATAATCGCGGCAGCGGTAATTTTTATTATATAATACCTTTATCCTTTGGTTAAACAAAAGATAAAGCAAAGGTATTATAAAAAAGTAGAAATTTGCCATTAAGCAAAGGATATATAAAAAAGTAGGTACGATGAAAACAAAGGTGTCTATATTATGGGGCCAACATACCCATAGGAGAGGGTATGATAGGAAGGATCCTCCCCCTCCTTAGGGAGGATAGGGAGGAAAACCCTCATAAAATTGTGATTGTTGTATTTATAAAATATAATAAGTATAAACAGAAAAAAGGTTAGAATAGTTATAATTACTATATTAATATTAATAAATTAAATTTTCATCCTTGTTATGCTTTTATGTTTTTATATTATTTTGTTATTTGTACTCACTCTTCCCTAAAGGAGTCCTATGAAGTGAGTAGTAAGATTAATAGTGGGGCAAATAACATAAAAATATAAGATTAGTGTCCATCACTATGTAGGAAGGGGGTCAATAATTTATTACCTTCCTCCCTATCCTCCCTAAGGAGGGGAAGGAGTACGCGTCTTCCCTATGGAGGGGGAGTAGCGGTAGAATTGATTAGGAGATACAAAACGGATCCTTGTAAAGGGAGCATAGGAAGAGAGGAGGAGGAGAGGGTTATTTTGTTAGCTAAATAGTAAGGGTATAGATAAATTTATTATATATTTTTATTATTTTTAGAAATAATAATTGTTGCTAGCATTGCTAATAGTAAAATAATACTTAATTCAATTAATAATATAGCACCATAAGTATATAAATTGTGACCTAAAACTTGAATTTGTTCAAATTGTGTTAATAACATATCTGATTGAGATCTATTTATTAAAGTGCTTAAATTAGAAAAATTGAATACTTGATTACTTATTAAATTAGAAAAATTAAATGGAAGTGCAATATTGTTAAAAGAAAATGGTAAAGTTTGAAAGATTATAAATATAAATAATGTTACTATTAATATAGCTAAAGGTAGATTTTTAGTGTAATTATATCCAGTATCTAAAATATCTGTTAATTTTATATTTATCATCATTATAACAAATAAGAATAATACAGCTATTGCCCCTACATAGATTACTATGTAAGATATACCTATAAAATTAATTCCTATTAATATTAAATAAGCTGCAGCACTTACAAATGTTGTAATTAAAAATATTACAGATATTACAGGATTTTTAGATGTTATAGATAAAACACTAGAAAATAACATACCTATTACTAATAAATTTATAAAAATACTTGTCATTTTGTTGTTATTTTTTTGTTTAAGCCTTCTATATTTATCCATAAGAACCTCCCCTCACTCCCTATCCTTGAGGGGGAGTATCCCTCCCTTTGTCCCCCCTAAATAGGGGAGAAGCTTATGGTAGGAGGAGAAGAAGTTACACCTAGGCCTATGTATAATATATAATTCTCCCTCCCTATTTCTTCCCTCACTAGCTTCGCAAGTGAGGAGAAGAATTTTGATTCATATTTAAATAAGAAAAAAAAGGATAGTGATAGAAAAAAGATAATATTAAATTGAAGCTTTAACCAATAATAATTAATAAACATAGTCCTCCTTTATCCTCCTCACTCACTACGTGAGTCCTATGGAGGGAGGGATACTCCCCCTAAAGGATAGGGAGTGAGGGAAATAAGTAATTTATATTTTGTAGGTTTAACCTAGAAAGTGTGACCTTTAATTAAATATTACTAAAATAGAGAGATAATTTAAAGGCAGGATGTTTTATAACATACTTAAATCCTTTGCTAAAAACAAAGGTAAAATAGGACTCCCTATCCTCCCTCTCCTCTCCCCTCCCTACATAGTGAGGAGGATAGGGATACTCCCCCTAAAGGATAGGGAGTGAGGGTCGATAGGAGGAGGGGGTAATAGCATAATAATCATAAGGGAAGAGGTCCTCCTCCCTATCCTCACTAGCTTCGCAAGTGAGGGAGAGGAGAATAAGAAATTAAGACTAATAAGGTGATATATCAAATGTTATTAAAATACTAGGTATTAAAATAATAAAAGCAACAGCTACTGGTAATAAATTTAACCAACAAAGTGAAATTAATTGATCATATCTTAATCTAGGAAGAGTAGCTCTAAACCAAACAAAGAAGAATGTGAAAATACAAGTTTTAAGGCCAAGAATAATAGCTTGTAAATTAAAAATTGATTCATTAATAAATATTTCATTGAAATTATAACCACCTAAGAAAAAAATAGCTGTTATACAACTAAATAATACAATAGAAGAATATTCACCTAAAAAGAAAAATACAAATGGTACAGATGAATGTTCAGTAAAAAATCCTGCTACTAATTCAGATTCTGCCTCTTGTAAATCAAAAGGTGTTCTAGAAGTTTCAGCTAAAATAGAAATAAAATAAAAAATAAAAACTGGAAGTAAAGGAACAATAAAATAAATAGATTGTTGAATTTCAATAATTTCTATATAATTTAAACTTCCCGTTAATAAAATTATAATTAATATTGCTGAACTTAATATTAACTCATATGATATCATTGCTGCTGTTGATCTTAATGAACCTAAAAATGCGTATTTAGAATTAGCTGACCAACCTGCTAATAAAACACCATATACACCTAAAGAAGATAAAGCTAGAGTATATAATATACCTAAACTTAAATCAGAAAGT
>WNFI01060321.1_pt1 | contig 12562 bp, 6 predicted proteins | sample 5400471 | NCBI WGS metagenome assembly WNFI01 (sample SAMN13153348, study PRJNA577476) | soil metagenome | isolation source: 100 cm saprolite on Douglas fir-dominated hillslope | place: USA:California | collected 2013-09-17
ATTCGACGCAGGGGGCCTCCGTGGGGACCGCTCATGTCGTCGTGTTGCCAGGCAACCCCGCAGGCGAGAAGATCGGTGACATTCCCCTCGCCGGCGGCGACTGGACGATCACTGTCACGAACTAATGCGAGTGCGGGCGCCATTCGCTGGGCTTGCTTTGGGGGCAGCCCTGGCGGGATCCGTTCTGGCGGCGTCCAGAACGAGCGCCAAGATCGGTGAGCGGCCCGCCATCGAGCGCCATCTTGATCAGGCGGACATAGACTCGGGAAAGGTCCGTTTCCGAGAGTTGTTCGAGTACGGGCAGCGCCTCTTTGACGCCCAATACAACAAGCTCGACGGCGCCGGGCGACCGGCCACAACGGGTACAGGTGCGCCGCGGACGCCGAACCAACCGGCCTTTACCCGGATCTCTGGACCCGACGCGAACTCGTGCCTGGGGTGCCACTCGCAGCCGCGCTCGGGGGGTGCGGGAGACTTCGCGGCCAACGTCTTCGTCATGGGCCAGGACCGTGATCCGGTCGTGGAGACTCTCGATCCGAGGGACAGCGAGGAGCGCAACAGCCTTGGGATGATGGGGGCAGGCCCCATTGAGATGCTGGCCAGGGAGATGACGGCCGACTTGATCGCGATCCGCGAGGCCGCCACCAGGGAGGCGCACGCCACGGGCGACCCGGTGCGCCGCCGCCTCGTGACGAAGGGGGTCTCGTTTGGCGACATCCTTGTTCAGCCAGACGGACGTGTCGACCCCCGCGGTATCAACGGAGTGGATTGGGATTTGATCGTGAAGCCCTTCCACCAGAAGGGCGCCGTCGTCTCTCTGAGAGAGTTCTCGAACACGGCCATGAATCAGCACCACGGCATCCAATCCGTCGAGCGCTTCGGGCGCGATGCCGACCCGGACCGCGACGGCGTGGTCAATGAGATGACGGTGGGTGATATCACCGCGATCACCGTCTTCCAGGCCGCTCTCAACGTTCCCGGCCGCGTAATGCCTCGCGATCGAGCGCGGCGGGCCGCCGCGCATCAGGGCGAGGAGCTCTTCGCCCGCGTGAATTGTTCGGCGTGCCACGTCCGAGCGCTCGCCCTGAACCATCCGGTTTTCACGGAACCCAATCCATACAACCCACCTGGCAATTTGACGGTGGCGGAAGCGCCCCGTCTCTTTTCGTTCGACCTGACCTGGGAAGGACCGGGGCCGCGCCTCGAACGGCAACCCGACGGCACCGCGATCGTCCGCGCGTTCACGGACCTCAAGCGCCACGATGTGAGTGATGGCGCGTACAACCACTTCGCGAACGAGCGGGCGGCCCAGGGCTCTCTCATCGGCTTTGCGCCCGAGGCGCGGGCTTCCCGCGATGCCTTCTTCGCCCTTTCGCAGGCGGATCAGGACGCGGTCATCGAATTCCTGAAGACGCTGCAGGTCCTGCCTGACAACTCCCCGCGCGTGATTACCGAGCGCCAGGAGAAGTAGGCGAAGGCGCGGCCTTCTCCAACGCCAGGACCGCCCGCGCGAGGGTCGGCGTGCTTCCCGGTTCGTGTTCCATCTCGAATCGGAAGGCGTTGATCGTCCTGCGGCCTAATTCCCGGTATTTGGCAACGTCCATCGTATGACCGAGCCGCAAGAGCACCGTGGCCATGACACCGTTAGGGGAAGGGAGGTCCGCATCCCCGCCGTCGATGAGCCGCCCAGGTAGGGGCAAGTGCCGCGCGTCGGTTAGATAGAATCCTCCGCGGGTGGCATCCCAGAAGCGTAAGATCGCCGCATCGACTAGGGCGGCGGCCGTTTCTCGCCATCGAGTCTCGCCCGTCGCCTCGCTAAGGTCGACGAGACCCTCGGCGAGATAGGCATAGTCCGCCAGATCCGCTGAACCCTGCGTGGCACTGCCGAGCGAGTAGTGTCTGAGGAGGCCCGGGGGGCCTACTCTCTCCAGAAGCACTCCCGCCGCGCGGCGGGCGGCATCCAAGTCGGAGCCTCGCCTCAAGCGCAAGCCCGAGGCGGAAAGGGCGCCGATCATGAGGCCATTCCAGCCGGTCAGGACCTTTTCGTCGATGGCAGGGCGGACTCGCAGCCCGCGCCTCTGCGCGAGCACTTCGCGGAAGGAACCAAGGCCCGCGAACGGAGAGCCGAAGAGGTTGAGGACGCCCGGGGGCACGAGGCGATACGCTCGAAAGAACTCTTCCGTGCGGCCGGCACCGAGAGCATCAGCGATCTCCTCCTCGCGCCAGAGATAGAACCGACCATTCTCGCCCTCGGTGGTCGAGTTCACCGACGTCCAGAAGAGACCTGAGGAGTCCTTCAGCTCTCGAAGGGTCCATGTCGCCGTCTCTCGCGCCACGTCACGGTAGACGAGGTTCTGAGTCGCGGTATAGCCGTCGGCATAGGCTCGGAGGAGAAGGGCGTTGTCGCAGAGGAGCTTCTCGAACGCGACCGCCCGGCGTCCACCTGGCGCTGCGGCATGATGAAAGCCACCGCCCACGTGATCGCGCAGGCCCCCGCTGGCCAGAAAATCCAGGATCGCCACCGCCCCGCGCAGCGACTCCCCCTTGCCCGCCCCCACGTCCGCTAGAAGGAGACGCACCGTGGACGACAACTCGCCGGGGCGGACATCGGTGTCGCCGGGCTCCGTGGCGAGGGGGGTGCTGGCGGCCGCCTCCCCGGCGTAGGTTCGAGCGGCGGATGCGGCGCGCGGGAGGGCCGCCGTGGCGGAAGCGAGGGGCGATGTGCTTGCCGGGAAATCGCGGCGCGCGAGATCGGCGCGGGGGGCCGAGGGCGATTTATTCGCAGAGTCGGCGAGCCATCGCAGGAAGCTCGCTGTTTCAGCCAGTTCCTCAGGCAGCGGAAAGGGACCACTCCCGACTTGGTGGCTATCGGGCGTAGTAACGACCATGAGAGGCTCGTCGATGCGCCCTTTTTTGTCTGTCGCCCGGGCGTAGGTCATTGCCACGTCGGGCCGCTCCTCGCTGTCCACGCGCACGCTCACGAACCGACGATTCAACTCGGTCGCGACCGACCCTGAACGGAGGATCTGTTCGTCGAGTTCTTGACAGCGGCGACACGCTGAAGACCCAACGAAGACGAACACTCGTCTGCCCTCGCGCCGCGCGCGCTCGAATGGCGGCTGCGACCAGGGGTACCAGTCGACAGGATCTGCGGCATGAGCGGCTAGATACGGATTCAGCTGGCCAGCGAGGTGCAATCGGGCCGTGGAAACATCAGCTGTCGCGCCGAGAAACAGGATGAAGCCGAGTACCACGGACCAAATTCTAGCCCACGTGTTCAGTTGGCGAGGTACCCCCAACCTACTGGCCGCTGAGGGGCGGGGAGTAGTCCTGTGATCGGGAGGCGGGCCGATTCATCGAGGCGCAGGTCACTTCGCCTACCCAGCTCGACCGGCGAGTGAACCAGAAGTGACCCAAATGCCGGCAAGCGGCCACGGTGGCGAGCCCTAATCGACTGAATGTTAGGAAGTTCGGGCCAGGGCCCCGCCGACTGATTGCGAACCAGGCGCTCTCTCAGAGATTGATCCAAGGGCGCACGACGGCTGTATAGGTGGGGGTCTTGACCTGGTTACACGGGGGTTACACGCGACATCGGCTCAAAATCGGAGGGTCCGTAACTTACTGAGATAGTTGGTCGGGGCGGCCGGATTTGAACCGGCGACCACCTGCGCCCAAGGCAGTCGTGTTCACCCCCAAGCCGTCACTGCTGCTCCAGGAAAATAGACAAGAAATAGACAACTCCGCCGCTCGGCGAATCGTCTATCCCGCTAAGTCGTTGCCGGAGTTGGTGGAGCTGATGGGGATCGAACCCATGACCTCGTGACTGCCATTCAGAGGGTCTCGCCCGTCAATCTCGCCCCATCGGGCACGGGCACGGGATGGTCAGACCCTGCCGGCGCCGTGGCTACGCGCTCTGTTCCAGCGCTCAAGGCCGCGCAACGAGAAGAGCAGCCGCCTTCCGATGCGAAGAGCAAAGGGAAGGTGCCGAGCGTTCCGGTATAGGTAAGCGGTCGACATTCCCAGTCGCGACGCGGCTTCCTTGGCGGACACGTTACGCTCGGGTTCGCCATTCGCTGTTTGCACCGGGAACTCGACTATTGAAGCCTTAAGGGCCAGCCCGCCGAGCACAGAGACACGTGCAGAAAGCGCGACAACAAGTGCCGGAATCTCGCTCGGACGCGCACGTTCGATGAATTCATCCAGTTGCGCAAGGACCTGTGCTTCGTTCACTCGAACCTCATTTCAGAAAGACGCGCAGATCCCATGGTTGCGCGGACTAGAGAAGCCCCAGCCTCTGCATCCGCGCTGGCAGCGTGCTGGCGTTCAGAGTGGTGCGCCCGACAAGGCTCGAACTTGTAACCTTCGGCTTCGGAGCCGCTACTTCCAACTGCCTGGCGCTCGGTCCTGGTCGGAGCCGACCACCTTCGCGCCCGGAGCCACGTGTGCGCCGTGAATCGAATGGGCATGCCTCTGGCGTCACGCCTACGGGGCTTGCTAGCCCAGTGCTAGCCCAGCCGGTTTTGAATATGGCATCGCGTCGTCTCCTTCGGACACAAAGTCTTTATTTAGTGTGGGGTGGATGACGGGATTCGAACCCGCGGCCTCCAGGGCCACAACCTGGCGCTCTAACCAAACTGAGCTACATCCACCGCAGAGGCGCTACGTCGCCGAGGGCTGGCGCGCCTGAAGGGATTCGAACCCCTGACCCGCAGCTTAGAAGGCTGCCGCTCTGTCCAACTGAGCTACAGGCGCCTAAGCGACGGATTGTAGCATGCGGATAATGGGGGATGGCTCGAGCCAAGAAACCGCGAACGCCAAAGGGGCCGTGGGAATGCGTGATCGTCGGAGCCGGCCCCGCCGGCCTCTCCGCGGCCGTCTACATGGGCCGGTTCCGCCGGCGCACGCTCGTCCTGGATTGCGGCGACGGGAGATGGAGCTACGGCCAGATCAACCACAACTATCTCGGCTTTCCGGCGGGCGTCTCTGGGATACGCCTGCACGAGCTGGGCCGCGCCCAGGCCGAGCGCTTCGGCGTGACGTTTCAAGACGCGGAAGTCACGAAGGTCGGGAAGGATGGCCAGGGATTCCGTCTCACGACGACGAAGGGCCCGCATCGCGCGGGGACCCTGATCTGGGCCACGGGCGTGCACGACCGGTGGCCGGACTTCGAACGGGCGCGCCGGCTCGTCGGGAGGCACCTGTTCTGGTGCATCGTCTGTGACGGCTGGCGCACGCGCGACCTGCGACTACTGGTCCTTGGGGACACGGACAAGGCGGTGGGGACCACGCTCCAGTTCCTGACCTACACGGGCCGGGTGACCCTGCTGTCCGACCCGACGCGGCGCCACCTCTCCTCGCGCGCGCGCGCCAAGCTGACGCAGTGCGGCATCGCGCACACCGAGGGCCGCGTACGCAAGGTCATCACATCGAAGGAGCGTGTCCGCCGCGTCGTCCTCGACGACGGCCGCGTGCTCGAGGCCGACATCCTGTTCAGCCTCTACGGCAGCACGCCGCGCACCGAGATCCTCCGCGCATTGCCGGTCACGCTGGACCGCAACGGCCATGTCAGGATCGACGACAAGAACCGCACGAGCCTGCCCGGTTACGACGCCGTCGTCCCGGGGAGTCGGATCAGCGCCATGGGCTCCGGTGACTTCACGTCAGGGGCGCGGCCCGCGCTCAGCGCCGCGCGACTCCGGTCACGCGCGCGCAAGGCGCGCGCTTCCGACATCAACTGCAGCGCTCGGGCGCGGCCGGCGCGGCTGACCACGACCGCGTCCGCGGCCCGGCGGACCGCGGTCTGCGCGTCGAGCACGGCCACGCGCGCGCGGGCGAGGAGAAGTTGCGCTTCGACCTCGGCCTCCTGGTCGTCGGAGAGGCCGGCGAGGGAGACGACCATCGCCGTCTCCGCCACCACGTCGCGCGCTCGTGCCACCGTGGGCAGAGCCTCCGCATGAGGAAACTCGAAGAGCCTTTCCGTCTCGCGGATCAGCGAGTCGACTTCAAGCCACGAAGCGCCCATGCCACCACCCCTCGAGTTCGTTTTGCCCCTGGTGGGCAGTCGCTGACTTTACATAGCAAAAAGTATATCCTGGCTTATATAATGTCAACATCCGATTTGGCCTCCCGATGCGGGGTCGTCCCTCTTTAAATGAAGATCAGGCCCGGCAGCCCCTACCCCCTTGGGGCGACATGGGATGGCGAAGGCGTCAATTTCGCCCTGTTCTCCGAGAACGCCACCGGCGTCGAGCTCTGCCTTTTCGAAGGATCCAAGGGGAATGACGAGATGGGGCGGGTCTGCGTTACAGAGCAGACCGATTTGGTGTGGCACGTCTACATTCCCGGGATCCGTCCCGGCCAGCGCTACGGCTATCGCGTCCACGGGCCGTACGAGCCCGAGCGGGGCCATCGCTTCAATCCGGCCAAGCTGCTCATCGATCCCTACGCCCGCGCGATCGACGGGCACGTGCGGTGGAACGAGCTGATCTTCGGGTACACCCCGGGCCATCCGGACGCGGACCTCTCCAAGGACGACCGCGACAGCTCGCCCGCCGTGCCCAAGTCGCTCGTGATCGACGAGACGGCTCCGATGGTGGACGCGCGCCAGTTCCGCTATCCGTGGAACGGGAGGCCGATCTACGAGCTGCACGTGAAGGGCTTCACCTTCCGACATCCGGAGGTGCCGGAGGAGCTGCGGGGGACGTACTCGGGCCTGGTCGCGCCCCCGGTGATCGAGTACCTGCGCGGACTCGGCGTCACCAGCGTCGAGCTGATGCCGATCCATCAGTTCGTGTCGGACGGCATGCTGCAGTCGAAGGGCCTCACCAATTACTGGGGCTACAACTCCATCGGGTTCTTCGCGCCGGACGTGCGCTACGCGAGCAAGGGCCGGCTGGGCGAGCAGGTGGACGAGTTCCGGCAGATGGTGGACGCGCTGCACAAGGCGGGCATCGAGGTCATCCTCGACGTCGTCTACAACCACACCGCGGAGGGAAACCACCTCGGCCCCACGATCTGCTTCCGCGGGATCGACAACGCCGCCTACTACCGCCTCGAGCCCGACAACCCGCGCTACTACCGGGACTACACCGGCACCGGGAACACGATCAACGTGCGCACCCCACGCACGCTGCAGCTCATCATGGACAGCCTGCGCTACTGGATCACGCAGATGGGCGTGGACGGGTTCCGTTTCGATCTGGCCTCGTCGCTCGCGCGCGAGCTCCACGAGGTGGACCGGCTGGGCTCGTTCTTCGACACCATCAGCCAGGACCCGACGATCTCGCGGGTCAAGCTCATCGCGGAGCCGTGGGACGTCGGCGAGGGCGGCTACCAGGTCGGCAACTTCCCGCCCCTGTGGTCGGAATGGAACGGCAAGTACCGCGACACCGTCCGCGACTACTGGCGGGGCGCGGAACGGACGCTCGGCGAGTTCGCGTACCGGTTCACGGGCAGCTCCGACCTCTACGAGGGCACCGGCCGCCGTCCTTTCGCGAGCATCAACTTCGTCACCGTCCACGACGGGTTCACCCTCGGCGATCTCGTGTCGTACAACGACAAGCACAACGAGGCCAACGGCGAGGACAACCAGGACGGGGAGAAGGACAACCGCTCCTGGAACATGGGGGTCGAAGGCCCCACCGACGACCCGCAGATCCTTGCCCTGCGCGCGCGCCAGAAGCGCAACTTCCTGGCCACCTTGATGCTGTCGCAGGGCGTGCCCATGCTGGTGGCGGGCGACGAGCTCGGGCGCACCCAACTCGGGAACAACAACGCCTTCAACCAGGACAACGAGATCTCCTGGGTGGACTGGGCGAACACCGACGAGGACCTGCTGGAGTTCACGAAGCGGCTGATCGACATGCGCCGCCGCCATCGCGTGTTCCGCCGGCGCCGCTGGTTCCAGGGCCGGCCGATCCACGGCAGCGACGTCAAGGACGTCGGCTGGTTCCGGCCCGACGGGTCGCCGATGGACGACGAGGACTGGCGAGTCGGGTTCGCGAAGTCCCTCGGCGTGTTCCTGAACGGCGAGCAGATGGACAGCACCAACCCCCGCGGCGATCCGGTGGTGGACGACAGCTTCTACATCCTCTTCAACGCGCACCACGACCGCGTCGACTTCACGACCCCGGGCGAGGATTGGGGGAAGGGCTGGAACAAGGTCCTCGACACCTTCGACCCCGCGGCAGGCGAGGACTCCTTCGGCGTGCGCGCCCAGGTGCCCGTGCAGGGCCTGTCCCTCGTGGTCCTCCGCCGTGCCCACTGAGCCGCGCGCGACCTATCGGGTCCAGCTCCACGAGGGCTTCGGGTTCGACGACGCCGCCGCGGAAGTCGACTATCTCGACCGCCTGGGGATCAGCCATCTCTACACGTCGCCCGTGCTGCAGGCCGCTCCCGGCTCGACCCACGGCTACGACGTGGTGGACCACTCGAAGGTCAACGCCGAGCTGGGCGGCGAGGCCGGACTGGCACGGCTCGCCGCCACCCTGCGCGGGCGCGGCATGGGCCAGCTCCTCGACATCGTTCCCAACCACATGGCGATCGTGACGCCGCACAACCTCTGGTGGTGGGACGTCCTGGAGAACGGCCCCTCGTCGCGCTACGCCGCCTACTTCGACGTCGACTGGGACCCGCCCGAGGCCAAGCTGCGCAACACCGTGCTGCTGCCCGCGCTGGAGGACCAGTACGGCCGCGTGCTCGAGAAGGCGCTCCTGGGCGTGACGCGGCGGGACGACGGCACCTTCACCGTCCGCTACCGCGACCACGAATGGCCGGTGGCTCCGCGCTCGATCGACGCGCTGCTGGCGGCGGCGGCCGAGCGGTGCGGCTCGGACGAGCTGGCCCTGATCGCGGACGCGCAGGGGCGTCTGGCCTCGTCCACCGCCACCGACGTCGCCGCCATACGCCGCCGGCATCGCGACAAGGAGGTGCTCCGCCAGATGGTGGAGCGGCTCTGCCGCGAGCGGCCGGAGGTGGCGGCGGCGATCGAGGCGGAGATCCAGCGCATCAACGCCGAGGCCGACCTCGTCGATGCCCTGCTCGAGCGCCAGAACTATCGCGTCGCCTTCTGGAAGTCGGCGGCGGGCGACCTCGGCTACCGGCGCTTCTTCGACGTGAACACCCTGGTGGGCCTGCGCGTCGAGGTCGAGCGCGTCTTCTTCGACACCCACCACCTCGTGCTGGGCTGGCTCGACGACGGCACCGTCGACGGCCTGCGCATCGACCATCCGGACGGGATGCGCGACCCCGCCGCCTACCTGCATCGCCTGCGCTCGGCCCGACCCGCGGTGTGGGTCGTCGTGGAGAAGATCCTGGAGGCGGGGGAGTCGCTGCCCGAGAGCTGGCCCGTCGAGGGCACCACCGGCTACGACTTCATGTCGCGCGCGACGGCGCTGTTCGTCGATCCCGAAGCCGAAGGGCCGCTGACCGAGCTCTACGCCGAGCTGACCGGGGAGCCCACCGACTTCGCGGAGGTCCTGCGCGTCCAGAAGCATCGCGTGCTCCGCGACGTCCTGGGCAGCGACCTCAACCGCTTGACCGCGCTGCTGGTCGAGGTCTGCGAGCATCACCGCAACTATCGCGACCACACGCGTCACGAGCTGCACGAGGTCCTGCGCGAGACGATCGCCTGCTTCCCGGTGTACCGGACCTACGTGAGCGCGGAGGCGGAAGGCGCGAGCGCGCAGGACGAGAAGTACGTCGGCGAGGCCATCGCGGCCGTGCGGTCCCGGCGGCCCGAGTTCGACGGGCGGCTTCTCGACTTCCTGCGCGACCTCCTGCTGCGGCGCGTGCCCGGCGACCGGGAAACCGAGCTCGTGCTGCGCTTCCAGCAGGTCACGGGCCCGGCCATGGCCAAGGGCGGGGAGGACACGGCGTGCTACTGCTACAACCGCCTCGTCGCCCTGAACGAGGTCGGGGGCAGTCCGGACCGCTTTGGACTCTCCGTGCGCGAGTTCCACGAGGCCAGCCAGGCCGCGCAATGGAAGTGGCCGCGCGGCCTGCTCGCCACCTCGACCCATGACAGCAAGCGCAGCGAGGACGTGAGGGCGCGCATCGGCCTTCTCTCCGAGCTGCCCCAGGCCTGGGCCCGCGTCGTGCGGGGCTGGTTCGAGCGCCACGGGCGGCATTGGGGCGCGGAGCCGCCGGATCGCAACATCGAATACCTCTTCTACCAGACGCTCGTGGGCGCCTGGCCCATCGAGGAAGGGCGCATCAAGGCCTACATGGAGAAGGCGGCGCGCGAGGCCAAGGCGCGCACGAGCTGGACGGCGCCCCAGGCGGCGTACGAGGCGGCGCTCCAGGGATTCGTCGGAGCCGTGCTCGCCGACGGCGCCTTCCGGCGCGAGCTGGAAGCGCTGGTGGCGCACCTGAGCGATGCGGCACGGACGATCTCGCTGGCCCAGGTCCTGCTGAAGCTGACGTGTCCCGGTGTCCCGGACATCTACCAGGGCACGGAGCTGTGGGACCTGAGCCTCGTGGACCCCGACAATCGAAGGCCCGTGGACTACGCGCTCCGGCATCGCCTGCTGGGCGAGCTGGAAGGCCTGAAGGTGGCCGCGGTCATGGCGCGCGCCGACGAGGGTCTGCCCAAGCTGTGGCTCATCACGCGGGCCCTGGCCCTGCGGCGCCGGCGGCCGGCGGCGTTCGGCCCCGAGGGCGCCTACACGCCGCTGGCCGTGGAAGGGCCGGCGGCCGACCACGTGGTCGCCTTCAGCCGGGGCGGCGAGGTGGCGACCGTCGTCCCCCGCTTCCCCCTCAAGCGGCGCGGGGAATGGGGCGACACGCGCGTCATCCTGCCCGCGGGCGAGTGGCGCAACGAGCTCACGGGTGAGGACATTTCCGGACGGGCCGTGCCCGCGGCGCGGCTGTTCGCGAGCTTCCCCGTCGCGCTGCTGGCCCGGCGCGAAGCGAGCTGACCGCTCCGCCCTACGCCTACTGGAAGATGCGGAAGTGGCCGAGCAGCCACCACAGCAGGATGAACACGAGGATCGTGCTGAAGCAGCCGCCTCCCAACTTCTTGGCCCCGTAACCGGCGGCCACGCCGCGCAGCAGCTGGCTCATGGTGGGTGCTCCTTTTCAACGAGCGTAGCAGGCGCGCCCGGCGGCAAAGCGGCACCCGGCGGCGAATTCTCCCGCCGCGCCCCGGACTGAAACCCGTCTGCCCCGGGCGGCGACGTCCACCTTCCGGCCCACCATTCGTTTTGGGCTCAAAGTACTGGGGGCACTGGTCTTCCTGGCCCCCTACCACGCGGCTGGTCATGGGCCAGGCCTTCTTCTTGACAGGCCGCGGTAAGCTGGAGAACTTTCCTAATGACCATCGGGGCCGAGAGACGACGGCTGGACGAGGACAGGCGCCGCGAGAAGAACTGGAAGCGCTGGGGCCCCTATCTCTCGGACCGGCAGTGGGGGACGGTGCGCGAGGACTACTCGCCGGACGGCGCCGCCTGGGAGTACTTCCCGCACGATCACGCGCGCAGCCGCGCCTACCGTTGGGGCGAAGACGGCCTGCTCGGGATCTGTGATCGGGAGGAGCGCCTCTGCTTCGGGCTCGCCCTGTGGAACGGCCGCGATCCCATCCTGAAGGAGAGGCTCTTCGGTCTCACCGGGCCCGAGGGCAACCACGGCGAGGACGTCAAGGAGGCGTACTTCTACCTCGATTCGACCCCGACCCATTCGTACATGAAGGCGCTCTACAAGTACCCGCTGGTACGTGGACGTCTTCGCCGAATACGCGAAGGCGGCGCCGGACGACGTCCTCATCCGCCTCACCCTGGCCAATCGCGGCGCGGACGACGCGATCCTGCACGTCCTGCCCACCCTGTGGTTCCGGAACACGTGGTCGTGGGGGCGCGAGGGCGAAGCGTACTGGCCCCGGCCGAGCCTGCGCGAGATCGCGCCCGGCCGCGTGCGTACCGACCACGCGACCCTGGAGCCCCACGTGCTGGCCGCCGCGCCCGGCCCCGACGGCCGCGCTCCGGACCTCCTATTCACGGAGAACGAGACCAACGCCGCCCGTCTCTTCGCCTTCCCCAACGCGAGCCCCTACGTCAAGGACGCGTTCCACGAGTACGTGGTGCACGGCCGTACGGATGCCGTCAGTCCAGAGCGGAGCGGCACCAAGGCGGCCGTCCACTACCGCCTGCGCCTCCCGGCGCGAGGGGAGGTCGTGCTGTCGCTGCGGCTGACCCGGGAAGAGGAGGCCACGGACGCGCCGTTCGGCCCCGAGTTCGACCGGACGTTCGCGCGCCGGATCGTGGAGGCGGACGAGTTCTACGCGCAGGCCTCCGCGGTCGAGCTCACGGCGGAGGAGCGGCCGGTGGTGCGGCAGGCCGCCGCCGGTCTCCTGTGGTCGAAGCAGTTCTACCACTACGTCGTGAGGGAGTGGCTGGAGGGCGATCCGGCCCAGCCCGCTCCTTCCGCGGAGCGGCGCCAGGGTCGCAACCACGATTGGCCGCATCTCTACAACCGCGACGTGATCTCGATGCCGGACAAGTGGGAGTACCCGTGGTACGCGGCCTGGGACCTCGCCTTCCACATGGTCGCGTTCGCGCGCATCGACCCG
>WNFI01209724.1_pt2 | contig 12562 bp, 7 predicted proteins | sample 5400471 | NCBI WGS metagenome assembly WNFI01 (sample SAMN13153348, study PRJNA577476) | soil metagenome | isolation source: 100 cm saprolite on Douglas fir-dominated hillslope | place: USA:California | collected 2013-09-17
GGGGTATAGAGTACGTGGATTCACAAAGTTCTGCGGCAAACGCACGATGGCTTGAGCGGGCGAGTGTTTTTCTCCAACGATCGAAGCTGCTGCCGATACGGGTTCGTTTCGTTGGTATCAGACGATGTTTGTCTCGGAGAGGAATTAAATTCATGGATGCTGTTCAAGCGCATCTTGCACGCATCGAACAGCTCGAGTTCTATTCGGTTAATGACATGCCGATCGCCGAGTTGTTTCCAATGCGCTGCCCACTTCCGCATCTACGTAAAGTGGACATATGTTTTGGGGTGGCCGACAGCGAATGTCCAGGAGAACCAAATCCTTACAACCTCGGAACAATGTCTGTTCCTATTATTCATCCAGGCATATCTCTGTCGACAATTCAAACACTGATTATCCGCATTTCTGGGGGATATAACGTAGGCCTCCATGGAATCGACGCGTCCAAGCTTACTTCAGTGGAACTCCTAGCACACCCAGACCATCTCGATATCCTTGGCTTTCTTGCCAGGTGTACCAATCTAGAATCTTTGTCCCTATATGCTGACGGTGTACGCGATGACTACGATGATCATGATCGGATCCAATTCCCTCGACTCACATCATATAAGGGAACGGGGAGCGTCGCCATCTGGGTTTCTCGATTTGTCTTCAATGCTCCCCAGTTGAAGAATGTAGAGTACGGCATTGCTGAAGGAGATGACGAAAGCATCGAATCATTCTTGGATGTGTGTGATTCCCCAGGCCTCATACCGTGGCCAAATCTCGAGACTTTCACCCTAAACACCGAGGACGATGATCGCCTTGACCGCATCATCGGACGCTTCCTACTATGTCATCCCCGCCTTACCTCGGTATCATTGCCTATCGGCGTTAATTTAGAGGAAATTCTCGAGATGATCACACCCACTCGGACCGATCTCCCATTTGATGGTCCTCACCTTCGTGTGCTTCAGCTGGTGGATTTCCCCGGTCTCGGTTCCTTTCATCCGCATGATCCTCTCGTATCAGTAATTCGTGCGCTCTTGGATCGTCTTCCAGGACTTCGAATAGAGACTAAGGATGATTCTGGAAAAGGAGTGGAAAAATTCAGGGGGCTCAACTATATATACCCTGGACGGCTGAGTGAGGTAGAAATCGTTGGGTTCATTCCTGGGAATAAGCCATGGTATTTGGATTTTATCTAACTCTGGACTTCTTCCTGGGCTCCATCGGAATGCTTCTTAATGGTGCTACACCTGCTTCGTTTCGTGGACGCCAAAATTGGGAATTGAGGTTGCCCTCGATGGTTAACCTAGGTAGACCACATGTAGGCCGAGACTGTCTAGACATTTCTCAACCGTTTCGATGCCATCTCCCCGTTCATTCGTCTCCGTGGCGATCCTGTCCTCAACTGATGTTTGTGTGAGTCTCTGAGCATAGAGGACTTTGGACTTCAAGACAGTTGGTAAGCCCTCCCTCTATCTGACCACCTAGATGCCTCGCACCGTATGTCGTTACTGTGAATTTCGAAGCCATTAACTTCTTATGCCACTCCGGAGACCTTACGGGTCATAATGTCTGATCGGAAAACTCCCGAGGACCTGCAACCTCAACTCCCCCTAGGAATCGAGCATGATATGTTTGGCATGCCAAGGCTTAAGCATTAGCTGTCATCACTTTCAGCCAACATGAGGCAGAACAGAACAGGCTCGCTTCTGCACATCCCACTTTCACTTAAACAGGATAAAAGTGTAGGTGAAATTTGTATATAAAGAACAAGGAAAACCAGACTATCATGGATTTGGACGAAAATATATAGAGTAGAAACGATCAAGCGACTCCGAACTACTGGTTCTCACTGAAGTCTGTCATGGGGAGGCACAATCCATTCCACTGTTTGCGTATAAACCAGACCGGGTTAGGGAATTTGACAACCATGAGTAATAACTGAGGAGTTCGGAAAAACATTGGGAGTGGACATGCGGGTATTGGGTAGTGGGTTCAATCGGCTTTGGAGTGTTGTTTCAGGCAAGGATTGATTCAGGAGAAGGAGTATGATCTCTGTCACTTTGCTCGAGGCAGTTTGATGGGGAGTGGTGTCAGAGCACATCAGCAGGGACTTATACGCAGAGATTTTCTATCGTATAAGTTAGGCGACTAACCACGCTAAATATCGCTCATCGGTCAGAAAAATCAGGCGGCACGGCGCGAGCAGTAGAAACGATAGGGACAAATCTCAACACCAAATCGAAGCGCAGCAGACATCATATTAGACGTAAAAATTGTCATGGGAATACTTCCGTAGCGCCTCAGCTGTCCGAGACACGGCCCTGATATGAAAACTCCGTCAGCCATCATGTGTACGCCAACTGTTTCAGTCAGCCTCAAAATGACTGAATAAAACAAAATCAACATTCAGACTGGGCTCATTTGGCTCATTTAAGTGCTCTCAATCACCTCAATCATCAAAATCAGCTTTCGAGGTTTGCTGATGGATACGATACTATTATCACACCAACCAGACATAAAATGCGCACCACAGGCTCAGCGCCTCACGGGTTACTACGTGACAGTTTGCAGCTGGCGACTTTGCGCCTTCACACCGATTAAGCAGACGACTTTCTGATGTGTGACTATGTGCCAGTTATATGGAGAAGGACTGGGCTTCCGTCCCAAAAGTGGAGCATTTGGACCTTGTGGATAGCCGAAACCGAAGCGCTTGACAGGTGGTGAGTCAGTCTAAGAGGGTCATTCACGTGATTCTGTCTCTAAATGGGTTTCACACTTTAGCTGTATCGCGGCGGAGTTGGCCGAATCGATTATGATTATTGTGAATACCTACATTCGATCTATTATTCGATCTCATTCTTGACGATAACATGGCCGTTGCTCCCCCAGTCGCACACTTCATCTTTGCCTCGTTTCCATTTTGGTGCGCACTCTGATGCCTAACTCTGCCCAAGAATCGGCACCAGGACTAATATTAATCACCAGGGGCCACGCTCGGCCCCAACTCTATCTCGCGTTTAACCTCTTAGAGCTATTCCCCTCTCTGCATATCACTTTCCTCGTCGCACCTGTTTTCGCGCCAAATATTCCCAAAGAGACAGATCTTTTTGGTCCCTCAGAGGATGTCAAATCCCGGATACGCATCATCACCCTTGGAAAATCCGGCCTAAGGCAGTCCGATTGGGAGCCCCAGTACCTCACATTCATTGAAGATCTGAAGCCATGGCTATTATGCCTTCCTCGTGAAACGTCCCCTAACGAATCAGGGACTGGATTCTCTAAGCGGCCGACGCTCGCGGTTGTTGATGTAGTTGAAGCGCGTATTGAGGAACCAAGAGCCATCTCCTGATACCCCTTTGTCAGATACTCGTCGCTGGATGGACGGAAGTCATGGGGCATCTCTCAGAGGAATCCTCGTATCATTTTCCTTCCATCCAAAGTCTCGCTTACGCCAGCGTTCCCGCTGCCTGGAACTTATGGTATGTTGTCTGACCTGAATAGGGGGATACTGTCCGTGTCCCTTATCATGACTTTTAAAGGCGAATGACGAGAGCACCTGGGGTAAAGCGCTTTCAGGCCCTCAGAGAGGATCCCAAGAACGCGTCCGTGCCGGTCCAAGAGCTCCTCCAACAGGTAATCGTCCAAAAATATCAATATCACGGTTTCCCTCGATGACTGAACATTCGCGCCACGAAAGGCATACATGTATACCGATGGCTCAGTTATGGAGATTGAAGGAGTGGGCAAGACTTATGATTGTGAGTGATTCTCCTGAGTTGCGAGCAACATTGATTGTTATGACTGAAAGGTTATGTAGATGAACTGCGTGCGTTTGAGCCCTGGACTTGAACCGGAGGCTGAGTAAGACCTTCCATTATAGTCCCTCAAGCTGAGGCAGTCCCCTTCGATGGTCACTGGCTAGATCATGTTTTCGGTGCTGGGGCTAAAATCCGTAACTTTTCTGGGATCGTTCTTTCCACGCCCCCTGACATCGAGCCCGGGCTTCAGCATCGAATCGCTCAGGAATTGAATGGTGTCTGTCTGCACGTGGGGTGAGTGGTTCTTGTCGTGCCCGATGGTTCCTCCGAACGACCGGACTGCGGCTTGCTTAGTCCTCAGTTCCCACCCCTATTCTGGGCCAGAATGGCGACTGAAGCCATCAAAGACGAGTCAATTGCATTCCTCGATGAATGTGAGGAATGGTCTGGGCCCAACTCAGTTGTTTACATTAGGTACGTCGAGCATTCCGTTTTCTCCATCACTTATACTATCTTCGTTTCGATTATCCTGTTATATAGTTTTGGTTCTTTGTATTCCCCGTCCCAGCGGCCCGACCTCCTCGAAACACTTGTTGAATCACTCTTATCGGCTGACCCTCCGTTCCCCTTCCTATTTGCGACAGCCACCATTGGCCATGTCATCTCAGACAGAGTGCGGAAGCTTGTGACCAACAGTGGAGGAAAGGGAATGATCACCGGCTTTGCCCCACAACAACACGTCTTGCAGCATCGCGCTACGGGGTGGTTCTTGGTGCGTCCGCAGCTCCTTGCACCAGATTGAAAATATGCCCAAATTGATTCAAACTCCTTCGATAGACTCATGGAGGTTCCGGCTCGGTTGCCGAGTCTATTATCAACAGGGTCCCAATGGTTCTGTGGCCATGCATGACCGATCAACCAATTACTTCGTAAGTGCAGCTGCTCGATTGAGTGGGTGATACAGTGCTCAGATGACTTCTTTATATCATCGGTATCTGACTTGTAGGATGAATTGTGAGTCCATTGTGTCCCTCCCGATTCCGAGTTTCAACACCATGTAAATCCCCTCAGTGACACTCAACTTTAAGCTCTCCTTCGAACTTATCCAAGTTCGCACAGGACCAGGGACTAACAAGCCCACGTACCGGGGTATCCAACACGAGAATTCGCTGGAAGCTGTCAAGCATGAGATGGCCGAGACGTGGAAACTCATGCGAGGAACCGAAGGGGTTGCGATGCGTGAGCGAGTCGAGAAGATGGGCGATAGGTTTGAAGCGAGCTGGAGGAGTGGGCTGGCGCGAGAGAATATGCGCCAGTTTGAGAAATTCTTCTAGAGATCCAGAAAGCGGTAGAATCTACAGTTTAGGCTATCGATCTATATTCAAGTTGATCATATACTTGAATGACCTTGTTTGTTGTACTAGTACTTTCATATCTAGGATATATGATTGTTAAAGTGTATTCATGTACTGACTAGCCTCGGAAATCTGATAAATTGGACTCTGTAAGCCTGTCCCCAAAAGCAATTGACCCGGAGACATCATGATGGCGGAAGCAAACGATCAGTCGTCGCACTACTAGGCACTGGCAATGGTGTACAAACAACAAAATAAGAGTGCATCCAAAAGCGGCGACAAAACCTGCCTCACCTTCACTGGATGGTGAGAGTGCTTGGCTGGGATGTGATTTCCTTATTTCACCACACGGGTCTCAACCTGTAATGATCGACAACGCTGAGGCACGTTGATTGGGCTCGTACTTCAAAGGTACAGCCTGCCCTTACATACACGGACGTCACAAATGGAGAAAAATGATCAAGCTTGGTACTGACAGAGTGAAACGTGAGTACCGATGGAAAGCCAAGAAACCCTTGAGATATGTATAAGGCTGCTTCCGTAGACAAAAGCTTGTAAATTAATACAGAAATATCGTCTTTTTATATACATCGAATATAGGAGTTCGGGCTGCGAGAATACTGCGCCCGGTGTGGAGGACAAACCAATACAGGAGGGCGGTCCTTGTATTAACTGGGCCCGATGTGGAGGAAATTGGAAAGTAAATTGTCCATATCACTAAGAAAGGAGAAAAAATAGGGGTGAGGGATGTCCGCTATTTCAACAAGGGTGACAAGAATAAATGAATCCCCCGAGTCGATGCCACCGATGGTGGTGTGACTCGTGGTACGATGGTACAGGTGATATGATGCCCGGGACATAGCCTGAGCGCGGTATATTGCAGTATGGTCACACCATGGGTCCATGACACCTTCTTAAACCCCAGGACCAATATAAACCAAATATAAATAAATGAAGAAATTCCGTGCAGGTGTCCAGACTAACATGTTACGGGGATGATGATGATGAATCAGATTTATATACCGCGTGAAGCGCGTGACTCGTGCTAAGGGCGGTCCCCCTATTACATAAAGTTACAGGAGGGGTACTTCCTACATGGTGTCAACATAAAGTGGGCGGGGTTTTAAATGTTATCTGTTGCGGTGACTGTGTGTGTGTCGGTAGCCGTGCAGCTACATGTTACGGGGATACATCCGCAGTGAAAGGATGTGGCAGTGCCCGCTCTCAACGACCACATAATGTCAGCAGGTGGCTCATGCACATTCGACGCACTCCCAGCGGAGATATACCAGGAAATACTAGTACACATACCACGCTCTGAACTCCAGCAAATGACTTTAGCATTGAAACTTGCGCTGCCTCGATCGCCAGTGCCTACACGCGAGCTATTCCTGCACATACAGCTCAACAAGCGAGATCAGATACCAAAGTTATGGATGGTGCTATCGAAGTCTCAGAGCAGTGGCGAGCCTCCCAGAGCGAACATCATTCAGTCCTTCGTGCTGAATGCATGGGACCCTGATGCTGATGTTCTCATCAAGTACGCGGACAGTTTTGCGTTATGATTGCTCGCCGAGGCAACCTTCGTCCCGCAGTACAATGGAACTGGTGCCCCATATAAAGTACCTACATCTCAATGTTGGGACAACTTTTTCTCCTGAGCATTTGGAAGACTTATTTAAGCGGCCTCAAACTGCTCTGAAGCATATGTCGCTTAGATTCAGGCCCTAGTAAGCTCCCGAAGCGTTCTATGAACTTCCCTTTATTTATATGGACCTTCATCGTTCAGCGTGGAGAAAGCCACTTACTACCAGTTCTTGAAGGTAACCTTTGTGATGGTCATTTATCAATTCATCTCAATGATTCCTTGCAAGGGGTCTTACAGTGATAGCATGATTGCGGAAATGTCAATGTGGCCTCCCCTCAATGAGTTCAAGCATCTTTCTATCTTGCAAGATCCATTCCCGAGGGGGGCCGTCACTCTGCGTAAGAGTTTCGCGCAGCCGATCGTCTTCTTCAGCCTTATGGTCATCAAGTCCCTTGCCGTCTCACCTGTAGCGTCCTCCCTCACGCATGTACGAATACGAGTGCCTTTGCGACCTGTGTTTCAGCATCTCCTAACACAAGGATCTTTCCCCAATGCCCGCGTGCTGGACTTGGGCACGACTGCTCTAGACAACCCGCTTGTATCGCTACCCAATCTTTTGAGCGTTATGAATCGGATAAGGCATTTGCTTTTGGATGACTGCTACCTCAGCCGTGAGGGCTGGAAGGATCTCGGGAGAGCGCTGGCAGTTGAAGGGCTTTCACGAGCAAATTCGAGAGAGAGCGCCGTAAAGAAATGGGTCGAGGAGAACAGCAGTTCAGCTGGTGACACGGTCGATGACGGCTCACTCCCTCTGCAGTCCAGTACTTCTGCAACGCGACGACCTCATAAGGGGAGAAAAGGTCTTGCGTCAGCGACATTCTCCATTCGATCGCGCTTCCCTCCAAGACAACCCGCACCCCCGACTGCACCTCGCCCCCAGCAGGTGTCGATGGATAGGATACGAATCCTTCCTCCCATACCTCAACTTGAGTCCCTCTCGACAACACTTTCCCCCAAGCCAGATACGAGCAAACGCTTAGAATGGCGGAATGAGTTTGCGTCGGGCTGGCTTTCCGGTGTGGCGACTGTTAGAGCTGTATGGACACGTCTGCAGGCATCCTTCCGGGCCGGCAATGTGCGATTAATGCGATTTGATGAGAGCTATATCCCAAGGGATTTACAGACTGACGAACCAGATGGGCTCCTTGGACTTCTGGATGTGGATCTGTCCGACGGAGATTTCTGGGAATGGGACAATTCTGTTCCGACGATATGTTTCGGAGCGAGGAACCTACACCCCTCGAAGGATGTGAATATATTTGGAACGCATACCCGAACCGGTGTCTCTACTGGTACATCAGTACAGTCTGATCTAGAAGACGAGGATGATCATGAGTTCAACTGTGGACATGCTAGATTTGGGAATTCCTGGGACTTGTACACTAGAATAGACCTAGATGAATGAGTTTCTTCATATTCAAATACCAATCGGACCTATGTCGCAGAGGCATAGGCGAGCTGCGTGCTTTGTGTATTCTAGAAATGTGCCTCTTGTACATGTAAACTATCCTACAATTCAGGTAGAGTATACTACCATCAATCCCCGTATGTACCCTCATAAGCACAAAAAAAATCCTGGAGACTGGTACAACACAACTCATCATCCTGACTCGACAATGCTTATGCTCCCCGTCATCCAAGGGCTATTATATACGTAATTATCCCTCGAAATTGAATTCGCATCCCAATTTGAGGGAATGCCTCATAACGTAAGAACCTGTAAGGATTGTGGAGTGCAATCCTGGAATACCTCAATGATCGCATCCGTTGTTGCCCCTCGTTAATCAGTTTCGAACTGAGTATAGGAAATTAGCATTGGCCTCCCAGTGTCAATTGTCCTCTCAGTGATTTCATTGTCAGCGGAATAAAGATATCCGTGTCATATATGTCTTGGCAAGCCTTAATATTGGATTACACCTAATCAAACACTTGTACACGTCCTTGAGATACCTTTGCTATCAAGAGTGGGGAATACTTTCAGTGCGGACCGTATCTGATTCTCAACTATTATCATGCTTTCTCCCTTCCACCAAATATACTTGCGTGCCAGCGCGGCCACGCAGTACCTCGGTTTATCCAACGTGGAGCTGTGTGTTAGTCATCACGTCGCTTTGTCTGTAACCGTTTCTTGAGTGTATCTAGCCCAACTCGTCTAGCCAACACTCCGTCCTGTATCGCCATTCAGCATATGATAACGGGGGAACTAGGGGTTTGGTGGATTTGGTATAACGTACAAGAAACCCGGTAGGGACAAACATATTCTGCAGGTGCCTTAAGAATAGACTATATTCATCTGACAGTTGAGTACTCACGATCAGCCAGATTAAGAAACTGAAGGCTCCTGCCCATATCCAAGGCGATGGTCGCTTCGTTAGCGTTCGGCTGACGACATATCGAGCATACTCTGCCGTTGGCATCGTGCTCTCTGTCGATGTCCTAAGCTACAAGCAGTAATGAATCCCAGTACGTCAGCTTACGCTGTGATAAGCCCCTCCGCTTAGCATCGAATTCGTCGCTCATGATGTGGTAGAGTGAGTCTATTAAAAGAGGCAGGCTAAGCACGCAACTAGGCGCGAAATAACGAGACGGACCAGGACGAATATCCTCGCTATGAGTTCCTATGTTGCTCTTTACACTCCCTGTAACGACCTAGCGTAGAGTTCACCATAAAAGTTATCCATTGAGACAAAAAGCAGGAAGAACTGTAGAATACCGTTATCACTTCCACGCCGAAAGGTTCAAGCTCAATCCGAAGTGTATCGCCATATGCATGTAAAGCGGCCTTGCTCGCATTACTGAAAAAAAAACCCAAAGGGCTATTAGAAGCCATAGAAATAAATAAATGACTTACTAGACACTTCCGAATGGTAGCCTAAAGGAAAGCGGGATAAGAATTGCGGGGAACGTTAGCGAAAAAATACCTACGCCACGATTGCCGCTACACTTCCAATGTTGATGATCTTGCCTTGAGCTGCAATGAGCAATGGTACAAATTCTTTACACATCATCATTACGCTGAATACATTCGTCTCGAACAGCGATCGGACGCCATCGAGAGTAACGTCAGTCGCAGGCACCGTATATGCTGAGGGGAGAGACTTAGGATGTTAGAATATTGGTAGAACCACTAGAATGAGGAAAGGCCGCCGACACACATTTCCCCCTGCAGAAAATAGGATTCTCAAGGCAAAGGAATCAGAAGTTTGTGGCAAACGTACGCATTATTCACCAAAATATCCAACCCCCCCCTCGTCAGTCGCTCGACTTCCGCTCTACAGGCCCTTATTGATTCCATATCTGTGACGTCTAGTTGGAGGATGTCGATGCCCTCCGCTCGCAGGTCCTCTATGACCTCGACTCGGCGGGCCGTAGCGATTACATGCAGCCCTAGTGTAATTTCATGCTAGGTATTCATTTCTAATGAAGAAATCTCAGGAAGAACCTTGAAAATGGAACTCTTTGACGAGAGCGTGCCCTATCCCTCCGGGAGTGCACCTGCGTGGTGTTCAGACGAGCGGGCGCTTCTTCCAGGCGCGAAAAACGGGCTCACCCCGTAATTAGGGCGCTCTTGACCATTCCTTGAGTATCGAGGATGCTACTAATAGACGGCGAAGACCCTTAATTACTCCGGAAGCCAGTTGTCGGAAAACCGGAAATTGCCTTTGAGGTGGTCGCCTTAATACTTATATTTATAAGGGATTTACTTAATATTTAATTTTACACCAATATCACTGCAAAACCGAATATCAGCGCTGGCATATTTGTGCCTTGCCATTAACATCTTGGCTTGAGGGGGGAGGGGAGAACATCGGAGCAACCAGACCTACATGATTACTGTAATGTGATTGATTTAGTTGAGATTTGAACTGACGCACTTGCAGCACTAATGGATCGACTAATACTCTATTCCTCATTGACAGTCACGTTTAACATGCAGTCAACGCGCGCATGCGATTAAATAATCCGGTTGAGCATGAGTCCAATGGGCCTATCCAAGCCCAATATAACAGGGACGCTTTGGATGCGCTCCGCGCTGTAGACCATTCATTGGGAAGATCAAGATCTTCTGAAACTAAATCCTCGTCTGCAGATCGCTACCCAAACGCAAGTTCTGTCGTGAAACTGTTAACGAAAACCAGAAACCGACCAGACACTTCAGGAAGTTGTACTGTAAGGGCTCAGCATATGAGGATCGTAAGCTACTTCTAGATTAGCTATTACCCCGCAATGTAAGGCTGTAAACAATAAAGAACGAAACCATGTCCCACCGCCACTCATGCCGCCAACACCGGGACTCGCTTAGCATGTGTACCAACCTCACTAGCAGTTGCCTTGGTGGTGAGCTCCGCGTCACTCAACTCATCAAGACTCAATATTTCTGCCTCTTCCTCCTCTCCATTTACCAGCTCTTCATCCGACTGTTCCACAGGTGTCTCACGCTCGGAAGGTAAAGGGGTGTCGTAACCCGCTGGGTTCTTCGTCTGCCAGTTCCAGAGATCACGGCACATCGTTTCGAGGTCACGCGGTGCTGAGAAACCGAGTTCTTGCTCGGCGGAAGTGGGATCGGCTGTCAAATCCGGTACGTCACCAACGCTGTTAATCCATAGGATTATGTCAAACTTCATCTCATGGGTAGGAAGAGTGAGACACCAACCGACGTCCTATGATATCTGTCTCGAACTGATATCCTGAGGCTTTCGTCATGGCGTTCACAATCTCGAACACACTTTGCCCGCGTCCCTTGCCGAGATTGTACGCTTTGTAGTTGACGTTCGGCTCTGGTACGTTCCCGAATGTTTTCTGGAAGGATCCATCCGAGAGAGCCTTCAGGGCCAAGAGGTGGCCAGCCGCCAAATCGATGACATGGATGTAATCTCGGACACAAGTACCATCCCTTTATAATATAAGAGTGTAACTCTTGGGTTTGAAAAGTTCACTAACAGTGTGAGACGTACCGGGTTGGATAGTCATTGCCGAAAACTTTCAGTACTGGATCGTTCACCCGACCCACGGCCATTTGTGCAAGGAGAGGAAGCAAGTTCCCTGGCCTGCCGACAGGATCCTCACCAATCAACCCTGATTCATGTGCGCCTGCAGGACTATTCTCCGGATGTCACATCGCGGCCCGCCTCAAAACGATCAGGTCGAGTTATCAACTCACTTGAAGTATCGTAGAGAAATGATCCGCCACTTCGGATTCGCTACAGAAGAAGAAAAGAATAATGTCAATCCTTAATGAACGATAACAAGATCCGGAAGGTGTGGGTATACGCACACCGACATATGTCTTGTAACATCGTTTCTGAGATAATTTTCGTTCGCCCGTAGACGCTTTCTCCATTGAGAGAGGTGGTTTCTGGGATGGGGATCTTCGGGGCGATACCGTACACTGTTGCGGAAGAGGAGTACACGAAGCGGTGAGATTCAAACTCATCCATGAGTTCTAGGAGAGTAAGCGTTGCCGCGACGTTCACACGGTAGTACCTAAGGGGTATTTCGGCCGACTCGCCGACAGCTTTCAGAGCAGCAATGTGGATGAGACCCCATATGTTGCCTTTGCCACAGTGCTCGAAGACCTTGCGAACTTCGGGTTCGTCAGTGAGGTCTACTCGATAGCTATGTACATCTGCGCTGAGTTTTTCCTCTTCTGACGCGTCGGTTGGTAGGGCCTCACGCGCAATTTGTGAGACACGGTGGAGAGATTTTGGATTCGAATTGTGATAGTTGTCAATGGAGATAACTCGAAACTTCCTAGTGAGCAGGAGTGACAGGACCACGTGAGAGCCTAAGGAGCGGATCAATGATTCCGA
>WNFI01387345.1_pt2 | contig 12562 bp, 16 predicted proteins | sample 5400471 | NCBI WGS metagenome assembly WNFI01 (sample SAMN13153348, study PRJNA577476) | soil metagenome | isolation source: 100 cm saprolite on Douglas fir-dominated hillslope | place: USA:California | collected 2013-09-17
GCCTCACCAAATCGACCCGGGCACTGGAGCCAACATGGGCTATGACACCATGCTCTATGCGGATGGCAATATCACGAGTCTTAAAGGTCCCGGAGAAGGAGTACCCGCGATCCAGGACGCCACTGCATTAACCATCACCGCCGCCAAAGATATAACAATTACTGGTGACATTCTCTACAAGAGTGAACCTGTCTACGGCACTACCACTACCCCGGTGAGCTCGAGCCATCCTATCGACACCCTGGTAGGGGGAAATGATACCAAGCAGGCGTTGGGAATCTTTACCGCCACAGGTAACGTCAACATGGACAACAAGCAGGCCTCCACCAACCTGGAGATTGATGCCTCGCTGGCAATGACCGGTGGGGTAGCTCCCAAAGGGGGTCTGACCAATACAGGCGCAGCCATTGGTACGCTCACCATTGTAGGCGGGCGTATTCAGAACAATATCTTTAACATCAACTCAAGCCAGCGGAATGTGCTCTTTGACGCGCGCTATAAAAATGGTGCTTTCTCGCCGCCATGGTTCCCTTCAACCGGCATTACCTTGGGCACCAATGGCGCCCTCCTCAACCAGCCTGTCATGACACGGCTGCAATGGCTCAACCAAAATAATTATTTCTGAGAAAGCTTCTACGAATCACCTTCGCAAGGCGGCCCGAAAAAGGGCCGCCTTTTTTCATGCCCTTGCTTCGGGCCAGAGCGGAGCCCTCCCTTGGTATCTGCACCATGACTTTTATGGCGGCCCGCAAAAAGGCCGCTCTTTTTCGTCTTAACGGGCTACTGCAGGATCTTCCGCAGCTCCTTTTAAGATGTCGGAGCTGCGTATTTTTTCCACCTACCTCGAAAACAGAAAACTAAGTTCACTCTTACTTTCCGCTTGGCAGGACATTTGTATCTACTCATGCTGGGTTAGCAGGCGCATCGCGGTAAAAAGATATCAAAAACGCAGCACATTCATGACCTTGGTAATGTGTCGAGTTGGCTACGACGGACGATAGTTTCTACAAGCAGGTAAGGTTTTCGGCTGACTCTCGGTCAGCCAGCCCGGTTTGATCAGGTATTTCGGAACGTAGTGTTTTGCCCGACAAAATTATCTAGAGGTGCTGATTTGAAAACGCAGCAGCGCGCGAAAGTTCAACGGGGTTTCAGCCTGATTGAGATGTTGGTGGTCGTGGCGATCATACTCATCGTGACCGCTATTGCCATACCGGCTATAAGGCAGACCGTGGCCGGCTATCAGCTCGACGCCAGCGGACATGCCGTTGCTAGCCTGCTTCAGAACGCCAGGCAGATAGCAGTCAAGACCAATCAGCCGTATTACGCGCAATACAACGGCGCGGGTGCCACGCTGGCGTTCGCTGTTCCCGCGATCAGGTCAGACAACCCTCCCGATGGGACGAACTACAACCACACCATCGATCCGACTGTTACCACTGTGGGGAATGTCGCATTTCAACAGGTAGGGTCGGGGGCGTCTGGTCCACCCAACCATACGCAGCTTGACGCTTACTTGGGCGGCACAGCGGTGCAAATCGAAACCAGTGGCGTGATTGGTTTTATCTGTGCGCAGACCGACCCTGGCGCCGGCGGGACTCCGGCATTCGAATGGTTCATGCAAGACAGCAGGACGCAAGGGTGGGAAGCAGTAACTGTTTCACCCGCGGGACGAATTAAGACCTGGCGGCTGACATCAGGCACAGGCACTTGGCAGTGAGGAGGCCCATGAACAACAAGAGTCAATTTCGGCAAAAGAACAGCGCTGGCTTTTCTCTGATGGAACTCATGATCGCCGTGATGATCCTAGCCGTCGCCATTTTGGGCGGAATGGCGATGATGGTGGTCGGGATCGCGCGCAACGGCGGCAACCGAATGGACACCGCTGCCACCAACGTAGCCCAGACGGTGCTGGAAGACATAGCCTCCGCATCTCCCAAGAGCGATGCCGTGCTTACGATTACAGACTGCGCTGGGAACAACGTGCAAATTACCACCGCTGCCGGTGGCGCTCCCACAATGGCCAGCACGGGGGACATTGACTTTAGCCAGGCCGCGGTTGCCGGATACCAAGCCAGCTACACGGTGTGCGGAGCCAGCGGCCGGGTCATCTGCGATGTGCGCTGGAACGTAACGCAGGTTGCGGGCGGATCATGGGCCAAGCTGGTAACGGTCGCGGCGCGCCAGCCGTTGGCAATTCGTAACAACAACCTCTCCTACACGCCGCCGGTTACGTTGCGCACGATCGTTGGTATGTGAGGTGCTTATGAAGACCATTAGAGGATGTAAAGGAACGGACAAAAGGACACGCGGTTTTTCATTGCTTGAAACCATGGCCGCAGTGCTGATTTTGAGCATTGTTGTCGGGGCCGTTTTCAGCCAGATTAACAAAGCGCAGCAAGTGTATCGAACTGAGGGCCAGAAACTGGACCTGACGCAAGAGCAGCGCTCGTTTATCGACCAGTTCACACGTGACCTGCACCAGGCTGGCTACCCAAGTACAAACAGCTTTAACAATCAGGTCGGCCCCAATGCGAATTCGACCGCTGTGGGTCTGACATCAATTTCAACCACAAGCTTGACCCTGGAAGGGGATCTGGATGGCACCGGCGTTGTCCAGGTCGTGACTTACGGGTACGACGACGGATCAGGGTTTTCAGGGTCAGGGACGAATCCATGCCCCTGCATGCAAAGAAGTATTGCGCCCAAAGGCCAGCCTGCGGGCACGGCGTCCATCGCGGCGCAGAACATTGTGGCGCCGGGGAATAGTGGAGTCTTTACCGCTTATCTGGCGAACGGGTCTCAGGTAGGTATAAGTCCCGCTGTCGTCGCGCCATCAACACTGCATACGATCAAGTCGGTTCAAGTTGCCTTCACCTTGCAAGCGACAGGCAAAGATGTGAACGGAACGCCAATCCAGATTGGAATGACGGGGATGGCGCGCTTACCAAACAACTAGGTTTTTCAGGGAGCGGCAAATGAAGATAATGAAGATAATGAAGACGCAGACAGGGAAAGGGAGAAACAAACAGCGTGGAGTTGCCATGGTCGTAGCGATGCTGGCTCTCCTGCTGCTGTCCATCATCGGCGTAGCGTTCATGTTCATGTCTGACGCCGAAAACAATGTCAACAACAACTACAAAGATTCCCAGAAAGCTTACTTCGCATCGCGCGCTGGGCTGGAAAATGTACGCATTCTGCTGGTGCAGGGCGGGAGTTTATACATCCAGGCATCGGCCTTGACCGCGCCTGCTGCGGGCGCCAACACGGGCGTGATTTACTTGAAGAATTCCATCGGCGGCGGAGAGGTGATCGATCCCACTACGGCGGCCGGAAGCGATCCCGTCACCAACCCAACGCTGGATAACGAGCTCTGCCACGAGAAGTTTGCCGGCCTGGGCAAAGCTTCGGGGACCGCTGGAGCTCCCTGCGGCGCAAATTCCAACGAACTGATGACCAACAACTCATATTTCAAGTTGCCGAGCACAACCTTGACCACGGCCCAGGTGCCCAACACCGGCACCGCAAGTGCGCTTCCCTTCAAATGGGTGAGAATTACCAACAAGCAAAATCTGATGGGCATGCTGAACCAAACCGTGGATGGTACCGCCGTCAACGTGCAGCCTGGCCTTCAAATCTGCTGGGATGGACAGAAGGAAGTGGCAATCCCGGCGGGTACATCATGCGACACGGCCAACCCGGCACAGCCGATGAGTCCCGTCTTGATGCTCACGTCTTTGGCGGTTACGCCCGCGATCGGCCTGGCTCAAGGGTCCCGGCGCATGACGCAAATGGAAGTAAGTTTCAATCCGCCGGTCGTTCCTGATGCCACCATTACAACGGAAGCTCCAATCACCATCCAGGGTAATTTGCAGGTAAACGGCTACGATAATTGCAATTGCACGGCGGCCGGCGCCAACCGCTCGGGGATGACCTGCAACAAGAACCCACACGCCATCACCACGCACAGTACCATCGACCAAAATGGCAACGCGGCAACTATAACCGCTGGTCCAAACCCGCCAACAAAGCAAAACCTCAATCCTTGGCCCTATGACGTTAACGCGCTCATCAACAACTACGTCCAGAACGGGGCGATAAACGCTACCGGAGCGCCCTACAACGTGAGTTGCTCTGGTACGCCAAACTTCAATTCCACACCTGCCGTCTATGCCAGTTGCAACACCGTCACTGGGCAAGCGTTCGGGACTTTTCCCGGAGGGCTGCCCGACAGCCCCTCCGGCTCCGTTCCCCAAGTCACGTACATTCCTGGCAGCGTGAAGCTCAGTGGAAATGACACCGGATCCGGCATTCTGATCGTTGACGGTGATCTTGACGTACATGGTGGTCTGGCCTTCTACGGCTTGATCCTGGTACGGGGAAGGATCGCCTTTACCGGTGGCGGTAGTCAGGATGTCAATTTATATGGTTCGATCCTGGCCGGCGAAGACGTTAATGTCCAAGATGTTGCTATCTCGGACGTAATCGGCGGCAGCTTCAACTTTCACTATGACAGCTGCGCATTGAAGCAGGCTACGACGAACGGCCCTCCGAAATTGCTGGCTGAACACGAAATCATGTACTAAAGGTAGGAACACGATGAAGACCATTCTGTGCTTAACGACTCTCTTCTTGATGACTGGTAGCGTAACCTGCTTCGCCCAGTCTGATTCTCCCTCACTGGCAGAAATTGCCCGGCAAAACCAGACCGGCAAGAAGGCGGCGAGAGTTTTCACCGATGACAACACGCAGAGGACTGCACCGCCTGTGGAAGACCGAAAGACGATAGTCGCTGACACTGCATCTGATCAGAAAAAAGACACCCGGAGCACCTCACCGGCTTCAAAAGACACCACAAGAGCAGCGGAGCTTCAGAAGACGCTTGACTCGCTAAAGCAAAACCAGGCTGGGTGGAGCAAATCCGCGAAAGACTATGAGAATAAGCTGGCCAATGAAACCAGTGATTTCAGGCGACAGGTTTACCTAGAGGCACTGGAAAACGACAGGAAAAATGTCGAATCTTACCAAGGTCAAATCAACGATGCGCAAGCAGCCCTCACGCGCGCGCGGGCAGCCGCCGCGTCAAGTCAAAATAGCGGCGTGAAGACGCAAGAGACTGCCAGGGCTTACTAATTTGATTGCCGAGATCGGAATAATCTCTAACTTATGGCGGCCCCGCAAAAGGGCCGCTTTTTTCATCTTCATGCCGCTTCGGTGAGGGAGTCGCCCGTCCTTGAGACCTGCACCATGACCGTAGCCGCCAGCACCGTCACAATTCCCGCGACTTGCAGAGGCCGCAGAACTTCATGCACAAAGATCACGGCAAACAGAATGGCAAATACCGGCTCCAGGCAACTGGTGATGACGGCGCGGGTTGGATCCAGGTATTTCAATCCGCTGAAGTAGAAGATGTACGGCAACAGCATGGAGAGACAGGCAAAGACAAAGAGGAATCCCCACTGCCTGGCGCTGTAATGCTGGGCCGCCAGACGCCACGGCGGGTTCACCACCAGCCACAGCATCGCCGCGCTCAACAGCACGTACGTCATGATGGTGAGCTGGTGGTTGCGCGTGATCAGTCCCTGGGCTGCAACGTTGTAGAATGCGTATCCGAATGAGGCCAGCAAGGCCGCTCCTACTCCAATCGCGCTCAGAGTGATGCCGGAATAAAAAAGCCCGAGAGTGAGAGCAATCCCCGCAATCGCCATGATCGCGGCGGCGATTCTCTGCGGCGTGGCCCGTTGCCTTCCACGGGCAACCATATAAGCCAGCACCCATACCGGCGCCGTATATTGCACCGTGATAGCCAGGGCCACCGTGGCCTTCTGGACCGCCAGATAATAAAAGTAGTTGGAGCATGCCACCCCAAGCGTTCCCACCAGCGCGCACAGCAGTAAGTCACTCTTGTTAATTCTGAAGATCTTCCTGCCAAATCTCAGGAACAAAAGCGGCACAAGCACCAGAACGGTGAATGAGGTCCTGGTCTGCGTGAGCACCATGGGAGAAAGGAGAGCATGTCCGGCAAAGAGGCTACCGTTGAAGATTGCCTTGCCGAAAGTGACCGCGGCGCCCCAGCAAAACGTGGCCGCCGCGATAAACAAGTAACCCCGCCACGGATGTGCCGGCGCGGGGCTTGAGGTCTCTGTTATTGCACGTTCATTCTGCAAGCATCTGTTCCAGTTGCTCAGGATCAAACCCGATCATTACCTTGTCACCGACGACAATCGTTGGAGTAGAGCGGCTGTTGTACTTCCGCACCAGCTCAAGAACGGCCTGCTGGTCCGCGCTCACGTCCTTTACCTCAAATTCGATACCTTTCTCCGAAAGGTAGGACTCAGCCCATGAGCATGGTGGTCACCCCGGCTGGCTGAAAACCACAACCTTCTTCTGCGCCATCAAGAACTCCTCCTGTTGCGTTTGTAACGTTCCGTTTGCAAATAAGATGCCGATGAAGGTAACGCGCTTTATTTTCCCGCAAGCTGCCTGGACGCTTCCACTACCTCGTCCAGCCGCACTTCAGTGGTAATGCGGGCCGTGCTCTTGAGCATGGCGGAAACCGAGCAGTACTTCTCTTCAGAAAGCCGTACCGCGTCTTCTACGGCCTTGCGTGAGACCTTTCCTGAAACCTTAAAAATCAGTTTGATGGCAGTATAGACCGAGGGAGGCTCGGGAGCACGTTCAGCTTCAGCCCGGACCTCAAGAGCGGTAAACGGTTCACGCTTTTTGCGCAGGATGCTCACCACATCCGTGGCAGTGCAGGCACAAAGGCCCACCAGCACCAGTTCCATGGGTCCGGCGGAGGTATTGCGCAGCCGGTCTGAGTCGACCACTATGGCATGCCCGCTGCTGGCGCTGCCCACAAAGCGCTCACCGTCAATCCAGCTTATCTTGGCTTCAACCATTGGTTAAACTCTCCCCTGTCGGACAGTCCCGCAGACGCCATCCAGCGACGATTAAGCATATCAGCAAGCATAGCCTCGGATTGTTCACACTAAATGTAAGGCAACAGTGGTCTGTGGGATGACGAAAGGGTCCTCTGAACGTCTTAAACCTGAACCCCCTGGCATCTGCCCAGCTCAGGTATCGAGAAAAAAATGGAAGCATTTGTCCAGTCCGCGCAATGGAAGGTAGGGGCTAAAACAGAAGCGCCGGGCAAAACGATGGCGGAACACGCAGCGGACGACCAGGAGTTGCTCCGGCAGCTCGCCAAAGGAAATGACGCGGCGTTCAACGCGGCTTACGAGCGTTACCAGGGGCCAATTTACCGGTTTGTCTTGCACATGAGCGGCAATGCCGCCACCGCCGAAGAAGTCACACAGGAAGCTTTTATGGTACTGATTGGAAATCCCAAAGGTTATGATCCCGCCAAAGGGTCTGCAGCAGGGTATCTTTTTGGCATCGCGCGCAACCTGACCCGGCGGGCTCTTGAGCAGCAGCGGCACGATGTGCCGCTATCGGACGACCCCGGCGAAGAGGATGCCTTGGCATTCGCCAGCGATCTTGATCTGCTGGAAGAACTCAGCCAGTCTGAAATGGTGGACCGCCTGCGCAAAGCCGTGCTAACGCTGCCTGAACAATACCGCGAGACCGTGGTCCTGTGTGAACTGGAAGAGATGAACTATGACCATGCCGCGGAAATCTTGCAGTGTTCCCCAGGAACGGTTGCATCACGGCTGAACCGGGCCAGGGCAATATTAAAAACAAAGTTGAGCTGTCAGAAGTGCGTGAAATAGATCCACAATCCGAAGGCCGGTTGACAGAAGCATTGCGACATCTGGCTGCGTCGTCACGGCAGGGTGCGCCGCCAGAGTTGGGTGAAATGCTGAAAGGCGAATTTCACCGGCGCCACGCCCGGCGGAGAGTGATGCGCCGAGCGGCTCTTGCAGCAACGGTCTTGGGTATTGCTTTGCCGATAGCATTGCTGCTGGCCAAAAGGCCTCTAACCGGCGCTTCGGCCGGCAAGGTTTCTCAGGCCGTAGTAATTCCGCCAGCGGCCCTTATTCCGCCTGCCACCGGCGTAAGTGCTTCAGTAACTTCGCAGCCGAAAAGCAAGAAATCTTCCGTGTCCGGCCGGACGAAGTCTCCAGCGTCCCAACGCGCCGAATTTGTTGCCTTGCCGTCTTATGACCCGTCAGCCCGCGCTGGGGACATGCAGATCATCCGGCTGGAATTGACCGGACGCGCGCTTCGACTGGTAGGCGCACCGGTCAGCGGAGAGATTGACGAACGCCGCGTTCTCGCCGACTTCGTGGTTGGCCAGGATGGCACTCCGTACGCGGTGCGGTTAGTACAGTAAGTTTTCTTAATTCTTTCAAGGAGAGTTATTCCATGAATCGAGTCTATGTTTTACTTGCAAGCGCAGTTTTTCTATCCGGCATAGCCTTCGCCCAAAGTCCCGGCGCAGGCGAACTTCAGCGTACCTTCACTGTGCAGGCGGAGCCCGGCCCGGTGTGGCGCGAATCTCTCCCGATGATGCTCCAGAACGGAAGCTGGGAACGCGGTCCTGCAGGCGAAATCGCTTTCCTTTCCGCCGAGCTGGCGGGAAACCAGGAGGTCATCAAGAACGCGCCCTATACCGCCAACGCCACTACGGAGAGCACGCAAACGCTGGCTGACGGGAATCGGATTACCAACAAGACAGCCGCATTCCTGGCGCGGGACGGACAAGGCCGCACGCGGCGTGAGCAGACCATCGGAAGAATGGGACCGTTACACGTGGAAGGGCCGAAGGTGGTGTTTATCAACGATCCGGTTACTCACACCGACTATATTCTCCGGCCCGACGAGCACAATGCCAGAATCGCCAAACGCATGGAGTACAGGGTCACGACCGCAAATGGAGGCGAACTAAACAGGATTTTTGTAGAGGGAGCACCAAATAGACACGAACACGAGCTCAACGGCGCGGAGCCAGACAGCAAATTCTTTGTGGAGGGAGAGCTCAAGAGCAAGATCGAAATGAAAATCAAGCAAAAGCAGGGCCCCGGAGGCGAACCTGCGGGAGAACCCTCTGATCAAGTAACGCATGAAGTTCTGCCCAAGCAAGACATTGAGGGAGTTAGTTGCGAAGGCCGTCGTGAAACACGGACTATCCCCGCGGGCCAAATCGGAAATGAGCTCCCGCTGCAAATCTCGACCGAAACCTGGTACTCACCGGAGTTGCACGTGGCTGTGCTCAAAAAGCACACCGATCCGCGCTTTGGCGAAACCGTCTACCGGCTCACCAACATTAAAGTCGGCGAGCCAGATGCTTCCATGTTCCAGGTCCCGAGCGGCTACGCAACGGAAAAGAGTCTTCCTCGGTTAGCGACGCCTCTTCCAAAGGATTAGGCCTCTTCTCCTTTCCTTTGGTTGGTGAAGGCCGGGTCGAGCGCCCGGCCTTTTGATTTAGACCAGATGCCTTAAAGGCGGACACGGTCACCGGAGCTCAAAGTGAAAAACGTCCACGATCAGGAAACTCCTGGTGTTCAGCAGGACGATGTGACCCCCGATGACTACGTGCCGGCAATCCCGCGGCGGAGGTGGCAGCCGGCGTTCCAGATCTTCCGGGCAGCTTTGCATCTTTTTCCGCAGGCCCGGCGGAAGCGTGCCCCGGACTACCAGTTGTCTTTCCAGCCCGGGCGGAAGCCGGTCCCGCTTAGCGAGCCCGGGCGGCAGATCGTCGCGCCGGCCGTGATACCATTCGCGCATCTCACGGCGATCGTGATCACTGTAGCTGTGACGGTCTCTGTCCCTGTCGTCGTCATCGTGATCGCCATGTTTGTTGTGACCGTTGCCGCGTCCCTGGGCATACGCCACGCTGCTCGCCAGCGTGAACAATACTGCCGTGCACGCGGATAACCATCGTCTTGACTGCATAAGTCCCTCCGGGTGTGAACACCTGCCTATACGATAGATGGCGCTCCAAGGGATGACAAATTACGGTAGTGAAGGCCCGCAGCGGTCCTGCGGTGCGGTCTTGCGGCCGGCGTTCACCTTCTGTTATCCGTTTGCGGCTCAGGATGGATCAAGACTTTAAAGAGCTCCGGGGCGGCCTGCTTAAAGCGTATCTCCAGCGCGGTGGAGATATCGTGCACGCGGGAAAGCGGCAGCTCGTCTGACATGGTGCAGTGGCAGGACATATAAACCTTATCGCGCACCCGCTTGATCTCCACATCGTGCATATCCAGGACCTCAGGAAACTCTTGCACCACGGGCTTGAGCTTCTGCTCCAGCACCGCATCACGTAGGACGGTGTTGCCCGATTCAATCGTCGAAGGCTCGCTTTCAATGTGGGTCAGGATGGTGGAGATTTCCGGGACATCGCTGCGGATTTCAGACTCAATCCGAGTGACCTCATCATGGGCCTTTTTCAGGCTCAGGTTTTCGTCCAATTCCAGGTGCTGTTCCACGTGCAGCCGCCCGCCCAGGTCTTGCACGCTCACATCGTGTACGCTGAAGTTATTGCGTGAGGCCACGGCCCGTATACGGTCAAAGATGTTTTCGTGTCCAGTCTCCTTGGGCACCGGGTGGATCACAACATCACAGTCAGGAAGAATCTTGTGAACAGCTTGCTCGATCTCCGACACTACCTGGCCGGAGCGCTGGAAAGTTACATTGCGCGCCAGCCCAACCGTTAGGTCGGCGAAGTAGCGGTTGCCGGCGCGACGCATGCGCGCCCGGTCCACTTCAATCACGCCGTTGATCTTAAGAGTGGCCTCAATAACGCGGTTGCGATAGCCCGCCGGCGCAGCGTCCAGCAGCGCGTCCACCGTCCTCCGGGCCAGACGTGAGCTTACGTAGACGATCACAACGGAAACCACCAGGGCGGCCACCGGATCAGCTTTTCCCAACCACGCAATGTCCCAATGCTTTCCCGCCCACACCAGACCCAGGCCCAGGGCCACGATCCCGCTGGATACGATGTCCGTGCTGAAGTGAAGCGCGTCGGCTTCGAGCGCCTGGCTGTCATACTTCTCGGCAATCTTCCTTAGTTTGCTGGAACGCCACCAGTCCACGCCCATAGAGGCAAACAACACGGCAAAGGCCGCCACCGTGGGTTCAATATGCACACTGTGGTGTCCACTCAACCGGCGCACCGCTTCCCACACGATCCACACGCACGTCAGGAGTAAAAGCCCGGTTTCAATGAAAGCGGAAAAGTTCTCCACCTTCCCGTGGCCGTATTGATGTTCCGCGTCGGCCGGCTTATCGGAGACGCGCACGGAAAGCAACGTGACGAAGGCAGCCACCAGATCCAGCCCGGAATGCGCCGCCTCAGAGAGAATCCCTAGGCTGCGCGTGGAGAGGCCCACAACCAGCTTCAGAAAAGTAACGGCAAAGGCCGCAAGCAGTGAGTTGAGCGCCACCAGGCGCTTTTCCGACTGCATTCTTTCCAGTACCGGGTTGAGTTCAGCGACGGGCACAGCTTCATTGTCTCAATTTTCTCCGGATCTTGCCGGAAACACATACGCGGCATTACCTTGGAAGCATCACTTAAGCCATTACACCATCTGCTTTCCCATCAAACCCTTTGTGTTACGATTGCAGATTCCCTCCGCTTTTTTATCAGTTTATGGCTGGGACGGTAAGTTCAACCATGATACGAATTCCCCTGGTTTTGGCCCTAACGTCTGTCACAGCGCTGGCCCAAGTGTCGGGCGCTGCAAAACCGCAGACATCACCCTTGCCGCAGGGAGCGCAAGCCACCGCGCCGACAAAGCCCGCGGTCGTGCCCCCGCAACCAGCCAACCCGGCTGCCCAAGTAGCGCAAAACGGCGCACAAAACCAGGTGACGCAAAATGTCACGCCGAATGCGGTGGTCATCACCGTCCACGGCGTATGTCCCCCCGGCGCTGCCGCTGCTCGCGCCAGTGCCGCTGGAGCGGCCAAACCCGCCTCCTGCACCACAACATAAGAGCGGCGTCGACAAAGATCCCAAGGTCCAGGAATTGTTGCGCGTCGCGCGGCTACGGGCCTTGGCGGAAGCGTATCGACATTCCCTGGAAGAGAAGTACCGTAATCCCTCTGCGGAAGAAATCACGGCTTATTACAACAAAAACCTTGCCAAGTTTGAGCAGGTAAAGCTCAGCCGCCTTTTTGTCCCCAAATTCAATCCCAAGACTCCCGCGGAAGGCAGACAGGAGTTTGAAAAGAAAGCCCAGCAGGTCGCCACTGACATCCGCGAGCGCGCGGCCAAAGGCGAGGATCTGGATAAACTTCAGAAAGAGGCCTACACCACGCTTGACCTTGCTAACCCACCGGCGAGCACCGACGCGGGCACAAGGAAAAGAGGGGCCCTGCCGGCGGCCCTGGAGCAAGAGATCTTTTCCTTGCAAGCCTCTGAAGTCAGCAAACTTGAGCTGGACCCCGGAGGGTTCACGATCTACAAATTGCAGGCCAAGGAGACAATTGCGCTTGAGCAGGCTAAGGCTGAGATTACCCGCACCATTTACCAGCAGCATGTAGAAACGGCGCTGAAGGCAGTGATCGACGGCACACACGCGGACCTGAACGATCAATATTTCGGTGCGCGGCCCACCCCTGGCCCAACAACCATACCGGGCATAAAACAGCCTGCACAGGC
>WNFI01007006.1_pt1 | contig 12561 bp, 10 predicted proteins | sample 5400471 | NCBI WGS metagenome assembly WNFI01 (sample SAMN13153348, study PRJNA577476) | soil metagenome | isolation source: 100 cm saprolite on Douglas fir-dominated hillslope | place: USA:California | collected 2013-09-17
AACCGCCGTCTTCCAAATGCCCGCTCCACAAATGTTGGGCAATCCTCGCCAAAGTACGGCCGGGATTGAATGCTGTTGAGAAATTCAATCGCTTCCTTGATGATGCGGTCGTCGATTTTTCGGAAGGCGGATGCAGGTACGGTTACATCCCAGCCGCCGCGATCGCGCGCCCGAAAAACGTCCAGTGGCGTCCAGTTCACACCATCAACGAATGCGTGCCACGGTGTCCCAAAAAGCTGCTCTACCACGAATTCCCGGCCGTCTTCAATGACCACATGCAAGCCCACATGCATCGCCAAGGGCGGACCGAAGACTGACTTCCCTAGCCCAGCCAATCGGCGATCGAACATTTGTATCGGCCGGATCAGCCAAGCGCCGAGGACGCTATGATTGTCGCTTTGAAAAATGATCCCTCGGAGCTCAATAACTCGACCAGCTGGACTGCCTCGATCCACACGAGCCGATCCACCGGCTATTTGTGTCGCAGTCCCGATCCTTACTGAATCCGCTGCCACAATATTCGCCTTCTCGGTCTCCTTCCCGGACGGACGACCTTCCTTTACTCTCATAAATGACTCTGAAATTATTTCGCGCGCAACGTCGGCGGTGGACGTCAACCAAATTGTATTATCTGAACCGTTACGCCCTGTCGAACATTCTCGCGGAATCGTTGCCCTTGCGTCCTGGCATCATCTGTTGGCGGCGCCTCTGGCTGCAGCGAGCGAGCGCTCATGGAAATAAGCGGATCGGATCTTGGGCGCACCAGCTTCTCGACTAGCAACGAACACAACAGCATCAGACTGATTTGCACCAACGAATAAAGCGGAAGGTAGTAACGCGCTCCGAAGGACGTGCTGAAACAATTGCCCAGAGCCATCAAAAACCCGGTTCCGACCATGCTCCAGGCATAGCAAACGCCAGTCAAGTTACCGAAGCTTCGGGGCGAACTAGCCAGAACCAGGACGCCCCCGGCAAGAGAGAGAAGGACGAAACCGCCCAACGGCACATTTTTGAATAATTGGAAATAGGCATTGCGATCGAAGAGCTCTTGGTAATGCCCTTGGGAAAATTGGAACGAACAAAGCGGGCGAAGACGAGCATAACGGGGAGCGGCAATTTCGCGCTGCAGGGAGTCTGTCAGGACCAACGGTTGCGCGGCCAAGTCCGCCTCGGTCAGAGACGGAATTGTCAGCATTTCGCTTTTGATCGTGCTCAACAAGGCTGGGTCAGGAGGCATGAGAAACGCCTGAGCTACTCGGTTCAACTTTGAATCAATTTCAAACGTGTGCTGCTGCAAGTTCGTCCGGCCGGATTGAGACAGGATTTCATCCATCCGATCATACAAGAACCCGTATCCTCGATCCTCTTTTCGATCCATCGCCTGAATCAGATCTCGGATTGCCTCCGTGACTACTGGATCGTTCACCCTGGCACTAACCTTGTTCAAGATGGTGTTGCGCTGGTCTGCCGGCAGCGTGTTCAAATAATCAAGTCGCCACTCGAAAGTGACCCCGAATGTGGACCGATACGGGACGCGGAACATCCAGCACATTGCTTGCTGTACGCCGATCGAGGCGATAGCAACACCAACCCCAAGACTCCCGTAAACGAGTAGTTTCCTCCAACCATGGAAATCGTTGGTAGCGGGCGTCCGAGAAAAAGTTTCTTTCGGAAAAACCGTCCAGATGATCGCCGGGACCACGAATGCCAATGGCACGAGACAAATCAATACCAGATTGATGTGACGGGTGAGAGCCGCCGCGAGTAGCAGCAAGAAAAACGGAATGCGCCGGCGCCACTCCCGATCCGGAGTCCGCAAACAGATCCAGCCGTAACCAGCTATAAGACAAACCAGCGGGTTACTGAACGCCTCGGTTCCAACGCATTGGGCAAACAGATAGAGCCACGGAGTCAGCGCAAAAAAAAAGGCAAAAAGCAGCCGAAGGAAAAAGAGATTCGTAATCGTTCGGATAACGAAGAACAACGAATAGATTAGGAACAGATGCTGAACGACCAACAAACTGTAAATTCCTATGTCACTTAGCTCAGGAGTACCAATTGACAGGTAAGGTAAGCCGTGACCGCTCACCAGACTGCCGATGATTCCGGCCAAGATCATCAGCAGCCGGGCAACGAAGCAGTAACCAGGTAACCAGTGGATGATTCCCTTGGGAGCGAACGTGGACGCAATTTCGTTAAATCCATCGGTGTCGCGCCAAAGCGGTGGAAGTGTGCACAGAACGTAGAGCGACGGAAGAACGAGGACGATAATCCAGATCAGATCACGGACGGCGATCTTTTCTTCGATCTCTGATTCCGAGGCGATCCCGATCATGGCTGGTATTTTGGCAGACCCGCAACTATGAACCCGAAGTCTGCTCGAAGTTCGCCTCTGCGGCCTTCGGACCTCCATCCGGTTTGCCCAGCTTGAGCCCTCCCAATGCTAATACTAACAGGTAGTTCATCATCATCGCGAGGCCGAGTAGAAAACCAGGGGCATAACTCACTCGGTAGCGCACAACATCTAGTGAATGGACGACCGCAATCGTAAGTACGTTTCCATAGGTAGCAGCTAGCACCGCGGCGACTAGGAGCCCGGCCAGGCGCCAGGCTCGCCCGCGCCGGCTTAAACAGACGGCGACCAGCGCAGCAAAAAAAGCGACTTGCAGCCAAAAGCTGATCCGAGCAAGAAAGAACGCCAACTTAGGCAAGATCGGGAAGCCGAGTGGGTGCGGGCTGGAAGGTCTATTCAGACGTTCTCGATAAGCTTGATAAATGTTCTGAATGGGTGGTGCAAGCGGTCGGTCGAACAAGAAGAGGCGTGAAACAGCGATTTCGCGATTTAGGTCCACCGATTGCGCCGTCGAATAAAAATCTCCGCCGTGGGGAAAGAGAAATAGCCTCAGCTGTTTCTCTATTTTTTGGAGCATAAACCACGGAGTGCGAATCCAAGCGCGAAAATAGGCAGAGTAACAGTTTCCAATCAGTTCACGATCACTCCACCCTTCCTTTGCCTTGGTGATTGAGAAAAAGTTAGACGAAAATAAAATATAATCTGGGTCAAACCCCAGTAAATCGTAATGGTTTGGGTTCTCTTTCGCTGACCGAAAGGCCTTGGCCAATTCTTCGTAAAACGCTGTCTGTCCTCCGCCGGATCCGTTTGCCTGCAATGAAGGGCTGGCCGGACTCGTCTTCAGTATTTGCGGGGCATGGACTGACACCAGCGTACAAGGGAGAAAGCGCCGGTATGGAGCGTCATATTGGAAGCCTAACAATTTCGGCAAAGTTAACAGGAAACCGGTTACAACGGCACCAGCGAGAAATGGTCCGAAACGCAACAAGCGTGTCGTTGTGCCAAAGCCGCCAACAAGTAAGCACAGAAGACTAAAACCAAATGAAAATCCCCAGCTCGGTTTCAATAGTAGAATCATGTACGACAGGCCAAGCCCGGCAGCTCCAAAGGCAATTGCTACACCGGTTTGGTGCGATCTCCAGCGCGCCGAAAAAAAGGAGATAATACAATAAAAGTAGGCCATTTCGAAAAACGGCAACATACCCTCTGGACGTATTGTATTCTCGAGCAGCGCTTGTTGGGGATTCAGGGCGTACAATGCAAAGAACAAGAGCGCGAAAACGAAGCAGGCCCGCCGCCGAACCGGCTTTTGCGTTGGCAGAAGCTGCCAGAACGATCTCCAGTTCAACCAAAAAAGAAGCATCGCGGCGAACCCCAGAAAATGCTGGGTATAAGTGATCGCGCGAAAATCACCGCTGATGTGGAGGATACCGGCAAGCAAGGCGGGATAGAGCCAATCTCTGCCTAAGGCGTCTGGAAATCCAGGCCCACTCAACCAGGAGAGCGCCGGACGCAAATATCCCCAGGTGTCGCCATCCGCAAGCGGCACGATCGGCAACCGAAACCGGACAACCAGACCTCCGAGCATTATGGCGACGGCTGCACATAGTACGAGAAGATCGAACAGAAACCCGGATTGATTCAAACGCGCGGCACGCTGCATGGTGTGAAACAGACGCATCGTCGTACACTGAGTCACAGTTCCCGTCCAGAACGGTTTGGGAGGTCGCCGGACGACCGAAACGACGATTGTACAAGTGGTTGAGACATTGCAGATTTTTCGGGTTGGTCACCAGAGCGCTCACGGTCCTCGCCAATCTCGGAGAGCAAACCAAGAGCTATTTTGGCACCGCGCCGGGCAAAGAACCGACGGCGGCCCTTCCGCCCTGCGGGCCTCCCGAAGGTGATGTTCGTCAAAACCAATTGACTGACCATTCCTTTGTGGCTAGTCCATCGAACGATTTTATGGCCATCGGTGTCCTTGGGACATTATTATTACTGGTCGTCACCCTGCTCGGTCGATCGAGCCGTTCGACGCAGCTCAGGTCGATTACTCCAGCCGAAGAGCGCCCAGTTCGTACGAGGGGGGTTCTCGTCGCTCTGGGTGTTTCGTTCCTTTGGATGGTTGGAGCGCACTTTTGGTTGCCTCTGCCACTTGCTTACCTCAATACGACTAGTGCGCAGGTCACCTCTTTTTGCCTTGAGCACCTGCATGAAAGTCAGCCTATTCCCGGCGAATACATCCTGATCATCGAAGGAAGCAGCGTAACTAGCCGCGGAGTCAACGGTGGTGCACTCGAACGCTTATTGCGCGCCGCCGGCGTCCCGGTAACAGTGCTTCAGCTCTCCTTGAGCGGAGCCAACCATCTTGAGCGACTGCAACTCCTGCAAAATTTCGCAAACTCCCTGTCCTCCAGTGATTGGGACCGGCTTCGCCAATCACGGCTCATTCTCGGCCATGAGGTGCAAGCGTTGTACGACCGCGATCCTCTCCTCAATTACGGCAATAATCCTTTCACACCAACGACCTTAGCTTATTCCAATCCAGATAACCTACCGATCCTGGTAAACTGGATCACTGACCGATACGACTTACGCGAACTCTGGAACCGACGCTCTGATCTGCAGCTTCTGGCCACTCAATTCCTATACAACGCCCTGCGAATCAGTTATCTCCAGTTACGCGACACGGCGAACAGCGCTGTGCTGACTGCCGGGTTTCAGCCCGCGCCAAAGCGAACCGACTTTCAACCCGTTGGATTATTGCCAATCGATTTTCCGCCCGACCCAATCTTGTCTGGCCGGCAAGCGTATCAACGCGTTACGCGTTGGAATGCAGTCCGAGACGCGACATTTCGCTCCATATTTAAAGGGATTGTGCGCTCAGAGCTTTTTTTCTCGCTGCCAGGGTGGCTGGCTTACGAATTCAATTATGACAATTGGTGGGCTAACGCGCATCCCGACCAACTGTTCTTCAACGGGAATAGACCGCAAATTCGTACCCGATTGCGAAAACCGGAATTATGGAATGATCCCGGACATTTGGCCAACTCCGGGGCCGAAATCTACACTGAAGAGTTTGCCGCGTTTCTCAAAGAGCATTGGCCGGCTCAACCCGGGTAGGATTCGGATGTGACAGCGAGAGATACATCTTGGTTCTTTCAGCTCGGACGTCATTCACATGCTGTTTAACTCGGCTTCCTTTCTCCTCTTTCTCCCGGTCGTTCTTGCTGGCTATTGGCTATGGCCTGGAAATTTTGGCAGGAAGCTGTTTTTGCTAGTCGCGAGTTGCTTCTTCTACGCCGCTTGGGATTGGAGATTTCTCGGGCTTTTAGGCTTCGTGGTCCTAACTACCTTCGGAGCTTCTCGGTTGATCCTGGATTGCAAGGAACGAGCAGCACGGGTCCAGTCGTTGGTCGTTCTGTGGATTTGTATCGGCCTCCAGTTAACCGTCCTAGCCTTCTTTAAGTACTTCAACTTTTTTGAAGACAACCTAGTGGCTCTCTTCTCGACCGTTGGCTTAAAATCCACGGCCCCGATTGCCCGCATCTTGTTACCAATCGGAATCAGCTTTTACACCTTTCACGCCATTACCTTGGCGGTGGACACCTACCGCGGCAAAGTGAATACACGAGTCTCGCTCTTGGATGTTGCCCTCTACATTGCTTTTTTTCCCCAACTCGTAGCCGGACCCATTGTGCGGGCGACCGTACTTCTTCCTCAATTGGCAACCAAGCGGCATATCTCCGGCCAAGATTTGTTCGTTGCGACGCAGGCGATCGTCACTGGATTTCTCTACAAAGTTGTTTTCTCCGACTCGATCGCCCCGTTCGTTGACAAAATCTTTGAACGGCCGGCCGGCTATACAGGCCTCCTGCTATTGGCAGCGACCTTTGGGTTCTACTGCCAAATTTATTTCGACTTCAACGGTTATTCTATGATCGCGATCGGAGTATCCCGGCTCTTCGGATATAAATTACCCGATAATTTTAATTTCCCCTACGCAGCGACCAGCTTGGGATCGTTTTGGCGACGTTGGCATATTTCCTTGTCTAGCTGGCTTCGCGATTATCTCTATATCCCTTTAGGCGGGAATCGTCTCGGCGTCCCGAAACAGATGCAAAATCTCGTTATCACTATGCTACTTGGCGGAATTTGGCATGGGGCCAGTTGGAATTTCATTATCTGGGGAGCCGCCCATGGCACCGTGCTCGCGATCGAGCGATTCTCGCAAATATATCGCGGGAAAATCCTAACCGAGGAAAATCGATCGATCACATCGCTAGCTTTGGGCTGGCTGGTAACCCAAACTATTGTCTTACTCTTGTGGATTCCATTCCGCGCAAAAACACTAGCTGATTCATTAGCGGTAATTTCCGGCATTTTTACCTGGCGGACCATGATGGCAGGAGCACCGGTTGCAATTCCGATTACTCTGTTGGTATTGCCGATTTTTTGCGACACTGTGTTCGTCCGGTTTTTGCGATCTCAACCAGGCAAACCCTTGCGTCGCCCTGAACTTCGCTTCGGTTTTTTGATCCTTTGCGCGCTGGCTGTCGGCTTAGTTACCAAGACCGGATTGCGCAGCTTTATCTACTTCCAGTTTTAGGGAGTCACACGCATTTTCACCGCTCAATCGAATAGACTTCCTGTTGCTCGACTAAAGTCATCAACAACTCGTGGTACGAACGCCGCGGCAGCAAAACCCGGATTACCCAGAGTTCGCGATGATCTTCCACTGGCTTTCGTTCGATCACTTTTGGCCGGACTTCGAACTGTTCTAAAAGATTCTCTAGCTTCACTTCAGTTTTGCCTTTGGCTGGATCCACGATCAGACGAATCACCGATTCAGTCGCTCCGGCTAGCTTGCTGCATTCCCAGCGATTCACGACAGTCAGCACACCATGTATGCTGGTGGTTCCTCTGAGCAGCACGCCGCCGCCGAGGAAACCGACACCGGTGACAATTTGGGCGGCGACACGGCCGGAATCACCGTTGGAGCTGGTGAAGGCGTATCCGACCATGGTAAACGCTGCCGAACCAAGTGCGATCAAAGCCATTGTCCGAATGCCAGCCGGTTTTTCTTTGCGCTGTCGTTCGATTCCCACCCAAGCTCCACACAGCAACGCAAGAATACTGAGCGAGATGGACCCCCAGGGATACGGGAATAATGAGTGCCAATTATCGGTGAGCCATTGCATGGAAAGAGTTAGAGGTTGCAGGTCAAAGGTTACAAGTTGCAAGTTGCGGGTTGCGGCCTGCTAGCCGCTCGGACCATCTTGCCAGCGGCCCATTTTGAACGCAACGCCGTCACCATTATATGCGAGACGGTACACTAGCTCCCATCTCGTAAGACGGGGAAAATCTGCAGGATCTCGTCGGGCGTTGGTCTTCGCACGCGGTGAATGCAGATTGTCTGCTCTCGCCCATTGACGCTGGCAATGAATCGGTCATTCGCTCTTCGCCCGAGCAAAACAGCTCCCAACGGTGAATTGTACGGGAGCGGTAAGATTTCGCCGGAGTCAGGAACCTGATTATCGCGAGCACCCGCGATCAAGAACTGTTCACCGGCGCCGTTCAACTCCATCTCGACAATTGTGCCGATTTCGATCGATGCGACTGGTTCATCCGTGATCCAAGCCCGGGGATCAACCAACCGATGCCCTCGGCTTATCAGAGTGTTAATCTCGCCGGTTAACCGCCGCTGAACGCGACCCATGGTTCGAAATGTTTCTTTCGCAGCCTGGTAGGGAGCGTTTTCGCTCAGATCGCCATCTTGTTTAGCGATCTTCGCTTCCCGAAGCGCCTCATTCTTCTTTGACCGGGTGGTTTCAAAGCGTTCTCCCAACTCCCACGCGCTCACCGTTGAAAGAATGATCTTCCCATCCATACGGTCAAAGTAATCAGGTCTCACTATTTCACAACGGAACGCTGCTTTGCGGAGACCTCAACGGCACAAAACAGCCGCTACGAACTTCTGGCTATTCATTTGTACTTTTCCGAGGTTTTCCCTAAATGTGCAGCCACTGGCCAGGACAAGAACCGAGAACCTCCCATACCGCTATGCCGGAAAAACCTATCGCTCGAAAAAGACAATTGGAAATCTTTGTTGTCTCGTTCCTGCTCTACTTGCTCATTCTTCTACCGATCGTGTTCGCGGACAGGTATCACCTGGAAGACTGGAGACGTCTCATCCGCGGCTCCTATGGATGGACCGGTGAAGGTCGACCACTAGCGGATCTTTTAATGATCGCTTTAAATTTTGGCGGTTCGCTGAAAGATATTTCCCCTCTACCGCAACTTTTAGGGATTGCCCTGCTAGCTCTAGCGACGGTCTTTCTCGGGCGAAAATTCGCAATTTCCACACCGCTCCTGGCGGCGCTTGCCGCGTTTCCTCTTGGTGCGAGTCCGTTCTTTTTAGAGAATCTCTCCTTCCGCTTCGACTCGTTAGCCATGTGTCTATCGATCGTCATGGCACTGGTTCCGATATTTATGGAGAGAAGGGAGGGCTGGACTACGTGGATTATTGGCGCCGCATCTCTATTTGGCAGTCTCTGCTTTTATCAAACAGGTATCAATGCGTTCCTAGTCTTTTCCGTTACGGAGCTTTGCACGCAGCAACTTGCCAATGTTTCGTTTCCCAGCGTGGTGCGGCGGGCCGTGCATCGGTTGCTTCAACTCATCGGGGGTCTTATTCCGTATCTTTTGCTGGCCAAGCTGATGGTGGGAGGCAGTTACAATGTGGAGCATTTCAAATACGTTACAAAGCCGAGCGATCTAGGAATCATCAAACACAACTGGGACATCTGCTGGGGCAGAATATTTCATTCGTTGCCCGGTTCTCTACGGAACGTTTTCATGTTTCCAGTGCTGTTGGCCACGCTGGTGATAATCGTAGCCGGGTTCTACTACCTGAAGCGATCTAGTCTAAGTGAACCAGGCAAACTCAAATCCGCTGTTATCGTTGCCGGGATCTTCCTTCTCCCACTGGCGTGGTTCACGGGCTCCCTGGGACCGCTGCTCTTTCCGGTACACGCCTTGATCACTTTGCCCAGGATCTACATCGGGACGGGTGCGCTGTTAGCGTCTTCGTTCGTGATTCTTTGTACAGCGGCCGCGAAGTTGAGAATATCCGGAAAATGGGTGTGTCTACTCTTGGGGATTCCGGCTTACGTTATGGTCATGCTGGCTTCAATTTACGGCAATGTTCTCGTCGAGCAGGGCAGGTATGAGGAGAGAATCGCAAGCGGATTGAGCCTCGACATCCAGGCGTTGGCTCGTTCTCATCCCATTAAGGAACTAGTTGTCGATGGAGTCGTGCCGTACTGTCCGATCGTTCAGCATGCGACGCGAGAGTACAACATCGTTAGAGTGTCTCGAAACCTGGATAGCGACCGACTTCTTGGGGATTACGCCCATCATGTTTACGAATATTATGGTATCAACTTGCCTCCGGAACGATCGGCGGAACGTCGATCTGAGTTGATCGCAAAAGCCACGGAAACTGCACCGATCATCAGCAACGGCTACTACGACATACACCTCGTCGATGAGGCGTTAATCGTGTCCTTCTTCGGTGATATACCAAAGAAATAAAAGGCTCGGCAAAAATTCCGGTTCCTTCGTCTGAATTGTCTGGCTCAACTACGGTTTTGCCACCGACGTCTACCGGAGCTCGCTACTCCTTCATTTTCTGGACTGGCCGGTTTGAGCCATCGCCAGATTGTTCCGCCAGCCAGCGTTTCATCAGCTTTTGCGAAATGGTCTCGATATGTGGAAACCGAGCAATGTGCCGGCGCAGAACCTCCTTGGTCTCCGCGACATCAAACCATCGAACTTCGGCTAACTCCGACCCGCACGCGATTTCAGTTGTGGCGGCGTCGGCGAAATAACCAAGCATCAATGATTGGGGAAACGGCCAGGGCTGGGAGCCAAAGTAGCGAAGATTGGTAATCTCAATTCCAGCTTCTTCTTTGACTTCCCGCACCACTGCTTCCTCCACGCTTTCACCAACCTCCACAAACCCGGCGAGAGTAGAGAAGATACCTTCGGGCCAGCTCGGCTGCCGTCCCAACAGACAATGCTGGCCGTGCTGAACCAGCATGATCGTCGCCGGATCGCTCCGTGGGAAGTGTTTGGTCGCACAGTCGGGATTCGTGCAGGCCATCACATGACCCGCTTCTTCCGATAGCGTAGGGCTGCCACAACGAGAACAAAATTGCTGGCCGTCATGCCAGTTGATCAGCGCTCTGACATAGAGGAGCAACTGCTGTTCGTCCGGGGCGAGAAGTCCCCGGAATTCACGAAGTTGGATGAATCGCGCCTGATTTTCCTGGAGGCCGATCACGGATAGTGCTTCGGCTGCGGTTTTGGGCTCGGTCAGGCTAGTGGCAAAGGCCGGCTGATTGTCCGGGCGAAGGCCGAGAAAAATCAGTCTGCTGGACGACGGAAGCGCTACCGCTGGTAGAACCAAAGGTCGCCTCTCTTCCGAAGTAGAGAAAAGATTTTGGCCACGCCACATTACGTAGACCACAGCAGAACCGGCCCGTTGCTCCTGCAACCACGCTCGATCACTCCGCAGATGCCCCTCTCGTTGCAGAGCTTTACGGGGATAATGTTCCAGGAAATGATCGTAAGGCATGGTCTCTGCTCTCCTTTGCTGATAGATTATGAACGATTTTCGGAGCGCCGGAGTTTCCAGAGGCGGGATGGGAGCTGCAAACTTGCATCCGATTTGCTGAACGCAAACACGCCAATGTCCATTCGACCCAAAATATTAATTCCGAAAGAAAACGCGGATCTGAGTCCGCGCGAAATTCTCTTTCAGGAAACTCGGGGTTTCAAGCTATCGTTAGAGCCATTAGACATTGGGCTTTCGGTGTCCCGCGCAAAAGTCCGGCTCAAGGGGAATGAACCGCGAAAGCCGCCTTACTTTGCTTGCTGTTACGACGTGGGGACCCTCCAAAACGTAAACATCGTCGCCTTTATCTATCCGCTTTTGGCTGATTGGGAGGTGATGGAAAGGCAGCCCGAAAACTACCGGCGGCGCATCCGGGCGGCGTTTCGAGAGGAAATGATTCACGCCGTTCAAGTGATCGCTGCTCGCAATCGCTTCGATCATACGCCGGAGTTGCAAGATCGCTTTGCCGACACGGAGGCGTACTACGAGTCTTTGTTAGGGAGGATTATTGACGAGCTGGCAGTCAGCGAAGAAGGCCACGAGGCAGTACTTACCGCGGCGAGGCTTTACTATGAAGATTGGACAATCACCAATATGGAGGACCTTCGGCAAGTCGACCGAAATCGGCACGGCAGAGACGGGTATATGGTCAGCGAATTGATTCGCCAGTTGCTTCAAATCAAGTTTGGCGAGCTCCTCAGCGAGGAGGCGAAAGGGAAAGCCTGGGACAAGAATCGGTTATTCTCGCTCGGTGAATTCGGCACGACCGAAAATCTTCTCAATTCGATGGCTGGGACGTTACGAACGGCCGTTCCAAAATTGGTCAGCCTCAGTCCGACATTGGCGGAAGCTCTGGAGGAAATTGAGGGAATGATTGGTCGCATGCACCAAATGGACACAGCCAAATGAATTTGCGTAGCAGTTACCGCCGAGCTCGTTGGCCGAGGCAAGATGCGATTATCTAAACCGTGTCACCAAAATCTGAGTCGTCTAAAGAATCGCTACTGCGCCGAATTGAAACTACGCTGGGTAAGTTAGCGCCAGAAATTTCGCGTGTCCGCCGACACCTGCACCGCAATCCCGAACTTAGTGGCGCGGAGGTCGCGACCACCCGGTTTTTGGCCCAATGCCTTAGCGACGAAGGGATCCCTCATCGGATCGGGCAGGACGGAAAAGGGATAATTACTGAGACGTTTGCCGGTATGCCGAACGCACCGACGATTGCGTTAAGAGCCGATATTGATGCTCTGCCAATTCAGGAAGAGAATGGCGTGGATTACCGATCCGCACGACCGGGGGTGATGCACGCTTGCGGCCACGATGCTCATAGCTCGATTTTGTTGGAAACGACGATCGCCTTGCATCGAGCCGGACACTTGCCAGTGGGCTGGAGAAGCATATTTCAACCGTCGGAGGAAACTGGCCACGGCGCACTCGAGCTGGTAAAACAAGGAGCGATCGAGGGCGTAGCCGCTATTGTGGCTCTTCATGTCGATCCGAACCGCGAGGTCGGCCACTTGGGGGTCAC
>WNFI01144545.1_pt2 | contig 12560 bp, 14 predicted proteins | sample 5400471 | NCBI WGS metagenome assembly WNFI01 (sample SAMN13153348, study PRJNA577476) | soil metagenome | isolation source: 100 cm saprolite on Douglas fir-dominated hillslope | place: USA:California | collected 2013-09-17
CGGTGCCGGGGTGCTCGCTCATGATCGATGGATTGGGTACCGACTACGCGCTGTCCGACGGCCGGAACCCGCAGACTGACGCCGGCAGCTCGCCGGCCGCAGAAGCGGCGTGGATGTCGGCCTTCCGGGCCGCCAAATACGCCTGGCTGACTATCGTGTCGTACCGCCGGATTCCGTGGACACCGCAGCTCAAGGCCTACTTCAACAGCCACTTCCTGCCGCTGACCGAAGGACCCGACTGGCTCTACATCAGGGCCGTGCACCACTGACCGCGGCTGTCCTGCCAACTGTTGAGGGCGGGCGGGCGCCGCGCACTGGCTGAGGAATTCCGGAGCGGGCAGCCCTGGCCCTGGGTCAGCCCAGACCGAACGGACGCACCACCAGGCCGTCCGCGGGTTGGGGCAAACGAGGTCTAGGCCAGGCTCCGCGCGGCCAGGTACTGCTTGCTCGTGGAAACGTAGTGGCTCTGCCGTCCAATCTGGTCACCGTAGAGGATGGCTTCCATCTAATTCCTCCTACGAAATTCCGGGCCAGAGAGCGCCTTTGCTCCGGCAGCTTCTCCTGCCAGGCGGTCCGGATTAGCCGGTCGATCTCGGTGACCGCGTTGCGCAGGGTCAGCCTCGCCTGGGCGGCGGTCACCTGCGCGTAGGCAGTTATGAACCGGTCCCGGGTTCCGTCGGCCATCGTGTAGTGCATCCCCAGGCCGCGCTCCATGGACCTGAGCGGGATGGACCCGCAGACGCAGATCACCGGGACGTGCTCGGCGTAGGAGCAAGCGATCCCGTTGATCGCGCTGAGGGGCCCAAGGCGTACGTCACGATCAAAGCGGCCATGCCGTTCAGCCGCGCGTAGCCGTCCGCCGCGTACGACGCGTTCAGCTCGCTACACGTCCCGACCCACTCCAGCGTGCCGGTGTCCTGCAGTTGCTGCAGCAGCTCGAGCTCGTAGTCGCCCGGGAGCCGAACGCGTGCCTGATGCCGGCTCCCGGATGCGCCGGAGCAGAAACTCCCCCACGGTCATCGTCATGGTCTCGCGCGTCGAACTCACAGTCGCGCGCTCAGCCGTCATTGTCACTTCAGTTCTCCCTCGAGGCGAGGTGCTTGCGTGCTCGTGGAAGCACCCGCCTATCTCGTGTTACCGCGACGCCACAACGCCAGGCCATCGCCGCGCGGCGTTAGGCGCCCTCGCCGATGATCCGGCGGAATGAGAATCGCGATTCGCTGCGCGGTCCGCCGGAGTCCGCCCTGGCATTCGTCGGCTAATGACTTGTTGCTCCTCATGGCGACTGGAGCCGGCGCAGGGCCTGCGCCTTCTCAGGCAAAGCTGATGCCGCGCGCGGGCTCACCTTTGGTCATGTCTGGATGGGATGTCATCTGGGTGGGCGTGAGCTGGCTGGCCGGGTAGGTGGCTGGGTTCTCCGGGGCTGGGCTGGGGCTGCTGCCTTGCCGCCGGATATGGGCTACGTGGTCGGCGTGGGCCTCTGGGTGGCGGCGGGTAGCTCGTCGTAGCGTGCCGGCACGCTGGCCTGCCATTGCCCGGCTTCCTGGTGGCGGCCTGCGGTGGTGAGCGCGCGGGCGAGGCTGGCTGCGTAGGCGGGGTCGTCGCTGGCGGATGCCAGGGGGCGGAGGCGGTCGATGGCGACCTGGCAGGCGCCCTGGGCCGTATTGACCCTGGCGATGTGGCCCATCGCGCGCGGCGTAGGCGGGCACCCACCAGTCACGCCCGAAATGGCCGATCTGTGCACGGGCAGCACGTGAAGGCCGATCAGTTCTGCTCCGCAGCAGAGCGGTCGCCGCTTGAACGTGGATAGATTGTGTCACAAAGTGCCACCACGTGGTACCGTGAGGTCTATGGCTGACCACTACACCTTGCGGCTAGCGCCGGGCGCCCGGCAGCGGCTTTCAGAGTGGGCGCGCCGGGCAGGCATCCAGGAACGCACCCTGGCACAGCGCTACGTCGAAGAGGGACTGCGCCACGACGCACACCCGCTCATCCAATTCCTCGACGGCCCGAGCGGCCGCCGAGCCAGCCTGCTTGGCCGCGGTCTGAATGTCTGGGAGGTCATCGCCACGGTCCGCGACAACAACGGATCCATAGCCGAGGCCGCCGAGTACCTCCAGATCCCAGCCGGTCTGGTAGAAGCGGCCGTGGCCTACTACGGCGAGTACCGCGACGAGATCGACAGGGAAATCGAGCTCAACGAGGCTGAGTATGAACGCGGGCGGGCAGCCGCCGCAGCAGGTGAGCAGGCTCTGCGCTCGTGAGAGCCATCCTGGACGAGCAGTTGTCACCGCAGATCGCGATGCTGTTGCGCAAGGCCGGCTACGACGTGGACGCCGTCGCCGACCGCGAGGACTTGGTCGGGTGCAACGACAGGTTCATCCTCGAGGCTGCATGTCGCGAAGGCCGGGCCGTAGTCACGAACAACATTAAAGACTTCCGTCCGCTCGCAGCGGAGTGGCTGGCACAAGGCAGGGTCCACGCCGGACTGATCCTGCTGCCCTCAACGCGGACGCGCACCCGCCACGCCATCGCCTCGGTCGCTGCCGCGATCGAGAACGTACTTCGCGACCACCCGGACGGGCTGCGCGGGAGTGAACGCTGGATCGGCCCGCTGCCGGAACTGTAAGGAATCGCATCGCGCCAGATGCCGCTTGGCCCGCAGACGGCGGGCCGGACCGTGCGGTTCACCAGCCGCCGCTGATGCGCCACAGACCGGCCGGAAGCGTCACGCGACACGGAGTAAGGGCGGGCTTGGTGCCTTCAATGAGAAGGTCAACCACCGGGATCACGGGCATGCGTCTGTCCGGTCTCGCCGCGCCCATGTTGCTGGGCCGCTGGCGTAGAGTTGCGCAATTGGGCGACTGCGGAGGTATGTCCAGATGGCAATACCGCCCGGTCCGGGAGAGCCGAATCCAGGGCAGCAGACTCCGGGAGCATTTCATCCGGCGGGATTCCCCACTGGGACGATCCCTCGAGGATCGGCTCTATCACGGCCGACCCGCTATCCCCGGCCGCCGCCAGGTCGAAACGCATTGATCTTCGCCCGGGTGATGCTCGGCATTCAGGCAGTCCTCTGGACCCTGAATCTGCTTACCGCACCGCTAGCACTCTTTCAGAAGCCCCTGCCGCCGGGCGTGACCTCGCCGTACGGGGACCTGCAATCACCGTCCCTGACCCGTAACATCATCACCCTGCTGGTCAGCGTTGCAATTGCGGCTTGCACCGTGACTACAACCTTCCGGCTGGCGCCAGCGCGCCGGCGCATGTGGTGGCTTGCGCTGGCCACGCAGGCCGCGCTCGCGGCCCTCTACAGCTGGCTCTTCACTAGGATGGCCGTTGCACCCTCACCGGAGGGGATGGCTTCTTTTGTAGCGGTGACAATAGGGCCAGTGGTTGTCGCCATCTCCCTCATTGGGCTGGTAGCGCTGCTCCTTCCGTCCGCGCGCGCAGCCGCCCTCGACCGCCAAAGCCGTTCGCCGCCCCAATGAGGCGAGAGCACCGCGGGCCGGCAAACCGGACACCCGGCCACCAAGCCAGTTGCCGAGCGCTGGCTGGACACGCGGCCAGAACTTCCGCCCGGTCCCGGTTCTGGGTGACAAGGTGCCGACCCGGTCGAAGACCGTGTCGCGAGGGCCCGGTCTCAAATGTGGTCTCATTCACCCGCGTCCGGAGCCGTTCACCGATGGCCGCGCGCGGCGCATCCGCGCAGGTCGCGGAGGGCTGCGGCCATCGGTGAACGTCGGTCAGCATTGTTGGAAAGCGTGTTGGGGGCGACCCCTCAGGAGTTCGAATCTCCGCTGATTCTCTCGATCTGACATGCGGAGATGATCACCCGTGTATCACTCGATCTGTCGGCAGCAAGTGGGCCGCTGCCCCAAAGGCCTGTCATGCCAACGGCAGCTGAGCCAACCTGGAAGCTGGCTGGTGCCGCTAGTTTGTACCGCCGCGCCATATCGGCGCCGTCAGGCAGGTCGGGCCTCCGTCGCCCTTAAGGGAAATCTCCGAGCCGTCGTATCCGTGCACCTCGCAACCGACTGACTCGAGTGCGGCGCGGGTCCGGGGGTTGCCGTTCAGCATGACCACTCGCCGGGGCTCGACGGCCAAGACGTTGCACCCCATCGTCTCGTACTCGTCGGCGGCGACCGGCACCACCCGAACCGCACGCTCGGCGAGCGTCTGCATCAGCGTGACCGGCGCCAGCGGCGGGTAAACGACGGCAAGATCGTCGGCGACGGGTGAGATCAGCGACATCAGGTGCAGCACGTGCCCTGGCCCGCGATGGTGCGGGAGGTCGACCGATTCCAGACTGGCGCCCTCAACCGCGAGGATCTCGGCCATCTGGCGCAGCCCTTCGGCGTTGGTACGGTAGCTGCGGCCCGCAAGCATGGTGCGCTCGTCCAGCGAGATGAAATCGCCGCCGTCCGCCCGCGCAGACCCGCCCAGCTGCGCAACCACCGGAACGCCTGCTTCCGAAAGCGCCGCCGCCAAAAGGGGCGGTTCCGCTTCCCGAGCCGGCTTGGCCATCTGAAACAGCACCGCTCCAGCGCCGGTCACCAGTCCGGGGTCGCGGACATAGGTGGCGTCGACGAGGCCGTCGGCGACCGGCGCGACCTCAACCTCACAGCCCAGATCTGTGAGCAGCTGGCCGAACGCCTCGTGCTGGCTAGCCAGCAGGCCGGCATCGGGTGTCCGCCAAGCCGCGGCGGTGAAATCGCCACTGACAGACGGACGGCGCAGCAAGACGCGGCGCAGAGGAGCGGACATGGACCGCACCCCAAAACGCGGCCCGGCAGTGCGCCCGGCAGCGTCCCCAGCGGTCATGTCAGTCCCTGCCCTGCTGTTCACCACGTATCTGCCTAATACAAGCACCTATCAGGTCGTTATTCCTTCCCGTTGAATCTTCTCGGACAGCCGCGTATCAGCCTTCCTTGATCCTTACCTAGCCGTTAGCGTGGCAACATGGACGGAGCCGCTTACAACGTCCGGGACGGCCTCCTGTACGTCGAGGAGCTGGCGTGCACGGAGCTTGCCGCGCGCTTTGGTACGCCGCTCTATGTCATGTCCGAAACGCGGCTGCGGTCGAATGTGCGCCGCCTCGGCGCTGCCCTGGCCGCCGGATGGCCGTTTGGAGAAGCGCGGCTCCTGCCCTCGATCAAGGCTAACCCGACGCTCGCTACGCGGGCAGTGTTGACAAGCGAGGGCGTGGGCTGTGACACCTTCGGCGAGACGGAGCTTGAAGCGGCGCAGGGACGACTGCCCGGGTGCGCATTCGGCTGCGGCCGCGGCTTGACGGCGTCGAGGCGCCGTCGGACTTCGCGAGTGATGGAGCCTCTATCCGCGAGGTGTTTCAGTCGTACAAGGCCGGCGTCCCCATTGACGATGCAGTGGCGCTGGGACGCGCCGCGCTGGATTCGCAGCACATCGAATTCGTTGGAGTGCACACCCATCTCGCACGCCAGACCGCGGACGTTAGCCTCTGGCGCGCGCAAATCGAGAGCTTCGCCGATCTGCTTGCGGAGATGTCCGCCAGCTGGGGCGGATGGCTTCCCACCGAAATCGATGTCGGCGGCGGCTGGCCGTCTCCCCTCGACCCGGTCGGGCGGCGCGCCGCCCAGGCGCGGACACGCCCGCTGCCGGCGGACGCGGCGGACTATGCGCGCGCCGTCGCGGAGAGCCTCGCCGATGCTCTTCGGGATCGCGGCCTGGCGCGTGAGGGGATGCTGCTCGAGGCGGAGCCAGGCCGCGCGGTCTACGCCGATGCCGGGCTGCACCTGGCCACGGTGACCAACGTGAAGAAGCAGCGAGATCCCGACCGGCGCTGCTGGATTGAGACCGATACCTCGGAGGTGTTCATGCTGGACACAACGCTGGAGAATGCGTTGTTCCCGGTGGTCAGTGCCACGCAGGCCGACGCGGAGCCAACACTTCTCGCGGATATCACCGGGATCTCGTGCAATTTTGACGTGATCGCGCCCGCCGTCGCGGTCCCTGAGATGGCACCGGGCGAAGTCATCGCGTTTCTTGAGACACGCCGCCGCGGGTACCAGCGGTGCTGCATGATTCGTACCATCGATCACGTCGGTCTCAACGTCGCCGATCTCGATCGTGCTGTCGAGTTCTGGTGTGGTCGGCTGGGTCTGCGGCTGGTCAGCCGGGTGACCGAAACTGGGCCGGACATTGCCTCGCTTATCGGCGAGGACTCGGTCGAGATAGAGATCGCAGACCTGGACGCTGGCGACGGACGGATCATCGAGCTGATCATGTACGTGCGCCCAGCTGGACGACCTGTCGGGGCCCGGAGCAGCGACCCCGGCACCTCGCACATCGCGCTGCGCGTGGATGACCTTGACGCCGCGCTGGAGCGTATCCAAGGCTCGCAAGCGCGTCAGATATCGCGCCACCCCGTGATCCTGCACGATCCGGGTGGCGCCTGGGACGGGGTCGCCTGCTGCTATATCGCCGACCCGGACGGGAACATCGTTGAACTCGTCCAGCGACCAGGCGCCGCACCGTCCTGAACTGCCCGCGCAGATCGCCCGCTCCGTCTTGGTAGCGGCCGGGTACTGAGAACACTTCCGGCATAGATGGGAAGGCCGGTCATATTCGCTATTCCTCATGTGACCCTGACGGGGTACCATCTGGCCATTCGTGCTGCTCCTGATCTCCTTGGAGGCCTTGGATGGCAGATGTCGCGGCTGGCCCCGCTGAGCGCACAACGAGCCTTGCGCTCCAGGAGAAAGCGAAACTCTTTAAGAGCCTGCGCCGTTTGGACATGCTCTTGTTCCTTGTCTGTGCCATCGTGGGTCTCGACACGCTTGGCCAGGTGTCGAGCTACGGCGCTCAGACGTTCACCTGGGTGATTGTGCTCGGGGTAGTTTTCCTGTTCCCTTACGCGCTCGTGATGGCGGAGCTGGGAACCGCGTTCGCGCAGGAAGGCGGCCCGTACGAGTGGATGAAGCTGGCGGGGGGCGTTTCGTAGCTGGCATCGGGGCGGTTCTTTACTGGGTGACGAACCCGCTATGGGTCGGCGGTTCGCTCTGCTTTATTGCCACCGAGGCCTGGAGCACGAACTTCTTCAAGATCGGCAGCGGGACGGTCGGCGACTATCTGTTCAAAACGATCTTCATCTGGGTGTCGATCGGGGTCGCTATCGCCGCCCTCCGCTATGGCAAATGGATCCCGAACTTCGGGGCGATCGTGCGATTCGCTGTGCTCGGGTTCTTCTCCATCACGATCTTGATCTACGCGATCAAGAACGGGGTGCACGGGTACGCAGCCAGCAACTTCTCACCCTCGACAGCCGGCGTCTTCATCGGCCTGGTGCCGCTACTGATCTTCAACTACGTCGGCTTCGAACTGCAGAACGGGGCCGCCGAGGAGATGCAGAACCCGCAGCGGGACGTGCCGCGGACGGTTGCGGGCAGCGGAATCCTGGGCGTCCTGCTCTACGGCATTCCGATCTTCGGGATCCTGGCCGTCCTGCCGACGCAGAAAATCACCGGCATCGGCGGCTTCCTTGACGCGGTCAACGCGACCTTCAGCGTCTACGGCGGCGCACAGTCGGCCCTGGTCAAAATCATGGCGGCGGGCTTTATCGTCGCTCTGGTCACATCGGGCGCTGTCTGGATGATCGGATCCGACCGGGTCCAGGCGGTGGCGGGCTACGACGGCGCGTTCGCTGGCTGGTTCGGGGTCTTCAACCGGCGCCTTGGTACGCCCGTGCGGGTGAACGTTATGTCGGGGATCGCGGCGACGATCTTCATGATCGTCGGGGTCAACCTGAACAAGGGCAGCACGGCCGCGACCTTCGTGGTGGTCCTGTACATCGCGATCTCGACGACGCTGATCTCCTACATCGCGATCTTCCCGGCTGTGATCAAGCTGCGCTACTCACATCCGGACGTGCCGCGGCCATACCGCCTGCCTGGAGGCATGCCGGGGGTGTGGATCGCGGGCGGCATCTGCACCGCCTTCATTCTGCTCTCATCGTTCATAGCGGTGTTCCCGGACGTGATTGAGAGGGCGGTCGGGGCCGGCTACAACTTCCACGACACGTGGGGCATATCGCGGATGCGGTTCGAAGCGTACACGCTAGGCACACTGGCCGTGATCATTCTCTTCGCGATCATTGGCTACTGGCTCGGACGGCCGGTCCGTGAGCAGGAAGTGGAAGTGGCGCTCGCGGCCCCAGCGCCCGCCTAGCGTCACTTCGGCTGGCATCGTTAGGCCGGGTGTTCTTCGAGGGTCAGGTCGGCGATCCGTTCTCCGATCACAACTGTCGGCAATGCCGGGGTAGCGCGCGGGAGGCTTGCGAATACCGACGCATCGAGCGCATCGTCGTCCATCCCTGGAGGGAACCGCAAGGGTGGCCCCAGATACCCGCCGATCTCGGGCTGCCGAACCACCTGCAGGGCCCAGCGGACTCCGTACGCAAGCGCCGCAATGTCCGCTGGCTCTGCGAGATAGGCGTGATCGACGGCCGCTCGCACCGCCGGGTCGGCGGATCGCAGAGCAAGCCGACCGCGCGACCTCGGCGTGAGCAGCCCCACCGGAACCACGCATCTCCATCCGCTCGGCTGGGCTTCGTCGGGCTCCATCCACGGATACACATGCAGGTCGAACGGGCCGTCGGCCATTGGTGAAGCGAGTTTCGCAAGGGTCTGCTCTTCGGGAAGCCAGTGCGCTCTGGCAAACAGTTCGAGTTCCTCGCCGAGCCGTTCAGTCCCGGCGAACTCGAGCTGCGAAGCGGGGTGATCATGTAGGTTCGCCCCGACGCCCGGCAAGTCCGCCTGAACCTCAATGCCAAGCTCCCGCAGATCAGCGGCGGGACCGATCCCGCTGCGAAGCAGGATCTCTGGTGTGCCGTATGCGCCCGCGCTGAGAACGACCAGGTCCGCGCGCAGCTCACGGGGTTCCCCATCCACCATCGCACGGACCCCGAAGGCCCGCCCGTTCGCGATGAGCACCCGGTCGACAGTTGCATCCGGCACGATCGTGAGCCCGCTGCGGCCCCGCACGGGGTCGAGATACGCGAAGGCCGTGTTCCAGCGAACGCCGTCGACGACGTTCGTCGGCTCCGAGCCGCAGCCAATCTTGCCGTCGAGGTCACCGAGGTCCTCGGTCTGCGGGATACCCGCCGCCACCGCCGCTTCAAGAAACCCGCGCTGAAATGGCTGGATCTCGTCGGGCGAGAAGTGCCGCACCCGCAGTCGCTCGATCGATCTGGCGAACAGGGGCCGCAGCTCCTCACTGGACCATCCCGGGCAGCCCGATGCCGCCCAGGCATCGTAGTCGCCTCGCCATCCGGGGAGCTGAGCGCAGCCGTTGTGGGTCGAGCAGCCTCCGATCACCCGGGCTCGTTCGAAGGCCAGTTGCTGGCCCGCTGCACCACGCCCCCGGTATCCCCAGTCGTGGGTGTCGGGAAGCGCGCACGCGTCAACAAGCTCCGCGGGCCAGCCGCCGACATCGTAGCTACCGTAGTCCGGGCCAGCCTCAATCAGGACTACGCGCAGACCGGCCTGCCAGCCTCAATCAGGACTACGCGCAGACCGGCCTGGACAAGCCGAGCCGCCACAACCGCGCCGGCCGTCCCGCCGCCAACGACGATTGCGTCGCTGGCGCCCGCTCTTCCGACCGTTGCGCGACCCACTGCCCAAAACTATCGTGCTCACCTCGCATGCACCTGGATCCGGTCATTAGCGGACGTGCCGACCCCCCGCACCGCTGCGGCCGCAGATCAGGTACGCGACTTTGACGGCAATGTGCTGATGGATGGGCTGGAGGCGATGAGCGGGCGGCTTTATCCTGGCCGGGTTCCCGCCCGCCATGCATGCTGTCGCGGTCTACCGGGTGCGGGAAGGGTTGAATCACGACGTCGTCCTGCTCATGTAATGCGAACCGGGCCGAATAGGCACGCAACGGCAGTGTGCCTGGCTCTAGGCCTTTGCCGGGTGCCGCCAGAAGTCCTGCATCAGAGCGTGTGGGGGTCGGCCCGGCCATTTCCAGCTGGCTGAGCAAGATGGTGATCGCCGGTGGACGCGGTGATGTGCGCTGCCGTTCCGCTGCCACCGACCCATCCATAGCGTCCCGGCACGTTCCATGGGTCGATGGCTTCGACGTCGACCGAGCCGCCGAATCCCCGGCCCTGGCCGTCCAGAAACAACCGGCTGGCATCGCGCTGGGACCGGGTCAGGTGGTCGGTGGTCATGTGCCGCACCGACGTACGCGACAGTGGTTGGCGGCCGCCGCTCCCTATCGCAAATGTCCGACATCAACGCGGCACGCCGCAGCCTGCTCGCCGCCCGATCGGTGCGGCGACCTCCCGCGGAAGAATGTCGCTTGATGCCTTCGACCGACTGACAACCGGGCGCTTCCAATTCGTCTCTCTCGGCGGTCAGTATGGTCGATAGATGAACGGGTTTGCTTCCATTGCGCCCGCCGTGCGGGTCGAGGGTGTGGTCAAGCGCTTCGGGGCGACCGTTGCGCTTGGCGGTGCCGGGCTCGAGATCCCCGGAGGCACGGTGTTTGGCCTGCTGGGCCCGAACGGAGCGGGCAAGACCACGCTGGTTCGCATTCTGGCCACGCTGCTCACGCCGGATGCGGGCCGGGCGGAGGTCCTGGGCCACGACGTCGTACGCGAGCCCGCCGCCGTCCGCGAGCTGCTCGGCCTGACGGGGCAATTCGCGGCGGTCGACAGCCCGTACACCCAGCGCGGCATTGTCGAGACCACCTTTACTCGACCGTCTCGGTGCTGCACACCATGCAGCTGCTGCTGGGCGTGCGGCCGATGAGCCAGTTCGACACCGCGGCGACCCTGATGACGGCGGCCTTCGGCAGCGTGCCGAACCTGCGGCCGCATACGGCGATCACAGCGGGTTCTTCGTTGACGGCAACGAACACGGTCAGCTCGCTGATGGCGGCAGAGTCGCTCACGGTCGACTTCTCGAAGCCCGACCGGATGCCGATGGATCTTATGAACGAGATCGTGTGGAAGAGCGTGCGCGGTACCGATAGCGAGATGCCGGCGACGGTCCAGGCGCCGTAGTGGTCGGCGCCGATCGCGCTCCCGCCGCGACAGGACGGCTGCCCGGCTGAGCGGCCGTTGACGACGTCATGTGCCTCAGGCACCTGATCACGGTCGGGCGCCCTGACCCGGTCTTCTCGTTGCCGCTGCCCTCCCCGGGCGGATGCGGGCCGCAGCAGTGAACCCAGGGCTCCGCGGACGCATAGCTGGCTGGGCAGCCTAGGGGGCGGATGGTCAGACTTTCAGCAGGGTGGCGAGTTGCTGGGCGTTGACCTGGGCGTAGTCGCTGTAGCAGTTGTTGAACAGGACGTGGGTGTCGTCGGCGTCGCGGGCCAGGGCGGCGATCTTGGGTGCCCACTGGGCTAGCTCGTCGTCGGTGTAACGGTAGCCGAACCGCTCGTGGATGTCGGTGCTCTGCCAGCGCGCCGAGTGGCCGTGCAGCCGGACCACGGCCAGGCGGTCGGTGGCGGCGAGCACCGGCGGGATGGAGTCCTTGTAGCCCTGGGGCATGTCGACGCAGACGTACGGCAGCTGATGGGCGGACAGGAAGCCGAGGGTTTCTTCCTGGTTGTCCGGCGTCATCCAGGTCCGGTTGCGGAACTCCACGCAGACTCGCCGCGGCGCCGCCCGCGCCGCGCAGGCCAGGATGTAGTCCTTCCGGGAGCGGGAGATGGGGAACCAGGGCGGGAACTGCAGCAAGATCGCCCCCAGCTTGCCGGCCTCGCGCAGCGGCTCCAGCGCGGCCAGGAACCGGTCCCACGCCTGGTCGGCGACCGCGGGGTCGACGTCTTTGAGGTAGACCCGGTCCTTTCCGGCCTTCGCCGCGGCCGGGCGAAGGTCGGCAGGCAGCGCCGCCACCCGGGTCGGATGCTGGGTGAACAGGCTGAACGCCTTGACGTTGAAGGTGAACCTGGCCGGGGTCCGCGCGGCCCATGCCGCCGCGGTCTGCTCGGCGGGCAGGGCATAGTAGGTCGCATCCACCTCGACCAGCGGGAACTGGCGGGCGTAATACCGCAGCCGCCTTTCCGGCGTGTCCGCCTCCGGCGGGTACCAGCCCGAACTGATCAGGGTCCGGTCCGTCCACGACGCCGTTCCCACCCGGACCTGCCCCATACCCGCAGCATAGGTACCGCCCGAGTCGGCGCGCATCCAGGGCTTTAGCTTTAGCGCTGCTTGCCGGCAAGCCGTGGGCATGGCCCGCATCATGCCTGGCCACGAGGTTGATCGCCACAAAGATGCATCCGAGCCGCTCCTCGACGTTTCCGTGCCGAAGGAGAGCCGTTGCCAGCCTGGCCGGATGCGTGTCTTGATTCCGCGCCTATTAGCCCCGACACTGCGAGGTAGGCAATTGGGGCGCTGTCGCGGCGTGCGTCGGGGGCCGCAGATAGTCCGTCTATCCAGCCGCGGGCGGTTCCAATTGCCGCAGGGTTCGCCCGCAGGCAGGGAGCCCGCTGTGGACAGCGCTGACGACGGCCGGCCGCTTGGGCTGCGTGACGTGCTCGCCATCTTGGGGCATTTGGTAAGGGCGCTAATG
>WNFI01209835.1_pt1 | contig 12560 bp, 17 predicted proteins | sample 5400471 | NCBI WGS metagenome assembly WNFI01 (sample SAMN13153348, study PRJNA577476) | soil metagenome | isolation source: 100 cm saprolite on Douglas fir-dominated hillslope | place: USA:California | collected 2013-09-17
GTACGCAAGCACCTCATCACGACGAGTATCGGCAAAATCAATATCAATGTCCGGCATTTGAATACGTTCCGGGTTAAGGAACCGTTCGAATAGTAGTCCGTACGTGAGGGGATTGAGATCGGTGATATCAAGAATGTACGATACGATACTGCCTGCGGCGGAACCTCTGCCCGGCCCCACCGCGATGCCGTGCGTTTTTGCCCACGTGATCAGGTCTTGTACGATCAAGAAATAGTCCGCGAATCCAATTTTTTCAATAACGCCCATCTCATATTCCACCCGTTCACGCATCTCTTTTGTTTGCGCCTCGGGCGGGAATTTCTTCGGCAACCGTTCCTCCATTAGCTCGCGGAGATAGGCGTTTGCGGTCTTGCCATCAGGTTTCGGAAAGTCGGGAAGCAATGCCTTGCCGAGTTCCAACTCAACATTACATCGGGCGGCAATCTCTGCGCTGCGCTCCACCGCACCCGGGATATGCGCGAACTTGGTAGCCATTGCATCGGGTGAGAGGAGGGAAAAATCATCTTCTTTCATGCTCATGCGGTCGTCGTCCGAAAGTTTGTTGCCGGTTTGCACCGCAAGAAGCACATCGTGATATTGATTGTCGTCGGTATTCACATAGTGACTGTCCTGCGTGGCGACGAGTGGAATACCGGTTTCTTTTGAAAGCGCAATGAGGCCAGCCTCTATTTTTTCCGAGTCGGCGATATGCGGATGTTTTTGAATCTCAAGGAAATAATTTTCGGGTCCAAAAATATCACGATATTCAAGCGCGATTCGTTTTGCTTCGTCATGGCGTCCGGCCAAAAGCGCCTGGCCGATCTCGCCGCCCAAACAGGCTGAGAGGGCGATCAATCCTTCGTGATGTTTGCGGAGAAGATCTTTATCTACCCGAGGACGATAATAGAATCCCTCGAGATGAGCCTTGGAGACGAGTTTCACCAGGTTTTTCCAACCCGTCTCGTTCTCGCAGAGAAGGATCAAATGATAATATTTTTCGGTTGATTCTTTGGAGAACCGATCGCGTGGCGCGACATACGTTTCAACACCGAGGATCGGTTTCACACCCGCTTTTTTTGCGGTCTTATAAAATTCCACAACGCCGTACAGCACGCCGTGATCGGTGAGTGCTACGGAGTCCATCCCAAGTTCTTTGGTGCGCTTTACGAGCGCGTCAATTTTGGTTAATCCATCAAGAAGGGAATAATGAGAATGCGTATGTAAATGGGTGAATTTAGGCATAGTTGTTCTTGGTGTTGCCCCCGCAAGCGAGGATGCAGAACGTTAAAATTAACTTCTCAATTATATTAAAAAAATCGTAAAAATGACAGTCTGCCCTGCTGCTCTGGAGCTTGTGAGGTACGGGCGTTCTCACGCTCCTGCGGCGCAGACATGTTTACATAAGCTTTATCGTTCTATAATATAGGGAGGCTACATAGATAGAAAGCGCAGGCGCCACCTTAGCTCAGCGGCAGAGCAACTGTTTTGTAAACAGTAGGTCCCCGGTTCAAATCCGGGAGGTGGCTCAAAATGAATGATTCAGTTGATTTACTTTCGGAGATATCTTACATTGGTTGAGTGCCGATGTAGCTCAGTTGGTAGAGCAACTCCATGGTAAGGAGTAGGTCGCCGGTTCGAATCCGGCCATCGGCTCAAGGAGGCAAAAGTTGCCATTTTTTAGAGGACGCGCTATTATAGTTCCCATGGCCAAGGTGAAACGCGCCGATCGATTGATCACACTCCGCTGCACTGTCTGCAAGCGGCGTAATTATTACACCAATAAAAACAAGAAAACCGTGGAGCGAAAAATTGAATTTAAGAAGTTCTGCAACTGGTGCAGAAAGCAGACGATACATAAGGAAGCAAGGATCACCGGGAAATAGTTTTTTGGAAGCGGTATACTACTAAAAGCGCCACTGGGGGCATCGTTCAGTGGTAGGACGGTCGTCTCCAAAACGACCGACGTAGGTTCGATTCCTACTGCCCCCGCTAGACATTTTTATATAACGGTGTTATTTTATGCTCAGCAGAGAGGAGAAAGTATGACCCATGCGGAAATAACACAGTTCATCGAGATCGATCAGAACGAGGGAGGGTATCCGTTATTGGTTCTTCCCGAAGATCCAAATAAGTGGGCTAACGATCTAAGAGAGTCACACAGGGAGGACGAGTACATCGGCATGTTCGCTACCAATATCGCGGACGGGGGCGAAACGGTCGAGATCTATTTCGGAGCTAACATTTCAGATGCCAACACACAACCGCCGACCAAGTATTTTGGATTTGTCGTTAAAAGGGAAGTATTCCGCAAAATGGTTAAATCCCTACAGCTCGTTTTGGAGGCCTCGGAGAACGAGTAAGTAATATTGAAAAGTAAGTTAGTCCGGCTTAACCGCAGGGTTACAGCCGGTTTTTTTATCACTTCACAGTTGCCTTGCGGCGCGCCTCGATTTTGATAGAATCAAGTTTAAAGAATGAAATCAGGGATGAGACCAAAAAAAGTTACTGATAAGTTCAAGCAATCCATCGCTCGCACCTCTTTTGATAAGCGAGTTCTTGAGCCGGAGTCCATGGAAGAAACGGCGGAGGATTACGCGGGGATGGACTTCAGAAAGAGCAATGGCGCATTCATTAAGTTGATGTCGCCGATGATCCCGCATGGCAGCAAAGTAGTTGACTTTGGATGCGGCCCGGGCGATATAACGGTCCTTCTTGCAAAGGCACGACCGGATCTCAAAATTACCGGAGTAGATCTTTCGCGTTCAATGCTCACGCTCGCAAAAAGAAATGCAAAAAATGCGAAGGTAAAAGTAAATTGGAAGGTAGGCGACATGACGAAGTCGCTCTTTGAAAAAGGGGAGATTGATTTTGCATTTTCCCACACAACACTGCACCACTTAAAAGATCTTGGTCCATTTTTTAAACAGATGAAACGGTCGCTACGACCCGGTGGCGGTTTTTGCATACGTGACCTGCGCCGGCCGGAAACGGCGACCAAAGCAATGGAATGGATTTACGAAGCGACCAAAGATGGGCTAACGCAACGACAATATGAACTTTTCTTTTACTCGTTGCGGGCAAGCCTGACACTTGAGGAAATACGGAGCGTTATTAGGGGAGTGGGCATCAAGGGAACGCTCAAGATTCCTCAGAACCCAAAGCGTTATTGGGTTTTTTGGAGACGAGCAATAAACACAGCTTAATATTGGCTTCATCGGTTAGGAATACAGTGGATTGAGTTAGAGGTTGGCAAATTGATCAATCCAACTGAAATGGCGAAATTAAATTCCAATATCGGGAAGGAAAAGGCAGCGCGTTCCTATACCGCCGAAGATCATGCCACGTGGGCCAAACTTTTCGCGCGGCAAAAAAAGCTTGTTTCAAAGCTGGCGTGCAAAGAATATTTTGAAGGCATGAAAAAATTGGCGCTTGATCCCGAACATGTTCCCGACATCAACAAGACAAGCGTCCGTCTTCGCAAGTTGAGTGGTTGGAATCTGTCCAATGCTAAAAATAAAAGTTTGGCGATGAGGGATTGGTTTCGGAAAATGTATCAAAAATCATTCCCGGTAACCGATTACATCCGTAAGCCCGAGGATTTTGATTATACGCGAATGCCGGATCTTTTCCATGAATATTTCGGACACCTGCCATATTTTACCGATAAAAATTTTGCCGCTATTGCCTATCAGTTCGGTGTTCTTTGCAGGCACGCAGATAAACGTCAGCTACTGCAGATCTCCCGTATTTGGTCGCTCGGCATAGAGTTCGGCCTCATAAGAGAAAGAGGCAGAATAAAGTTCCTGGGTGCGGGATTGCTCTCTTCGTACGGAGAATGTCTGCATGCTAAGAAACTTATAAAGAGAGGTAAAGTTACTCCATTCAATCTCCGCGAGGTGATTACGACTCCCGGCAAGACATATGAATATCACCCAAAATATTTTATACTAAAGAACATAAGGGAGGTAGCCGATGTTCTCCGTGCATACGCACAAAGGGAATCCCTCCCGGTCGCAGCGTAACGCGTCACCGACTTGAACGTAGATAAACATATAAACCATGACCATGATCGAACGAAAAAATCGCGGAATCGCCCCAGTGATCCTCATCCTTATAATTGCGGTTGTCGCCGTGTTAGGGATCGGCACTTTCTATTACACTCAGTCCCGCCAAGGGTTGCCGAGCCCATCCGGTGGAGGAGGAGATAGTGGTATTGAGGGCAGTGTTTTGCTCGGTCCGATATGCCCCGTGCAACGCATACCGCCTGATCCAAAATGTGCGGACAAGCCATACGCGGCCACTATTATTGTGAAGGACTCAACCAACCAGGCGGAGATAACGCAGTTTACTTCCGATGCAAGCGGCCACTTTAAAGTAGCTCTCGCGCCGGGTAGCTATTGGTTGGATCCGGTAGGTGGTACTATGCCACCGATTGGTCGGTCGTTGCAGGTTACGGTATCACCTCATGCCTTCACGAACATAGACATTTCGTTTGACACGGGCATTCGGTAGATGCGGTAAATTTTTGAACCCGCGGGTCCCTATTGACTTACCTACCAGGTAGGCTATACTTGAACCAATTCCAAAGACCGCAGGCATCCCGATAAAGGGAATAAGTTCCTGCTGAGGCATTAACCCTTAAACGCGGCCTTGGAATGGTCGTTTTTATTTTATCAATCAAAACCCAATGAAGACCAAAGTTCAAAAAAAGAGCGAGATGGAAAGAGCGAAGCTGCTTTTGGATAAAAGCCAGGCGCTCGTTTTTGCCGATTTCACAAAGATAACAGCCGAAGACATCCGTAAGCTCCGCACCGAACTTAAGAAATACGGCGCGAATTTTTTGGTGATCAAAAAGCGGTTGCTTTCCATTCTCCTCAAAGAGAAGGGGATAGACACCGATCTTAAACAATTCAAGACCTCCGTCGGTACAATTTTCTCCGAGGGCGATAGCGAAAAGATCGCGGGACCCGCATTCAAATTCTTTTCCGCGCTTGAGGTTCCGGAAGGCGGCGCAAAAGATATGTGGGTAAAACACATTCTCGCGGGCTACGATATGAAGAACAAGCTTCCGATGGATAGTGCGCAGATCGTCTACATCGGCAAGTTGCCGCCGCGTGAAGTGCTTCTCGCCCAGCTTTTGGGCATGCTCGCGGCGCCTATCCGGTCATTTATGTATCTTTTGGATCAGAAATCAAAAGCGGCACCCCAATCCCAACCTGCTAATCCCCCTACCGAGCAAAAGGTCGAGCTAACGCAAGCATAATAATCAAATGACAAATTTTGACGATATCATTTCAAAAGTAGAATCCCTTACGGTGGTTGAGCTCGCGGAGCTCGTGAAAAAGCTTGAAGAGAAGTTTGGCATCTCTGCTGCAGCGCCGATGGCGGCCGGTGGCGCGGGAGCCGGAGCGGCTGCCGCGGAAGAGAAGACCAGCTTCACCGTTGTTTTGAAGTCAGCCGGTGCAAGCAAGTTGAACGTCATCAAAGTGGTTCGTGAAGTCACGACCCTTGGCCTCAAGGAGGCAAAGGATTTGGTGGACGCAGCGCCGAAGACCGTAAAAGAGAATGTGAAGAAAGAGGAAGCGGATGAGATGAAGAAGAAGCTCGAAGCAGCGGGAGCGGTAGTAGAGATCCAATAAGCTCGCGGATCATTCCGTAATTTCGCAAAAGAAAAAGCGTCGGTTGAAGCCGGCGCTTTTTTGTTCTACAATTTCCACGAAGGACAGTGGGGCGTTTAGCTCAGTGGTAGAGCGTTCCGTTCACATCGGAAAGGTCGCAGGTCCGATCCCTGCAACGCCCACACTTAATAAGGTGTGTATATCTGGTGCACGGCAAGTATAAAAAATGTAGTAAAAACGAGCATTAGAGGCCCTTGTCGCGGGTGGGGGCTATTTTGACATAGAGGCATAGTGGTTTATAGTTAAACAGAAGTGGGGAGTTGTGGATAAATCTGGGGATAAGTACCCATTTCTGTGCAGAACCAATGCTACTGGGCGAATACCAACACAATTTAGATATTAAAGGTCGTATGGCGATCCCGGCAAAATTCCGCGATAAATTGTCGTCCGGCGCCATCATCACCCGCGGAATTGATAATTGTCTTTTTTTGTTCGCGAGCCCGGAATGGGATGCGCTCGCAAAAAAGTTGATCGCACTTCCGCTCGCGCAGGCGAACTCGCGCGCATTCGTGCGCCTTATGCTTTCCGGCGCGTCAGATGTGGAAGTAGATCATCAAGGAAGAATTCTGATCCCCGATTATTTGCGAAAATATGCACGCTTGGAAAAATCGGTGATCGTTGCGGGACTCTACAACCGCGTGGAGATCTGGGATGAGGCATCGTGGCAGTCGTATAAAGCGAAGACGGAAAGTTCATCGGAGGAGATCGCGGAAAAACTGGGAGAGCTCGGTATCTAGCGATCCGTGGAACACACACCAGTTCTTTTAAATGAAGTAGTAGAGAAGCTTGATCCGCATCCCGGCGATTTCATGATTGATGGCACCGTGGATGGCGGTGGTCATGCCGCGGCGATCATAAAAAAGATAGTGCCCGGTGGCAGATTTTTAGGTATTGATTGGGACGCAAGCATGATCGCGAAGCGAGAAGCGGAACGACGAGAAACGGAACAAGCACACGCCGTAAACGAGCATTACACGCACGGAAATTACGCGGAGCTCCCTGCAATCCTTGCGAAAGAAAAACTTGGGAAAGCTGATGGCTTGTTGCTTGATTTAGGATTTTCTTCGGAGCAATTGCAAAGTTCTGGCAGGGGATTCAGTTTTAGCGAAAGCGCTGCAGACGAACCTCTGCTCATGACCTACGATGATTCGCGCGCACCAGTTGCAAAAGTCATTCGGGAATTGAGTGAAGAAGAACTTGCGGACGTGATCTTTAAATTTGGCGGCGAGCGACTCTCTCGCAGGATCGCGAAAGCAATCGTATTTCAAGGAAAAAAGAAACGGATCATGACGAGCGGGGAACTTGCGGAGGTAGTGCGCAGCGCGGTACCGGGCGGCTACGAGCGAGGGAGGATTGACCCGGCAACAAGAACCTTCCAAGCGCTGCGGATCTACGCAAATGACGAATTGGGAAACCTAACGAACATATTGAGCGTACTTCCGGAAGTCATAAAACCAGACGGACGGATAGTGATCATCACCTTCCACTCATTAGAGGATCGCATCGTAAAGCAGGAATTTCAAAAATTAGCGAAGGAAGGAGTGCTAGAAATTTTAACAAAGAAACCGGTTGCGGCATCGGAAGAAGAGATAGAGAAGAATCCCAGGAGTAGATCGGCGAAATTACGGGCAGCGGTGATTAAAACAAAATGACATTTATAAAACCAAACAAAAATAGCACATTTTTTAGCGGCATTATCGCAATTCTGGCGGTCGCGCTTATCACGAGTACGGTGGGCATGGTGGCACTTTATAATGCAACGGTGAACGTGAGCCACAACATTGCAACCGCAAAGGCTGAGTTGGACACGATCGGCACGCAAAGCACGAATATGAATAACCGGATCGTGGCGACGCTCAGCGGTGCGGATCTTAGCAAACTCGCTGCCCAAGGGGGCCTCGTGATGGAATCTAAACCACAATATTTCCCCGTTAACGGTAATCAAAAATGGCCTATCGCTTCACATTTTTAATTGTCGCACTCGTGGGCGCCTACGCGCTTCTTGGGTTCCATTTGTATCAATTACAAGTAGTAAAAGGCGATTATTATTTCGCGAAGGCGCAGGCACAAATACTCGCGTCTCGCGGCGCGAATGGCGCCCGAGGCGCCATTTATTTTACGGATAAAGACGGGAGAACTTTACCCGCGGCGGTTGAAAAACAATTCCCGGTGATCTATGCGGTCCCCAAAGCGATCGTTGATGCTGATGAGGCGGCGAACACCGTGGCGCCGATATTGGGAATGCCGGTATCCACGCTCAAGAAAGTATTTTCAAAACCCAACGACGAATACGAACTTTTAGTGCGCAAAGCGGATCCAGCGGTTGTGGACCAGCTCACGGCAAAAACGAATGATCTCCATATGAAGGGGATCTATGCCGATTTTGCGCCGGCGCGTTTTTATCCTTTAAATGCAATTGCTTCTCAACTCTTGGGATATGTGGGACCTAATGCCTCGAATACGGGCGAGAGCGGCCATTACGGTGTTGAAGGATTCTATGATGCGGCACTCCAGGGCGTTGCGTCGGACATCACGCTTACGATCGACCAGAATGTGCAAATAGAAGCGGAAAAAATTCTTGATAATCTTGTTACGTCGCAGAAGGCGACTGGCGGGAGCATCATCGTAGCAGATCCGCAGACGGGCAAGATTTTTGCGATGGCAAGCGCGCCCAGTTTTGATGCCAACAATTATTCTGCCTCGCCACTCGGCGATCTCATTAACCCCGTGGTGCAAAAAATTTACGAACCGGGATCGGTCTTCAAAGTACTTACCATGGCGTCGGGCATTGATTCGGGAAAGCTCACGCCGCAGACCACCTATGTTGATACCGGAACAGTAACGGTGAGCGGCAAGAAGGTGGCCAACTACGATTTGGTGAGACATGGTCCCTATGGTGTGGCCACCATGACGAATGTGATCGAGCACTCTATTAATACGGGCGCGGTCTTTGCCGAGAGCAAAGTAGGGAATGATATTTTTACGAATTACCTCAAGAAATTCGGATTAGATGGCAAAAGTGGCGTTGATCTGCCGGGCGAACTTTCGGGGAGTTTGAGGCAACTTACTCCGAAAGCGCCGCAGGTGGCGTTCGCAACGGCATCGTACGGTCAGGGTGTGGCAGTGACGCCGCTCGAACTGATGAATGCTATAGCTACGATCGCGAATGGCGGCAACCTCATGCGGCCATATGTTAATGCGGCGCTCGCGCCTCAGGTGATACGGCGCGTGATTAGCACGAGCACCGCACAGCAAGTGACTGGCATGATGCTTTCCGCGGTAGACAAAGCCGGTGTCGCAAGTATTGGGGGGTATTCGCTCGCCGGTAAAACCGGCACGGCGTTCATCCCGAATTTCGTCCACGGCGGCTATACCGATCGCGTTATTGACTCGTTTGTGGGTTTTGGACCAACCACTAACCCGCGCTTCGTTGCGCTCATAAAGATCGATTCACTCCCGAGCACCGCACTCGCCGCCGAAAGCGTGGTGCCCGCGTTTCGCGACATCGCCCAATATCTTATTAACTACTACAATATTCCGCCTGATAGAATAGGGAGCACCCAATGAAGACACCTTTTTTGAATTTACTACGATGGATTTTGGGGATGCTCACGCGCCTTACGATATGGCGCTATCGGCCAGGCGTGGTTGGGGTAACAGGAAGTGTCGGCAAGACCTCCACAAAGCTCGCGATTGCAGCGGTGCTTCAAAAAGTGCGGCGCGTTCGCGTGGCCGCGGGAAATTTGAATAACGAACTGGGTCTCTCGCTCAGCATTCTTGGTGATTGGAAACCGGAAGAGCTTGCGCTCGTAAGTCGCGAGGGGCCGCCGCCCGGCACGAGGCGAATAAAAAAATTTCTTTTCTGGGGGAAGGTCATTTTTGTTTCGACATGGCATGTTGTCGCGCGGTCAAAAGATTATCCGGACATTTTGATCTTGGAGTACGGCGCGGATCGGCCAGGCGATATTAAAAGATTATTAAGGATAGTGCGACCGAACGTGAGCGTGATCACTACCGTGGGGGATTTCCCTGTGCATGTTGAATTTTATGCGGGGCCGGAAGAAGTGGCGCGTGAGAAAGGAAGGATCATTGAATGCTTGCCCGTTGGGGGTTTTGCGATCTTGAACTACGATGACGAAACGGTAATGAACTTGGAGCCGCGCACGCGGGCGAAAGTTATCACGTATGGTTTTATGAAGGGTGCCGAAGTACAAGCCACGCGATTTGAAAATAAAATGGAAGACGACCGGCCTGCGGGAATCGCGTTCAAGCTGGAGCAATCCGGCAGTTCAGTGCCGGTGGTAATCCAAGGTGCGCTTGGAAGATCGCAAGCATACGCCGCCGCCGCGGCCGCCTCGGTTGGTTTGATTTTCGGGATGAATCTCGTTAAGATTTCGGAGGCATTGGGAAGCTATCGCCCCGCGGATTCACGGATGCAGCTTGTCCCCGGTATTAAAGGAACGTATCTCATTGACGATTCCTATAACGCAAGCCCGCTTTCCATGCATTCGGCGCTTGATACATTGCATGATCTTCCGGCGAAGCGTCGGATCGCGGTGTTGGGAGATATGTTGGAGATAGGGAAGTATACGCTTGAAGCGCATGAACGTGCCGGACGCCTTGCGGCGAAATCGGTAGACATATTGTTAACCGTCGGACCGCGCGCGAAGTTCATAGCCGAAGCCGCAAAGAATGCCGGCATGAAAAAATCAAACATTTATTCGTTTGATGTTGCGGATGAGGCAGGGAAGCCGCTCCAAGAACTCATGCGAAAAGGGGACCTCATTTTATTAAAGGGATCTCATGCGATGGAATTAAATAAAGTGGTGGAAGAAGTGAAAGCGTTTTAAAGATTGATTGGCCTCATCGTCTAATGGCTAGGACGGCGCCCTCTCACGGCGCAAATAGGAGTTCGATTCTCCTTGGGGCTACAGCACCAAATAAAAAGCCTGGGACGAAATGAATCGCTCAGGCTTGTTCCGCATTGCTGTGGTGAAGGAAATGCTATGGCCGATTCGGCGACAGCCCACATGCAATCAGCATCATTGTGTAGCTTGCATCCTCCCTGGTGTCTGGGTAGTATGCCCCGAATATAACTTTTATGGAGGTGCAGCCCTCATGAAACGGCGTCCACCTTGGGATCAGTTTTGCGAACGCTTGTGGATCAGGGGGACTCCACGGTAGCGAGCAGTAACAGCCAATCTCGAAAACACCCTTCTTTTTCTTGGCCCAGATGCTGTCGAGGGGGTCAACGGCGATTGATGTAAGCACCCATAGCCGGTCATTACCCGGGAGTGTCCCCACCCACCATGGAGGTATGGTGTCGCCTCCTCCCGCATCCGACCACAGTCCAACTTTGGTATCGGGCAATCTCATGACGTCGCTAATCGCATGGAATGTCGTGAATGGAGACGTAGAAAACGGATCCATCACTCCTCCGAAAAGAAGCGGGCTTTCTTTATCCGTCTCCAGCCAGAGCGTGGGTGGTGCGTTGTCCGGCGTCGTGCCAACCACAAGTGCCGGGTAAGATTGACTCCAGCCCAAACAGCTGCAAGCCAGTAGGAGAAACGTGAGTAAGTACATCACGCGACGAGGGCCCAGACCAGGAACAACATTCGTGTTCTGATTCATCGCAGTACTCCTTTACTTCTGATTTCCAATCACTGATTTCTGTGAATGGATAACTGCAATCTATATACACCCCACGGAACAAGCATGTCAAGGGTCTTCTGGATGTTTTTGTTATCCCCATTGCACCGCTTCTCGATCGGGCGTATAAAAAAGCTAGTAGGTCACTGGGGGGTGACGCATGAACCGCAGATTCAGTTTTCCACTTCTTCTATGTGTCTTCGCCAGTTTCTCCGCGATGGCACAGTCGGTTCCTCAGCAGGCGATCAGCCGAGACATTATCACAGCGGTGTCCGGTCGTAACGTCTTCATTGTTGCTTGCACAAAGAAGCTCTCATTGCTTCATGGTCCCATCTGGCGACTCAAAAAGATTTTTTGTCAGTCGGGCTCGGGGATAAATTTGGGCAATGGCAAAGTGCTTTCGGCGTATCACGTGGTGGATGCTCACGAGAAGATCTTTGTGAACAATTCGGCCGAAGAGATAGTGGGCTTTGATCAAAAGACCGATCTCGTTCTGCTTTCGTTCAAGCAGTCGAATGAAAGGTTGCCGGCACTCAGCCTGAAGACTCCGAAAAGCGGAGAACTCATCCTCAGCGTTGGTAGTCCTACGATGATGAGTAAGCTGAGCATAGAATTCGTCACCGGCCACAAAAGCTGGAGTATGTGGTGGAGCGGTTTGTGTCACGGGTGCAAACTGCCGAAAGGTTGGCAGACGGATCTCCCGAACGAGGGACTTCTTACGCTCTCGACCAGCTTTGCGGGGTTAGGTTCTTCCGGTGGCGGACAATACAGTGTGAACGGCGAACTCACGGGTGTCCACGAAGGCGCGTATGCGGATGGGACGTCGGTGACAATTTCTGCGCAGGACATAGACACGTTTCTACGCAGAAACGGAACCACACTTACCTGGTCCCAACCTCAATAACAACAATCAGAAACAAAAAACCCCGCGTTTAATGGTGCGGGGTTTTTCATATCTAGACCAGGACCAAAACCGATTGGTTGCTAAAACCCTAACGCTTTGTTCGTCATGGGACCAACCAATCCAGTTGAAGGAAGTCCTTGTGCGGTTTGATAAGCCTTCACTGCAGCCGCTGTGAGCGGTCCGAAGTAGCCGGTAGGGGTCGTGCCGGCAGGGAAATACCCGAGTGTCTGTAGCCTCTCTTGAAGCGTAAGGACTCCCGAACCGTTGCTTCCGACAATCAGATAGCCGGATACGCTAACGCCCGTAGAACCTCCCGTGGAACCTGGAGG
>WNFI01658596.1_pt1 | contig 12560 bp, 13 predicted proteins | sample 5400471 | NCBI WGS metagenome assembly WNFI01 (sample SAMN13153348, study PRJNA577476) | soil metagenome | isolation source: 100 cm saprolite on Douglas fir-dominated hillslope | place: USA:California | collected 2013-09-17
CAACGAGGCGAGCTTCCAGCTCTATCCCGACATGATCCACGGCTTCTTCACCATGGGCGGCATCATCGCCGCCGCCGACCGCGCCGTCGCGCAAGCCGCCGAGTTTCTGAAGCAGGTCGTCGCGCGCTAGGGAACGCGCTGTCGGCTCAGCGCTTGACGCCGCAGGTCTTGTCGATCTGCGCCAGCGCCTGGCCGAGTCCGGCGAGCGAGTAGGTGTCGGTGGTCTCGGTGCCGCGGGCGGAAACGCCCTTGAGCACGGCCTGCTTGCCCTTGGCGAGCGCCTCCACCACCGCCTTGTCGGTGGCGGGATCGCGCGCCCAGGCCGTGTCCTTGTTGGTGAAGAGCGTGAATTTGCGGCTGTCCACCGTCAGCTCGGCGTCCGAGCCTTCCTTGAAGAGATAACCCGCGTTGAAGCTCACCTCGTTGCTGATCTTGTCGGCCGGGCGATGGGTGACGCTGGCATAGATCTTGTTGCGCTTGGCGCCGGCGGGCTCGCTCTTGCTCGGCTCGCCGACGACATAACAGATCCTGTGGCTCTTCTCGGTGTCGCTATAGGCGTCCCAGCCCTGCGCGCCGCCGAGACGCGTCACCCCCTCCTTCTGCTGCACCGGCTTCGCCGCGCTCTTCGCCTCGGCCTTCGGTGCGGCGGCGCTGCCGGCGGGCGCCAGCGGCGGCATCAGCATCAGGGCAAGTGCGGTGGCAAGGCAACGGGCGGGCGAGCGCATGCGCGCAACCATAACCATCGCGTCGCTCCCTGCCAAGCGGCGCGATGGAAGCACGCCCCTTGCCTCGGCATCGCCGCCTGGGCAAGGTGAGCGCCACGGCGACGCGGCCACGGGGAGGAAGAGCGATGCGCGCGGTGCTATGCAAGGAATTCGCCGGACCGGAGAAGCTCGTCCTCGCCGACGTGCCGCTGCCGCCGCTGCGCGACGGCACGGTGCGCATCGTGATCCACGCCGCTGGCGTGAATTTCGCCGACACGCTGCTCATCACCGGCCAATATCAGGACAAGCCGCCGCTGCCGTTCACGCCGGGCATGGAGGTGGCCGGCGTCGTCGCGGAGGCAGGCGCCGGCGTGACGCATCTCAAGCGCGGCGACCGCGTGCTCGCCCCGGTCGGGCGCGGCGGCTTCGCCGAGGAGGTCGTCACCGAGGCCGACGGCGTCCACCGCATCCCCGACCGCATGGATTTCGTCACCGCCGCGGGATTCCCCGTCGCCTACAGCACGTCCTACGGCGCCTTCGCCTGGCGCGGCCGGCTGCAGCCGGGCGAGTGGGTGCTCGTGCTCGGCGCCTCCGGCGGCGTGGGATTGACTGCGGTCGAGATCGCCAAGGCGATGGGCGCCAAGGTCATCGCCGCCGCGGGCGGCGCGGACAAGCTCGCCGTCGCCGCGCGCGCCGGCGCCGACCAGCTCATCGATTACACGCGCGAGCAGATCCGTGACCGCGTCAAGGACATCACCGGCGGCCACGGCGTCGACGTCGTGTACGATCCCGTCGGCGGCGATGCCTTCGAACAGAGCCTGCGCTCGATCGCCTGGGAGGGGCGCATCATCGTCATCGGCTTTGCCGGCGGGCGCATCCCGCAGATACCCGCGAACATCGTGCTGGTGAAGAACATCGACATCGTCGGATTCTTCTGGGGTTCCTATCGCCGCCACAAGCCGCAACTCGTGGCGGAGTCCTTCTCGCAGCTCTTCCGCTGGTTCGAAGAGGGCAGGCTCAAGCCGCATGTCTCGCACACCCTGGATTTCAGCGAAGTGGCGCAAGCGCTCGACCTGCTCAAGACGCGCAAATCCACCGGCAAGGTGGTGCTCACCATGGGGCGGTGAGCGCCGTCGCGGCAGTCCGGCGAAATCGAGATAAATGCTACCAGCCCGGCGCCGGCCAGGATCGGTGCGCGTCCTTGGATCGCTATATTACAGATCGTTCATGTCAGGGGATGGCGCGGGGGCCTCCGCCTTATTACTGCATGACCAATGAAGGCGCTTCGCCTTCGCAGGAGTTGGACATGGCAAGGTTTCACCGAGCGGCAGCGGTCGCGCTTATGCTGGTCGGCCTCGGCGGTTGCATCGTCGCGCCCGCCGCGCCACCGCCGCCCGTTTATGGCTATGCCCCCGGCTATGGCTATGGCCCCGGCTATTACGCACCGGGCTACGCCGTCTATCCGCCGCCCGTCTCGGTCGGCATCGGCCTCGGCTTCGGCGGCGGGCATCATTGGAGGTGACGATGGCTGCGGCGATTCCTTGGCGTGATCGCGGCGGCCGTGGTGGCGCTCGGCGCAGAGCGCCTCGCCCCAGGAAAATGATGCGTGCCTGCCGAACACCACCTGCAGAAACCCGGTTCATTGCCCGCTCGAAATGATCGGGAGATTCGGACGGTAGTACCCTGCGGTATCGGCGCGCTTGCGGCGGGCCCGCGGCTCCCAAGTGCTAAGAATCCGCTAACGCGCGCTTGCGCCGGCGCTGCGCCGCAACGCCGCGCCGGCCACGCCGCATCTCGTCAAACGCGCCCGCGTCGGTCTATGATGCGTCGTCTCGGAGGAGACGCATGGGCACCATTAGACAGGCGCGACTCCAGGATGCGCGGGCCATCGGCCGGATCGAGGTCGATACCTGGCGCTCGACCTATGCCGGCATGCTGCCCGACCGGGTGCTGCTCGCCATGTCCGAGCAGCGGCAGACGGCGTCCTGGGCGGGGTTCCTGCGGCACCGCGCAGGCGATGTCTGGGTCGCGCAACAGCCGCGGCCCGACGGCGGCGAGGCGCGGCTCGTTGGCTTCGGCAATTGCGGGCCGCAGCGCGAAGGCGGCTTCGGCTACGCCGGCGAGATCTATACCCTCTACGTCGCGCCGGAGGCGCAGGGCCAGGGCTTCGGCCGGCTCCTTTTGTTGGCGCTGTTCGCGCGGCTGGTCCATTGCGGCCATCGCTCCGCGCTCGTCTGGGTGGTGCGCGCCAACCCCTCGCGCTTCTTCTACGAGCGGCTCGGCGGCAAGCTGGTGCTGCACCGGCCGATCCCCGTCGGCGGCGCGCCGGTCGAGTCGGTGGCCTATGGCTGGAAGGATCTGCGCGCCGTGATCGACCGCGAGGCGCGCAGCGGCGCCGGCGGCTCGTCGCCGCGCCCGGGTTAACCGACGCTAAACCTGTCGCTGGCTTTAATGCGGCTTCACCGAGGGGCTGGCGTCTGGTGCCCGGACAAGGGCGCCGGGTGCCGGCCGACCGGTGCAGGGTCGTCATGGCCGCACGGGAGCGGCCGGTGACGCCTCGATTTTTGGGGGTGCACATGGCAACAGCCTCTTTGCCGATTCTCGCGAGCATCGGCATCAACGACGAGAACTCGCTGCTGCGACGTTACGTAAAATACTGGCTGCTTTATCAGATCATGCCGGTCCCGGTGCTGCTGCTCGGCTGGTATGCGCTGCGCATCGGCGCCGCCGCGCATCAATGGTTCTGGCCGCTCGTGCTCAGCATCCACTGCCTGCTGAGCTTCGTCTGCGCCTTCCAGGCCGCATTGTTTCACGGCCGCGGCCGCTGACGCAGCGGTTCGCCGTTCCAGCGATCACCGGCGCCGCGTCTTAGCTGCGCCGGCCGGCGCTATTGCGCCTTGGCCAGGAATGCCTGCGCTGTCTGCAGCTCCGGCCGCTGGCTGTCGGCATGCGCCGTGAGCGCCGCGAGGTTCTCGTAGGAGCGTCTGGCCTTGGCCATGTCACCCGACTGCTCCGCCGCTTGCGCCGCGCCGAAGAGGCTGCGGAAGCGGTTGGGGTCGGTGGTCAGCGTTGCCTCGTATTCGCGCAAGGCATCGGCGGGCTGGCCGAGCTCGAGCAGCAGGTCGGCGAGCAGCTCGCGCGCCGGGACGACGGCGCCCGGCGTCGCCGGGTGCTTCTCCATCGAGGCTTCGAGCGCGGCGGCGGAGCGCATGAGCTCGAGTGCCTCCCGGTCGTTGCTTTCGGCATGGGCGAGTGTCGCCATTGCCGCCTGTCGCTGCACGTCGACCTGGTTTGCCCAGTAGGTGTTCTTCACCCCCGTCAGCTTGTCCCGCGCTGCCTCAAGCCTCGCGATCTCCTGCCGCGCCGCATCGGCGTCGCCGCTGCGGGCGGCGCCCACGGCGCGGGCGAAGGCGGTGATGCCCTCTGCCCAGGGAAAGATGCCCAGATCGACATCGAGAAGTGGCGGTGCCAGCGCGGCGGCCTCGGCCCAATTGCGCCGCTCGAGCGCGAAGCGAGCGGGAATCGCCGCGATGGCGTAGGCCGCGGGCAGCGTGAGCGGCGGGCCCTTGCGCAAGGTGGCGAGCTCGTCAACGACCTGCTTCGCCCGTTCATCCTGTGCGCCCTGGAGATAGGCGTATTCGAGATAATCCATGGTGTGGAGCGTCTCGGCGTCCCAGGCGTTCGGGCCCAAATTCTCCTGCGCGTAGCCCCGCGCGGCGTCATGGGCGGCGCGGTTTGCATCGATCGACTCCTGCCAGAGGCCGAGCCGGGTAAAGATGTGGGAGGGCATGTGCAGCGCATGCGGCACGGCGGGAGCGATCTGCGCATAGCTGCGCGCCGCCGGCAGCCCCTGCTGGGCGAGCGGCGGCGAGTCGTAGCTGTGGATCAGATAATGCGCAATGCCGGGATGATCCGGCTGCTCGCCATGCAGCTTCTCCAGGATCGCTGCCGCCTTCTTCTGGTTGGCGTAGCTCTTGTCGGTCGGCAGCGCGGTGGCGTCGAGCGCGAGGGCGTAGAACACGCCGGCTTCGCTGTCGTCGGGATAGCGGAGATAGACCTGTTCCATCGCCTTCTCGTAGGCAACACTCCGCGTGCGGTGGTCGAGCGTGTCGCGGTCCTTGTAGAACGCGCCGATCGCATTGATGTAGTCGCGCTCGCGGTCGGTCCTGGCGTCGAGCGCCTGGGCTTTCTCGACGGCGGTCGCTCCGGTCTTGAGCGCCGCGGCGCCGGGCGGGTACCACAGGGGATACCACACGCTCATCGCCACCCCCCACTGCGCCATGGCGCAGGATGGGTCCGTGTCGGCGACGGCGGCGAATTCCTTGGCCGCTTCTTCGTACCAGAAGGAATGCAGAATCGCGACCGCGCGGTCGAATTGCTGCTGCGCATCGGCGGAGCAGGAGATCGGGAAATGGACCTTGCCCGCCTGCCGGTCGGATGCCGCATCGGCCGTTGCGGCCGATGCGGCAAAGGCGGTCGCGGCGGCGAGCAGGAGCGTGCGGGCGGACAATGCGGCATGGGTCATGCGACACCTCCCCGGGTGGGCCCCGAGCAACAGACACGGGCGCCTGAATTTTTCTGGAGCGTTCGCTTGAGCCTAGACCCGGCGCCGGTCCGCGTCGATGAAAAATCGCCTCCCTTCCCGTTGCGCCGATGCTGAGGCATCATGGGCAAAGACGCGGATGGAGAGGCCATGACGACGACGCAAGCGGGCGCACCGACGCGGCGCGACATCGTGCGGGCGGCGGGTCTCGGCATCGGCGCGGCGCTCGCCGGCGGTGCGGCGCTGGCCGAGCCGGCGGCCGTGTCCGGCGGCAGCGAGGCGCTGTGGAGCGGCGAATACTGGGCGAAGAAGGGTGAGGTTTCGCTCTATCTTTATCGCAAACGCTTGGCCACGCCGAAGGCCGGGGACAAGCCGCCGCCGGTGCTGTTCCTGGTGCACGGCTCGTCCATCTCGGCGCGCTCCACCTTCGACCTCACGGTGCCCGGCGCCGGCGAATATTCGCTGATGAACGTCTTCGCGCGCGCCGGCTTCGATGTCTGGACCATGGACCATGAGGGCTACGGCCGCTCCTCGCGCACCGACGGCAATTCCGACATCGCCAGCGGGGTCGAGGATCTGGCGGCGGGAAGCGCGCTCGTCGCGCGCGAGACCGGGCAGGCCAAGCTCCATTTCCTCGGCGAGTCATCGGGCGCGCTGCGCGCCGGCGCCTTCGCCATGGCGCAGCCCGACCGCGTCGACCGGCTCGTGCTGGAGGCTTTCACCTGGACCGGCGCGGGCTCGCCCACACTGGGCAAACGCGCCGAGCAGGTCGAGTACTACCGCGCGCACAACCGCCGGCCGCGCGACCGCGACATGATCCGCAGCATCTTCACCCGCGACAAACCGGGCACGTCGGATCCGCGCGTGCCCGAGGCGCTGGCCGATGCCGAGCTCCAATTCGGCGACACCATCCCGACCGGCACCTATCTCGACATGACCGCGAACTTGCCGGTGGTCGATCCGGTGAACATGCCGGCGCCGGTGCTGGTGCTGCGCGGCGAATATGATGGCATCGCCACGCTCGAGGACGTGCTCGGCTTCTTCGCGCGGCTGCCCAATCCCGACCGGCAATTCGTGCTGCTGGCGGGCGCCGCGCATTCGCTCAATCTCGGCATCAACCGCCAGCAGGTCTGGCATGTCGTGCAGTCGTTCCTGAGCATGCCGCCGCGGCTCGACGTTTAAGGCACGACGGAGCAGAAACATAAGCGTGGCGAATCGATCGGGAGCCAACCATGGGATTCCTCAGCAAAGCCGAACTCGAGCAGTTGTTGCCCGCGGAGGAGGCGGCATTCCCGTCGCCGATTCCGACGCAGGTGGTATCGAGCGATGAGTACTTCCCCTCGCCGCAGACGCGCGAGCAGAAGGAGGTCGAGGCGCGGCTGGTTGCGCTGGCCGACGGCCTCGCCAAGAAGCAGGGGGTGACGCGCCGCCGCTTCTTCCAGACCGCCGCGGGCATGGCGGCGTCGTTCGTGGCGATGAACCAAGTCTATGGCGCGCTGTTCGACGCGACGCCGGCGGAAGCCGCGACGCCCGAGCTCGCCGAGGAGCGCGCCAGGGCGCTCTCGGGCCAGTTCGTCATGGACACGCACACGCATTTCCTGCGCGACGACACGCGGCTCAACGGCTTCGTCAAGATGCGCGAGGCCGTCGGCAAGTCCGGCTGGAACAGCGCCATCGGCGACAAGCCGCAGACCCTCGACGACCTGAAATACGCCAACTACGTCAAGGAAATCTATCTCGACAGCGACACCAAGGTGGCGCTTCTGACCAACTCGCCCTCCGAAGTGCCGGAGGACTGGTTCATCCCGCAGGAGCAGGTGTTCCAGACGCGCGACAAGGTGAACAAGGAGGCGGGCACGCGCCGCATGCTCGCCCATTACACCATCACGCCGGGCTGGGACCGCTGGCTCGAGGGCATCGATCGCGCCGTCGCCGAGTACAAGCCCGATTCGTGGAAGGGCTACACCATCGGCGACAATACGCACAAGGATCTGGCGCGGCATCCCTGGCGACTCGACGACGAGAAGCTCGTCTATCCTGCCTACGAGAAATTCGTCAAATCGGGCATCCGCAACGTCTGCATCCACAAGGGGCTGTTCGCACCCTCGGTCGAGCAGCAATTCCCCAACCTGCGCCCCTACGTCGATGTCAGCGATGTCGGCCAGGCAGCGAAGGATTGGCCGCAACTCAACTTCATCATCTACCACTCGGCCTACCGCCATGTCGGCGGCAGCCCAGCCGAGGCGATGAAGGAATGGGATGAGACCGGCCGCATCTCCTGGGTCAGCGATCTCGCGGACATCCCGGCGAAATACGGCGTCGGCAACGTCTATGGCGATCTGGGCCAGCTCTTCGCCTTCTCGACCGTGGTGCAGCCGCGGCTTGCGGCGGCGCTGATGGGCACGCTGGTGAAGGGGCTCGGCGCCGATCACGTCATCTGGGGCACCGACGCGGTGTGGACGGGCTCGCCGCAATGGCAGATCGAAGGGCTGCGCCGGCTCGAGATCCCGGAGGACATGCAGAAGAACCATGGCTTCGCCGCGTTGGGGCCGGCAGAGGGACCGATCAAGACGGCAATCTTCGGCGGCAATGCGGCGAAGCTCTACGGCTACGAGCGCCGCGCCGATCTCGCCGCCGACCGCTTCACCGCGCTCAAGCAGGATTACGAGCGCAACGGTGCCGGCCGCAGCAATTTGCGCTACGGCTATGTGCCAAGGCCCATATGAGCGGCACCGGCATGGCCGCACTGGCGGGGATCGTCGTCCTCCCCTATAAGATTCCGGAGGCGGGAAAATAGGCCGGCTCCCCTAATGCCGCAGGGCAGACCGGCGCGCCGCCAAAGGGAGACCTGCGATGGCGCATATCTGGGAGAGATCCTATCCGCCGGGCGTGTCCTGGGGCGATCCGCTGCCGCCGTCGTTGCCGCTCGAGAGCCTGCTCGAGACCGCCGCCCGGACCTGGCAGGACAAGACGGCGCTCGATTTCTACGAGCGCCGCGTGAGCTTTCGCGAGCTTGAGCGCCTGGCCGCCCGAGCCGCCAAGGGGCTGCAGGCGCTGGGCGTCGGGCCCGGCGTACATGTCGGGCTCCATCTCCCGAACACCCCGCATTACGTCGTCTGCTTTTTCGCCGTGCTGATGGCGGGCGGCCGCGTCGTCAATTTCAGCCCGCTTGCCGCGCCACGCGAGCTCAAATACCAGATCGCCGATTCCGATGCCCAGGTGATGGTGACGCTGGGACTGCCGACGCTCTATCCGCAGGTGGCGGCGCTTAAGGGCACCGCTGCAATACACCGGCGGCACCACCGGCGAGCCCAAGGGCGCCATGCTTACCCACGCCAATTTCTGCGCCGTGGTGAGCGTGCGCGACCGCTGGGTCGGCGACGCCATGACCGACGGCGAGGACAAATGCCTGGTGGTGCTGCCGCTGTTCCACATCTTCGGCCTCACCTTCATCATGCTGCTGGCGATCGCCACCGGCACCGAGATGGTGATGCACATCCGCTTCGATGCCGAGCGCGCTCTCACCGACATCGCGCGCAAGAAAATCACGGTGTTCGCAGGCGTGCCGACCATGTACGCGGCCATGGTGCTCCACTCCAAGATCAAGGAAGTCGACCTCACGTCGCTCAGCGTGTGCAGCTCGGGCGGCGCGCCGCTGCCGGCGGAGATCCTGACGCGCTTCAAGGAGCTCGCGGGCGTGACGCCGTCTGAGGGCTACGGCCTGACCGAGACCGCGCCGTTGGGGACGATGCAGGCGGTCGGCGGCGAGCCGCGCGCCGGGACGGTGGGCCTGCCGGCGCCGCACACCATCGTCGAGGTGGTCGACATCGAGACCGGCATGACCGTGCTGCCGCAGGGCGAGAAGGGCGAGATCTGCATCCGCGGGCCGCAGGTGATGAAGGGCTATTGGAAGCGGCCCGAGGCGACGCAAGAGGCGTTCCGCGGCGGGCGCTTCCATACCGGCGACATCGGCTTCATCGATGCGGACGGCTATGTGACGCTGGTCGACCGCAAGAAGGACATGATCCTCTCCGGCGGCTTCAATGTCTTCCCGCGCACCATCGAGGAGGCGATCTACGAGCATCCCGCCGTGGCCGAAGTCACGGTGATCGGCATCCCCGATGACTATCGCGGGCAATCGGCCAAGGCCTTCATCGCCTTGAAGCCGGGCGCCGCTTCGTTCGGCTTCGACGAGCTCAAGGCGTTCCTCGCCGACAAGCTCGCCAAGTACGAGATGCCCGTGGCGATGGAGATCCGCGCGAGTCTGCCCAAGACGCCGGTCGGCAAGCTCTCGAAGAAGGAGCTCGTGGCCGAGGAGATGGCCAAGCGCGGCGACGCAGCCGCCCGCGCTTAAGCGGTCGCGCGGCGGCTTCGCCCTGGGCCGAGCGCCGGCGCAAGCCTAAGAGGCTTGCTCGCTCTCGCGCTGCAGCCGCGCCTCTTCGATGGCCGCGGCGAGCTGTTGCTTCGAGTTGGGAATCGCGCTGCCGAAGCCGGGCAGCAAGTAGTCGTCGGGCACGCGCGCGGCGTCGGCGAGCGCCTCCCCGATCCGGCCGACCCGGGCGCGGCACAGCGCGCGCAGGAACGGGATCAGCGGCCAATAATGCGCGGTGTCGAGTTTCTCGGCGCGGTCGAGATCGTCGGCAGCGGCGGCGAAATTGCCGAGCCGCAGGTGATCGTCCGCGCGCGCCATGAAGGCGCCGGCCTCCTGCGGGCAGAGCGACACGACCTTGTCGCGGTCGGCGAGCGCCAGATGCGGCTCGCCCATGATGACGCGCACCACCGCGCGCATGTGGTAACCATGCGGATGATCGGGCTGCTCGGCGATGAATTCGGCGCAGAGCTTCAGCGCCTCCTCATAGCGCTGGCTCGCGCAGAGCGTGCGGACTTCTTCGAGATCCCGCGGCGTCATGAACATATCTGCTCCTCGTGCCGCGTGCCGCAGCCGCCAGGTCCGACCATAGGCTTGATTCTGCGCCGATCTGTTGTAGCTGTCGAGCGGTTGAGAAAGTGATAAGAAAAAGTGACCAGAAAACGGCACGCCCGAGCCGGTTCGGCGGAGGCGCAGACGCCGGCTGTTCTCGCTGGCGCATCCGTCCGCGCAGCACTTCAGGAGACGATTTCGAGATAACTTGCGGGCCGGTCGGTGCCGTGTGGGAAAGGCTGGGTGAATTCGAAGGTCACCGCGCCGGCGATCGTGCTCACCTGCCGCCCGTCCTCTGAGAGCGGCAGGCGCAGGCGATTGGCGGTGCGGGAGACGCCGGTGGTCGTGCTGTACCCGCCCCGCACGAAACACCGGTTTCTTGGCATCGCAGACCATGCGGTAGAAAGTGAGACCGAATTCGCTGCGGTCGTCCGACAGCAGCTCGTCGACGTGCTTGCCTAACGACCTACCATTCGGGTGGCGCCATCGCTACTGCTTGTCCTTGAGCGCCGCGATGGCAGCGGCGACCATCTTGTGCTGGTCGCTGTCGGCGGGGAGCAGCGGCAGCAGCCGCTGCCAGTAGCCGCTTGCCTCGGCGAGGCGGCGCTGCTGCGCCGCGGCGAGGCCGAGATACCACAGCGCCGCCGGCTGCTGCGGGTCGAGCGTGTCGACGCGCCGCCACAGCGCCACGGCGCGCTCGGGCAGCGGCACCTGCGGCGCGTGATCGACGATCAGCGCCTCGGCCTCGGCCAGCGGGATGCGCGGATCTTCGGGCTTGAGCCGCGCCGCCTGCTCATAGGCGTCGGCGGCTTTGTCGCGCTCGTTGAGCACGCTGTAGGCGCGGGCGAGCTTCATCCAGCCCTCGAAATCCTCGGGATCGGACTTCAGCTTGACCGCGAGCCCGTCGACCATGCCGCGGATCATCTGCTGGCGTTCCTCGGGCGTCATCTGCGCCGCCCGAGCCCTGTCCTCGGCGCTGGGTCCGGCGGGCGCGGCGAGGGCGGGCGCCGCCACGCCGGCGCTGCTCGCCGCGTCGGCGATGCGCGCGCGCAACCGGTCGCGCAGCTCCGGGTCCGCAACGTCCGCGGCGAGCTTCTGCCAGCTGTCGATGGCGGCCTGCGCGTTGCCGGCCTGCGCCTCGGCGAGCGCCAGATAATAGCGCGCCGCGGTGTCCTTCGGGTTGCGCGCCAGCGCCGCGGTGAAGGCCTCCTGCGCGCGCGGCGAGACGATGCCCTCGGCGGCGAAGACGAGCATCTCGCCATAGGCCGAGGCGACGTCGGGGCGGCTCTTGGTGAGCACCAGGGCCTTCTGATAGGCATTGGCGCTCTTCTGCCATTGGCCGAGCGTCGCCGCGCTGCGCGCCAGCAGCAGCCACTTCTCGGCGTCATCGGGATGCGTCGCGAGATCCTTCTCGAGCGCAGCCAAGACGCCGGCGACGTTTCCCTGCCGACCCTCGGCGGCGGCCAGGGCGCGCTCCGGCCCGCGTCCGGCGTAGGGCTCGTCCGGCGCGCCCGGCGCGCCCAGCGCGAGATAAATTCCCACCGCCGCGGCGGGCAGCAGCAGCGCCAAAGCGATGGCGAGCACCGGACTGCCCGAGCGGCGCGCCGCCGCGGCCTCCGGCGGCGCGTCGGCGGCGAGGAGCCGGCGCTCGATCTCGAGTCGTGCCGCCGCGGTCTGGTCGGCATCGATGAGGCCGCGCCCCCGGTCGCGCTCCAGCTCCTTGAGCTGGTCCAGATAGACGGCGCGGTCGAACGACGCGCGCTCCGGCGCGGCGCGCGCGCCCTTCATCAGCGGCAGCACCACCGTCGCGACGACGACGAGGGTAACGGCGGCGATCGCCAGCGCGAGCAGCATCAAGCCTCGTCCTTGAGCAACTGCGTCAAGCGCCGCCGCTCGGCCTCGGTCAGCGGCGCCGGCTCGACCGCGGTGGTGCGGCGGCGGCGCAGATAGAGGAGGACGCCGACCGCGCCGAGCGCGAGCACCGCCGGGGGACCGAACCACAGCGCATAGGTCGCCGGTGCGATCGGCGGCTGCAGCAGCACGAATTCGCCGTAGCGGGTGACGATGAATTGCAGCGCCTGCGCGTCGCTGTCGCCGCCGGCGATGCGCTCGCGCAGCAGCACGCGCAGATCATGCGCGAGGTCGGCGTTGGAATCGTCGATCGATTCGTTCTGGCAGACCAGGCAGCGCAGCTCCTTCGACAGCGCACGCGCGCGCGCCTCGAGCACGGGGTCGGCGAGACGCTCGCGCGGCTCGACCGCGCCTGCCGTAGCGGCGAGGGTCAGGAGCAGCAACGCCGCGATGGTCACGCCGCGTCTCATCCGCCGATCTCCTTGAGGCGCGGCAGCAGCTCGCGCTCGAGCGCGTCGGCGGTGAGCGGCCCGACATGGCG
>WNFI01197170.1_pt1 | contig 12559 bp, 12 predicted proteins | sample 5400471 | NCBI WGS metagenome assembly WNFI01 (sample SAMN13153348, study PRJNA577476) | soil metagenome | isolation source: 100 cm saprolite on Douglas fir-dominated hillslope | place: USA:California | collected 2013-09-17
CGTTCGGTCCTGGATGAAGCGATCGCAGGGAGCGGACGCGTCGGCGATCTGCACCACGAGCTCGAAGCCTTGCAGCGGGAAATGTCCGACCCCGACAAGGCTGATGACATGGATCGCATCCTTGATCGCTTCGGTCACGTTCAGGAGGAATACGAGCATTTGGGCGGTTACGCGCTTGAGTCGCAGGCGCGTGAAGTGTTGCACGGGTTGGGATTCAAAGACGATCAGATTGACGGCGACGTGGGCGCTCTCTCCGGCGGATGGAAAATGCGGGTTGCGCTGGCACGGGTCCTGCTCGGAATGCCGGATGTATTGCTGATGGACGAACCGACGAACCACCTCGACATCGAATCGATCATCTGGCTCGAACAGTTCCTCAAGTCATTTCCTGGCGCGTTGCTGATGACTTCGCACGACCGCGAGTTCATGAATCGTCTGGTCTCAAAGATTGCGGAGATTGATGGCGGCGAAATCATCACGTACTCGGGTGACTACGACTTCTACGAGCGCGAAAGGGCCGTGCGAGAGAGCAATCAGCAGGCAGCATTTGCCCGGCAGCAGTCCATGCTTGCCAAGGAACAGCGCTTCATTGATCGTTTCCGAACCCACGCCGCCAAAGCAGCTCAAGTGCAAAGCCGAATTAAGGCCTTGGACAAGATCGAGAAGATCGAACTACCGAAAAAACGGCAGGTCGTGAAATTCGACTTTCGTGTCCCGCCGCGATCCGGCGAACAGGTGGCCGTCCTTGAGAATCTGCACAAGAGTTACGGCCCGCGTGTGATTTATGAAGGATTCAATCTCACCATCCGCCGCGGAGAACGCTGGGCCGTCATGGGGAGAAACGGCACTTCGCGCAACAGGCTTTGGATTTGCTCAATTCCGATCTCACCGTCACCGAACAGTTGCAACAGGATTTTCCTCAGGACAGTATCGGCGCGTTGCGGAACCTGGCGGGAGCATTCCAGTTTTCCGGCGAAGACGTGGACAAGAAGATCCGCGCACTCTCTGGGGGAGAAAAGTCGCGGCTGGCCATAGCGCGCATGCTCTACAACCCGCCAAACTTTCTGGTGCTCGACGAACCGACGAATCACCTGGATCTTGCGACCAAGGAGATGCTGGTGGATGCCCTGAAGGATTTTGAAGGCACCATGATCTTCGTATCGCATGACCGCATGTTCCTTCGCGGTCTCGGCTCACGTGTGCTCGAACTGGGCGGTGAGAGCGGCACGGACCGCAATCCCACTGTTTATCCTGGGACATACGTTGAGTACGTGCAGAAGCTTGGACACGAGGCGCCTGGGATCTATTCGTAGGTCTTGTAGGGCTTTGTGCTCGGCGAGTTTCTGAAGCTCGGCGGGAGTTAACGCTTCTTTACGAATAGGGACGAGATCTGACACCACCCAGCCCGGACTGTGTAAACGCGATAATGTATTTTATCGAGTTAGAAAGCAACCACCGAGACGAAGCTCCAGAACCGCCAGCAGAATTCATAAATGAGTGAGAATTTCCTTCACCAGCGGAAATCCGAAAGCAAGCGCTGCCGTCGCCAGCGAACCCATGACATTCCAGGAGCCGATTAAACTGCTCATCTCGAATCCACTCGACTGTGCCTCTGGCCCTGAAGGGCCCGCCGCCATCTGCACGTTCAGCTTGTACCGCACGTTCCACTGGTACCATGTCCAGGCAAGCGGCAGCGAAATCAGGAGCCATGTAACTCCCCATATCCCGTGCATGATCAGTGCGTGAGCCAAGTAGCGCTTGTCTCCGAATTCGATCACATAGTTCCAGAAGAAAAAAGTATACGGAATGAAGGCAGCGGCAAGGACGACAGAGGACACCTGCCAATGCACAAACAAGCGCACAAAACTTTCAGTGAACTCTGCAAGCCTTTCTGTGCTTCCGTCACGCCAAAGACATTCACGGACTTGTGCCTGCCACACAGGGATGAAATCAGCCCAGATAGCCCAGACGGCAACCAGCAATATGGATGCCACCACACCTTGTCCTTCCTGAACAAAGAAAGAACCTCGGCTCACGTCCCAATTGCCGTTGGCATAGACGTGACGTTCAATTTCGCGCAGGTGCAGGTAAGGCAGATTACGCATCCACGTCGGCCATCGATAAAATACCCACGTCCCGACGAGCAAGCCTATCCATCGACGGATATCCGTAGGGCGCGGATAATGGGGAGCAAGAATGAATATGAGCCAGCCGAGACCAATGTAGAACGCTGGCCACATAACCATCAGAGGTTCGAGGTAGAATCCGGACATGTGAAACGGAGCACTGGCGGTCACCTTATCCATCGCGGATTTTAGCTTCGCCCGCTGCTCTACTAGTAATACGATGTCTTTTATGGCTTTATCGTTTACGGCTGTATCGCTCAAAGGCAATGCTCTGCCCTGACTCGCGATTTCTGTATCAATTACCGCCACCGCCTTCTGAAGCCCATCACGCGTTTCTTGGTACCGGCTCCATATGCCTCTTGCCTTCGGATCGATTTTGGGACTGTCGAGAAGGCGTTTAGAGACGTCGTCCTTGTAAAAAGTGCCGTATCGGTCGTACAGATACCCAGGAATTAATACGCCGAGTATGACCCCGGCAAAGCAGACCAGCCCTGCCTTTTTAATGGTTTCCTGAGGGTGAGCGATCGCCCTGCCGATCGGAATGTAGGAACTTAGAGAACGTGCCACGCCTAAGTCGGGTTAGATCCCCGGCGCTCCCTTCCCCGTATTCGGAAATGGGAGTATTCTACATGGCTCCAGGCAGCACGCATAATCCGGCAAGAGATTACGGAGCCGCGCTCCCACCTGCACGAATGATAACGTCCTTTGTCGTTACCTAACCTATTGGAAAACGCGGGGACAGGTCCCCGTATTTCCCCCGTCTGTCCCCGTATTTTTCTGTCCCCGTATTTTTCTGAAGAAACAGATTTCTAACCCTTCACTCGAGGGTAATGTTAATCCCACGGAATCGTCTCGAAAGTCGTGATTATCTTTCCGTTTTCTCGCTTTAAGAAAATCTTTAGACGATCCCCGACAGAATTTGCAATTACAGGCTGACCGCCTATCGTGTAATTCACAACCGCGACATACGTCCCACACGGCACGCCTTTCATGCTCCACTTCCAACTGTACAGAACTGAAGTAGCAGTCCGTTCCGTTTCATTCATTAGCGCGTACTTTTGCACGGCTTTTCCAGTGTCCCAATCATAGATCGAAAGATCGGGAGCATCCTCGACTGCCCAACCAGCGGCAGGGAGCCCATTCACGCCAACCACCCATTCGTAGTTTGGTGCAACTTCTGCTTCTTTGAATCCCATGTCTTTCTTTATCAATCCAGCGGCGAGTGTGTACGCTTCCTTGCCGACCATTTCCATGCTCTTTTCAGGCGTATGCGTTGGATCAATGGCTGTTGACCAAGACGTGAATGCCGCCACAGCGGTCGCAACATCCGAACTGAATCCGGTTGACTGGCGCACATGGAAGTTTGGCAACTCTGGAAGCATCGCACCAACCGCTTTATGGAAAGCGATGTTACGGTTGATGTCGAGGTGCTTGGCTTCCATCTGTTTGACGATGTTGGAAACGAAGTGCTCAATGTGCCGCTTTGCTAACCAATAACCAAACAACGTCCCGACGAAGGCGAGACCTATGTCAAACAATTTCTCGCCGAAGAGATGAGCCACAGGAACCACTCCCGCCTCAAGATAAGACCAGCGACCGATCAAACCAAGCACGATAAGAATTACAGCGGTTTCTCCCCAAACAAGTATCTTCTCTGATTTGTCTGACATCATTCTTCGCCGTTCTGGAGTCACCGCCGCGCCTCTTTGAGTTCTTTGACCTTTGAAGCATTCGGCGCGATCATTTTCTCAGCCCCAAAGGTGTTCACATACACGGATGTCTCGCGACATCGGTGACAGAAATACCAGTCATACGGAATGTCACCATGAAACTCCTGCATCCCTTGCAAAATGAGTTCATGGCTTTTGCAGTACGGGCATCTGAAAGTTCGCCAATGATGCAACCGCGCGAATAGTTGTTTGATCGCCAGAAAGGTCGGTGGAAGAAAGAAGTACAGGAAGTAGTAAGCAGCCGCACCGCCAATGAGAAACTCCCTTCTCAGCATTGTGAGAACCAGACAAAGCAGCAACAAAATCAGCGGGACGACGATCCTCGCATCGTCTTTATCGAAGTCGTACTCGCCCCACTGACCGAACTTGATTTTCATCCGGGATTATATTCTACGCCCACAGATTCGCCACTTAGCTATACTTTCTGAATGGCGGGTGGCCCGGGCTCTTGATTGCGCCGACATCACCAACAGAGCGGGTACGATGCCGCGATAGCACAGAAAGGGACTCGCTGAGAGTCGCCACCTTCAACATTAACAACATCAATAAGCGGCTCGACAACCTCCTGGCTTGGTTAGCGAAAGCCGAACCGGACGTGGTGAGTCTCCAAGAGCTCAAGGCAGAGCAGGGAGCCTTTCCCGTGAAGGCTCTTCGGGCCGTCGGGTACGAAGCGGTCTGGCAAGGGGAGCGCTCGTGGAATGGCGTGGCCATTCTCGCGCGAAACCATGCTCCCGTGCTGACTCGCACAAGTTTGCCTAGTGGGTCAGTTTGCAATTCTGATGGCGTCATCCCTCGTCGAAGGGATCTCCCGCTACGACACTGTGTGCCACGGGAGATCCCTCGGCCCGCTGGTAAAACACGCGGGCTCTTCGGGATGACGCCGGTAAATCCGGAAGATCGGCAAGCTCGCTACATTGAAGCGGCGGTTCAGGGAGTACTGATCACTTCCATCTACCTCCCCAATGGGAATCCGCAGCCCGGACCGAAATTCAATTACAAGTTGGCCTGGTTTGAGCGCCTCATTGCCCACGCCGCCGAACTCATGGCGAGCGGCGCACCCGTGGTGCTGGCCGGTGACTACAATGTCGTGCCGACACCGCAGGACATCTATCCGACTCGATCATTGGATAACAACGCGTTAATCCAACCCGAGAGCCGACAGGCCTTTGCGCGTTTGCTGGCTCAAGGCTGGACCGATGCCATGCGGAAGCTACATCCGGACGGGCCGCTCTGGACATTCTGGGATTACAAATTTGAACGGTGGCAGAAGGACAAAGGCATGCGACTCGATCACTTTCTGGATCACGCTCGATCTCTCTAGATTCAGGTTTTCCTCGAAGAAAGACCTTGATGGGCAGTACGCGGCAGGTGTTTCGGGCCCGCGCCAATGATGTAGCGGCCTCAAGGCAACATTTTGCAGACACCGTCTGCGAGATTTGCCGCACCGCGCCTCGGCGCTTTTGCTGCCCGAGAAAAGTGTGGTGCGGGCGGAGGGACTTGAACCCTCATGGGCCGTTTAAGCCCTGCGGATTTTCATACCGTCTACGGCTTTCGCCGCCCGGACGTTGCGCCTTTGAAGGCTCATGCCAGGTTTGTGGTCTGGACTATCCCTTCACCCTCCTCCGGAAAATCCGAAGCTTAGGTGCTGCCCGTCTAGTCTCTACACCTTCCCGGCTGGAGTACATCGCCGGGCTTGGCTCGGGATTGCCATTTGAGGTTTCCCCGAATTTGAGCAGTTCTGCATCGCCGGTTTCCCTGACGAGCACTCAAGTTTTCCTTAAGTCCGCTGCGTATGCCATTCCGCCACGCCCGCGCGCGGCTGTCTTACTACCACTCCATAATAAGGCATGGCTCGCATTTTAAGTCCGCTGCGTATGCCAATTTCGCCATCCCGGCTCGCGTTCACTCTGACTTAGCCGACGGTAGGTTGACTGGGATCGTGCGGGAATGAAAAGCACTGCCTGCGCGACGCAAACGCGGCGTGAATCGAGGGAAGGATTCTCTACGCGCCCGCCGCGGCAGCCATCGCGGGGAGCCCGCGCTGCTTTTGTAGGGCCTCCTGGAAGGCCTCTACAGTTAATTGCTCGCCGCGAAAGAGTTGCAGCAATGGATCATCGGTATGCATGGCTTCGGCAGGTATAACATTTCCGGAATCCAAGCCTTCCGGTTCGACCAGCAATTCTGGCAAGAGCGTTCGATTTTCGGTGAGAACTCCCAGGAATTTTTCGACTGCCTCGCGATGCTGCGGCGTTGCCTGGGTAAATTCCACTCCCATTCCCTTTTCTGGATACATGACCCGCACAATGCCCTCGGCGCGCACCTCAACTCCCGCGGCCCGCATGGAAAGAGTCACGCGGCTCGACACCGGAAACGGTGATGCAATCTCCAGGTAACATCCGCCAACGCTCAGATCTGTAAGTTGGCAGCGCACTGGTGGATCGTCCTGCTCGCTATCTGGAGAATTTTGCTTGAGCCATTCTTGCAGCGAACGCGCGGCATCGGGAGAAATCTGCATAAAGCGCAGGCCAGCCTGGGCACTCGTTCCTTCCCATGCGAATTCGGCCGCCAACTCCATTTCCACGCGCGTACCTGGCAGCGTAAACGCCACTTGCCATCGGCCTGTCGGACGCCGCTTTTGCGGGACGCTGACAGCCATACCGCCCTCGCTCAGGTCGATAGTCGTAACTTTCATATTCGCGCCCGCTTCAGGATTTCTGATTACTACCGGAATTTGCACTGTAACCCTGGCGTTGCGCCGCCGTTCGCGCTTCATCAGCGCGCGCGCCGCTCGAAAACTTGACTTGGCCCGCTCACTCGAGACCGGCTTATATAGAACGAAATGCGCCCCAATATCGAAAACCGATCGCAGTCCGACGGCGGGTTCCACGATCGCTACTGCGACAGCTTGCTTGTTGCAGGGAGCGCTGCGGGCGCTACGCAGCACCTCGGACGATCCCGCCCCCGCGCAATCTACGATAATGGCCTCGAACCGTTGCCGGGTAAGCTTGCGAAGTGCGCTGTCGGCATCCCCGCAAAGTTCTACCTCGATCTCCAGATCGCCCAGAGTGCGTCGCAATATGCGTACGATCTTTTCGTCCGAGCACAAGATCAATGACTTCAGATTCATGACCGCGCCAATTCCTCTTGGTAATCTTGGGGTTCTCGTTTCTGAGAGAGTGTCCTCCGCGAACGGGCTGCGGACCGCACATCCGGAACTCCTCCTTAAACTGTACGGCCACCGGACGCGGCCATCAACAGCGCTCTCAGGAATCCGGTTACAGGCGTAACTGCTGAGGTTTCTGCTGACAACCGTGCTGAAAATACTGCGTGTGGACCGACCTGCACCGTCTGAATATCCCTCAACTGTAGGTAGAGCGGTCACATTGGAAAGCTATTATTTGCAAACACTTAACCAAATCAAACTCACCGTTTCCTCTCAGATTTTGGTTGACTTTAGATCCATTTTGACCATAAGATACTGAGTCTCCGATTAGCTTTGGGTCGTCTGTGGATACCCTGCATTCTGGGCGTTATCCAGTGAGCACAGCTGCATAGCAGACTCGGTGAATCGTGTCGAGCCTTCGGAGAATCATATAGTTAGCAGCACTCGCAATCGTAATTCGCAATTTAAGTTGAGTTCATTCCCCTTAGTAGAAAGGCGTTTTCATGGCCAAGCGACGCGGAAATCCGAACTGGGGCAAACCCGAACCGATCGGGCCCATTGTTCCTACCATCACTGAATTCGAGCAAGTTGTGCGGGAGTACAAGCTCTCTCCTGACCAATATCTGCGCTCCACCCGCCTGCGCGAGTGGGCCCGCCGCAACAAGAATTCGAAATACATTCCTGAACCCCTGCTCGAAGCCTGGGGATTCGAGATCGAATCCACACTCTAAACCACAGTTCTGTCAACGATTTACGGGTCGCTCTAAGAAGCGACCCTTTTTAGTTTTCCATAAATCTGGTTTCGCCGACCCTACCAGTGCCCTTTTTGCGCGAAGTCACGAGCCACATTCCTATCTCTTCGAAACGGAGATCCCTCTCGCTTTGCCTTCTGCAATAATGTCCTCGTACCAATAACAGCCCTTCCGTGCTCAACCTCTTGCAAATCCCGCCCCGTGAACTCTTCGCCTTGATTGCTGCCGTCGGTTTCGCCGCCGGACTGAACCTCTACGCCACCATCGCCGTCTTAGGACTCCTCGCCCACTTCGGCCATCTGCCACTTCCCCCGGGATTACAACTCCTCGACACATGGCCCATCATCGCCGTCAGCCTCGCCCTCTTCGCGCTGGAATTCTTTGCCGACAAAATTCCCGCCTTCGACCTGATCTGGAATGCCCTGCACACTTTCATTCGCATTCCTGTTGCAGGATTGCTAGCCTACCAGGCCACGCGGCAACTTTCTCCCGAGCTACAACTGCTCGCAACTCTGCTCGGAGCCGCCGTCGCCCTTGCTGCCCACGGAGGCAAGACTGCTGCTCGCGCCGCCGTCACACCTTCTCCCGAGCCCTTCTCGAATATCACCCTAAGCCTCGGTGAAGACGCTCTCGCCATAGCCTTGACTTGGCTGGCGACGCGCCATCCTTACGCAGCCGGGACTGTCGCCCTCGTCCTCGTCGCAATCGTCGCCCTTCTAACCCGCTGGATAATCCGCGCGCTGCGCGCCCTGTTCCGCGGCGCCGAACAAGAATTAGCAGGCTAGTGCTGCTCACCTCGGACGGCGGACGGACCTCGGGTTCGCCTGATATTCGAAAAATGAATCTCGACTCCCGGGCCACCGTTCTACTCCGCCGCGAGAGCCTTTATTGCCCGCAGAGGCACGGTCCTCAAGGTCGCCGCACTAACTCCGCGTTATACTAATTTGTTTCTCAGAGACATAAAATTTGCAGTCTTACGTTCCTCCACGAAAGGATGGACCGATGGCTTCCTCTGCAATCGATTTTGCCCGCAGCAATCAGCAGCGTTTCCTCGACGAATTAAAAGATCTTCTCCGCATTCCCAGCGTCAGCACGCTCGACGAACACAAACCCGACATCCAAAAAGCTGCCGCCTTCGTCGCCGATGAATTGCGCCGTATCGGCATGGAGAATGTCGAGATCATTCCGACCAAGGGACATCCACTGATTTACGCCGACTGGCTGCACGCCGTCGGCAAGCCTACCGTTCTCTGCTATGCGCACTATGATGTGCAACCCGCGGAGCCGCTGAACGAATGGATTTCGCCGCCCTTCGAGCCCACTGAGCGCAAAAACAATCTTTATGCGCGCGGCGCGGTCGACGACAAGGGTCAGCTCTGGATGGAGGTTAAGGCGCTCGAAACCCTGATGCAGACGGGCGGCGGCAAACTGCCGATCAACGTGAAAGTGATTTTTGAGGGCGAGGAAGAAGTTGGCGGCGAATCAATCGCAGCATATATTCGCAAAGAGAAATCCAAACTTAAAGCCGACTTTGCACTGGTCTGCGACACCGAGCTCTTCGCGCCGAATCTTCCCACGCTGTGCGTTGGACTCCGAGGCCTGGTTTATACCGAGATCACCGCTCAGGGGGCCAAGACTGACTTGCACTCTGGCATGTACGGTGGAGCAGCTCCGAATCCGCTGTTCGCCCTGGTTGAGATCATCAGCAAGCTGAAAGACTCGAAAGGCAAAGTACAGATTCCCGGCTTTTACAAAGGCGTCAAAGCGCCTACCAACGCCGAGCTGAAAGCCTGGAAGCGCCTGCCTTTCAACGAAGAGCACTACCGCAAGACCGAAGTCGGATCGAAGGTTCTGACCGGTGAGCCCGGATACTCCGTGCTCTACCGCACATGGGCGCGTCCTACACTGGAAGTGCACGGCATGCCGGGCGGCTTCACAGCTCCCGGTGCCAAGACTGTGATCCCCGCGAAGGCGTCAGCGAAAGTTTCCATGCGGCTGGTGCCTAATCAAGACGCGGACGACGTCTTCAAGAAGCGCAGTGGCGGATCGATTCCCATCGTCACCGACTTCCAGGATGTGCTGAAAATTCCTAGCGTGATGATGGGATTTGGTCTCCCTGACGACAACCTTCATGCGCCCAACGAAAAGTTTCACATCCCAAATTTTTATAAGGGGATTGAGACGATTTGTCTGTTCTTCGAGAAGTTGGGCGAGCAGTAGTATTAGCGGAGACGGAGACTCTTCTGCGGTACTCGCTTCCGTCCTTGCGCACCGGTGATATTATCGTTCCACGACGCGCTATCCCGTGAGCACAGAGGAACCCCATTGAAACGGACACGCAAGTTCACAGTACTCATCGAACGCGACGAGGAAGGCTACTACGTTGCCACCGTCCCTTCTCTTCGCGGCTGTCATACCCAGGCAAAGAATCTCGATACGCTTATGAAACGCGTACATGAAGTGGTTGAGTTATGCCTGGACGACGACCCGCAGAATGCATCGCCGCTTGAACTGGTCGGCATTCAGCAGATTTCTGTATGACCAGACTCCCACGGCTTACCGGCAAGGAAGCTGTGCGAGCCCTTGGAAGACTAGGATTTCAAGTTGTTCGAACCCGCGGTAGTCATGCTTTCCTAAAGCATCCGGACGGCAGGGTGACGACGGTCCCAGTGCACGCTCGCGAAACGCTGGGTCCGGGTCTTCTGCGTTCCATCCTTCGCGATATTGAGTTGTCAGTAGAAGACTTTACGAAGAATCTCTGATCTCAGCGAGTAGCGTGCGAGAGATCCGCAGCCGTTGCCAAACCAGGCTTTACTCCTAGTGTTTCGGATTCCATCCCGGCAGTCCTAACTGGCCGACAATCTCCAGAAACCGGAAATTGGCATGGAGTTGGCTGAAGGCAGGCCATGTTCGCGCCAGCATTACGAAGATCGGATCCTTTTCATCCACAGCTCGCTGCGCGAATATGAGCGCCCGATCGATATCTCCCATTGCGGCGGCGGCGGGCACAAGCATTCCGGGCTGAACGTATTCGCGCTGGCTGCGCGCCTCCACTTCGGCATACGTCGCCCGCGCCTGCTCCTGCTTACCCCATGCCGCGTAGATCGTTACCAGGGAGGTAAGCGCCCAGCTATGGCGTCCCGACATAGCCAGCGCTTGCTGCGCGGCTTTCTCAGCCTCGTCGTATTGCTCGTCTGAGAGCAAGGCATTCATAAGGCCCCAATAAGCCAAGTATGACTTCGGGTCCAGCTCTACCGCACGGCGGGCATGTTTCACCGCTTCCGACCGGCGGCCGCTGCTGACGTCGGAGAAAGCGAGAATGACGGTTGCGTACCCTGACAGAGGATCGAGTTGATGAGCACGAAGCAGTACCTCGCGCGCTTCGCGCTCACGTCCAGCGATCCATTGCAGAAAGAACAGGCCATACCAGGCCAACGCCTGCGGATAGTGTGGGTTGAGTTCGAGTGCACGCAGGAATTCCCTCTCCGCCAGCCCGTAGTCCAGTTCGAACAACATGGTGGCGCAGGCTAGCGCGCTATGTGCCTCGGCCAAGTTCGCATCTAATAGCAGCGCGCGGCGTGCCGCATCTAGGGCGCGTGGCATCACCTCCGCCGAAGGTTTGAATCCCGAGTACGCTAACGTCGTGTATCCGTCTGCCAGACCGGCCCATGCCTGGGCATACTCAGGATCGAGGGCGACCGCCTCGGTAAAGCAATCAATCGCCTTGAGAATGCTGAGTCCGCGCTGGTAGAGCAGTCCGCGCCCTTTCAAATACAGTTCGTAGGCGGCCATGTTCCGTGTCGGCGGCTGCACCGGCTGACCATCATGCTCGGCAGTCAATGAAAGCTGGAGCCGTCCCGCAATCGTCCTCGCAATTTCGTCCTGCACCGCGAAGACATCTTCCATGACGCGGTCGTAGCGCTCCGACCAGAGTTGATATCCGTTGCTCGCGTCGCTGAGTTGCGCCGTAATCCGCAAACGATCACCTGAGCGCCGCAGTGTACCTTCGAGGACGCTGCCCACGCCCAGCTTCGTGCCTACTGAGCGCACGTCCTCGTTGCGTCCCTTGAAGGAAAATGCGGAACCGCGGCCCGCCACACGAAGCCCGGGAATCTGCGTCAGCGCATTGATAATTTCCTCCGTGATGCCGTCGGCGAAATACTCCTGCTCAGGATCGCCCGACAAATTGTGGAAAGGCAGGACTGCAATCGCCGGCCGCGTGATTGAACCGGAGCTTGTACGTAGCTCGTGGCTTCCGGAAGCACTCGCAGGCCGTGTGGCTGCCGCGGCGTCGGGAATCTCCAGCCCTGCCTTACGGAGACCATCGATCAGCTGCCCGACCAGTTCCGGTTGCCACCACTTTCTGCATTCTTCCCATGCCACCGCGGCGAAATCCGGGCGCGCCACCAGCAGTTCCCGCGCCGCGTTACGCGCAAGCTCCAGCTCGCCGAGTTGTCCGTAGGTCACCGCGAGTGCAAGTTCGTTGCGCCAGAAGCCGGGCATGTTCACCTTTAGAGCAAACTCCAGCGCGGTGGGGTAGTCGCCCTTGCGGTAGGCATTGAAGAACGGTGGGAACCAGTACCATCCGGGATGATTTGGGTTAAGGTTTCGGGCCTTCTCCATCAGAGCGCAACCGCGCTCCCAGTCGCCGGAATAGGAAAGCAGAAAACCCATGTACCCGATGGTGAATCCATCCATCGGATTGAGTTCGATGGCCCGCTGCGCGGCGCTCCTAAAGGCTTGCGTCTCCCGCCGGAAAAACAAGACAGATGCCAGGGCATGATGCGC
>WNFI01210057.1_pt1 | contig 12558 bp, 4 predicted proteins | sample 5400471 | NCBI WGS metagenome assembly WNFI01 (sample SAMN13153348, study PRJNA577476) | soil metagenome | isolation source: 100 cm saprolite on Douglas fir-dominated hillslope | place: USA:California | collected 2013-09-17
GGGGTTTGATTGCTATGTCTACTTATTTGTTGGACATAGCACTAGAAGCTTGCGATCGCCAACTGAGAGCAGCCTTACTTAGAAACGCCTGATGCTTTTGATCAATGCCACGGGTATGGTACGATCCGCTGAACCGGAGTGACTTTCTGATGGCAAAGATATTTCTTTCATATTCCACTCGTGACGGTTTTGATCTTGCGCAAAAAATCGAAACAGGGCTTGTCAACAAAGGCCACCGGATCAGTATCCCGGTAGAGTTCAGAGTGGCGGGGAACTGGCGGAACAAGTTAACAAAGGGACTGATCACGTCGGATGCGCTGATCGCGGTCAGCACGCCGGCGGCTTTGGTTTCCCCTTATGTGCTGGGGGAGATTGGGGCCGGCAGGGCCATGGAATATTCGAAACAAATGCTCTTGGTTCCGGTAGTGACACAGTCGATGGAAATTCCGAAATTCCTGAGCGATGTATTTTGTTTCGTGCTGAAGAAGGGCGCCGAGGATGCCCTGGTGGATAAACTCGACAAGGCAATCCGGGACAACATGCGATTGACTCCCCGCATATTCATTAGTCACAGGCACAAAGACCGGGCGATCGCGCAAGCCCTGATCGATTTATTTGAGAGTGCTTTTTACATCGAGCCAGCCGACATCCGCTGCACATCAGTACAGGGATATATGCTGACGCCGGGCGAGCGTACCAGCGAACAATTGCGCTCGAATCTTGCGGGTGCGGAACTGGTGATAGGACTGCTGAGTCCGGACACGGCGGAGTCGAATTATGTACTGGCGGAGCTGGGATCCGCCTGGGGGCAGGATGTGACGACATTTCCGCTGTTGGCGCGCGGGGCGACCTATGCGGACGTTCCGTCGCCGCTGAATGAGCGGCACTGCGTTTCTCTTGAGGCGCGGGATAACTGTCTGGAATTGATCGAGTCCGTAGCCGTAAAGACCACGCTAAAGAAGAAAAAGGGCAACATTCGGCAGGTGATGCAGGCGGCAAGATTTGTGGCCGCCGCAGCCAAAGCGAGCAGTAGTCGGGCGGCAAAAGTGACATAGATTCACCGGCAAGACGGCTATCCCAGGGCAGCGGGGAGAACCTCCACCGATTTCAAAGGCTCGGCGATGGCTTGTCACAGCGGGGAGAGGGATGCGCTTTTCCCGGTAATCCGGACAATCGAGCAGAAGTATGCGCCAGGAGGCCACGACGACTAAGAACGAATCCGGTTCCGCCAGTTGCATATCGCTGTGGACGAATGGCTTACAAGCGAACACTCGAAAGTTGGTGGGCGGTCACGGACTCGAACCGCGGACTTCCTGCTTGTAAGGCAGACAGGTAGCTTCCCGTAATGGACAGTCTAAGCCTTATAAAATCAACAACTTACCTCTAACAAAGCTCGCACGGAAGGAGTTCTCAAAGGTTGCAGAAGTGGCTGGAAGTTGATGGCCGGTTGTACGCGCATGGCACATTCACGGCACACTTTCTCTCATGTCAGTTAAGCAATGGATCGGAGCCGCAAGAACGTCCCTGTCAACTGGGTTCGGTGGAGCCAGTCGGGATCGAACGGCCCCAGCGTTCTGAAACAGGTAAGTTATTGATTCGCGGTCAATCGCATAACGCCCAGAATGTCTAAGACGGCTGCAATGCCGGATTCATCGTACGATTATTGTACGGCGATTTTCTCAAAATCCACTGCCTTCCTTGCCGTCAGGTTTGACCGAGACGCATACACGCGATTCAGTTCCTGCTGGTCCCGTCTGGAAAAATCAACCAGTTGGGTTTTGGCTTTTTGCATGCCCCAGCAACCCAAGACGCATTCTCAAAAAAGTATCTACTCGTATTACCTTTTATGCGGTCATGGCACTAGTACCCCGCTCGCAACCTCGCAACTCAGATCGTCGGATAAATGTAACCCGTCCGAGTAAATAGTCCGTGAAAAGAATGCGGACACAGCCGTAGAAGCGTGCGGCTTCAGCCCCGGCACCCGCATGACACAGATGCCAATTGCCCGGTGACCAAATTACACAATTACCAAATCCGCTCTGATTCCCCGTTTTATTCGTGCGTAATCACAAATAACCCTCGCTCACAATCTCCGCCCGGCTCAGTTTCTTTTCAATGAACTGCATTCTCATTTCAACATCGATTCTTTCCGCCAGATCGCGAAGATCGCGTGCTTCAAAAAGCATGCGCAGCGAGAAATGGACGCCCATTTCAGTCCGAATCTCGTTGGCGAACTTAACCAGCAGCAGGGAATGCCCGCCATGCTCGAACAGGCTGTGCGTAGTCCCCACCCGCTTCCGGTCAACCCCAAGGATTCCCGCCCATATCCGCGTCAGCTTGATTTCCGTCTCAGTCTCAGGAGTTGTATAGGAGTTTACTGAAGGATACAGGACTCCGAGCGCCGGCAATGCCTGCCTGTCAATCTTGCCGTTGGGCATCAGCGGCATTGCTTTCACCACATGCACCAGCGGAATCATATAGTCCGGCAAACTAAGCCGCAGCCTGCGCGACAGCCTGTCAATCCAAACCGTGTCGGACAACTCCCCATCGGCCTTCCGCTCAACATAGACCGCCAGATGCTTTCCCGAAGCGCCGGTTTCCTGCACCAGCACCACCGCTGTCTTGACTCCTTCGAACTGCTCCACATGCTTCAGGATTTCCGCCGGTTCGACTCTGAAGCCGCGAATTTTTACCTGATCGTCCAGGCGACCCGCGAATTCAAGAATGCCATCCCGGCCATAGCGAACCAAGTCTCCCGTGCGGTAAAGCCGCTCGCCTCCGGAGTTCGAGAACATGTTCGGAATAAACCGTTCCGCCGTCAAATCAGGGCGGTTGAGATATCCTCGAGCCACGCCGCTGCCGGCGATATGGAGTTCGCCCACTCCGCCTTTGGGCATAAGTTTGCCTTCCGCCGACAGAATATAAAGACGCGTGCCCGGCAGGGCCCGCCCGATATGCGGCGCATCTTCAATGACCCGGTCGAACCTGGCATAGGTCGAATACGTGGTGTCTTCCGATGGGCCGTACAGGTCGAAAACTTTTTCGCATCGGCCCGCCCCGAGCAGATCATTGACCACGCGCATAGGCAGCGTCTCGCCCGCGAGATTGATCACGCGCACGCCCCTGGGAATCGCGTTTTGCTCGATCAAAACCTTCATCGCCGACGGAACCGTATCGATCAGAGTGATGTCCATCCCGCGTTCCACCAGTTCAAGCACGTTGCCGACAATCACGCACCGGCCCCCGGCACAAAGCGGCGCGAATATCTCGAACATCGAAATGTCAAAATTCAGCGACGTGCTGAACAGCACCTTCGCCAGTTCGTCGAATGTATAAATCGTCTTCGCCCACTCCAGCAGCGCGACGGCATTAGCATGGCAGATCTGCACGCCTTTCGGCATGCCGGTCGAGCCGGAGGTGTGAATCACATAAGCAAGGTTCGCGCCGCTCACCCCGGAGACCGGATTCCGCTCCTCTTCCCCGCTTTCCTCATCAATTTCTTCCAGCGCCAGCAAGGGAACTCCGGCCTGCGCCAATGCCTCAGGCGAACCGCGATCCACCAGGATCAAATCAAGACCGCTGCTCTCGATAATCGCGTGAATGCGCTGAGCCGGATACGCGCGGTCCAGCGGAACATACGCGCCTCCGGCCTTCAGTGTCCCCAGAAGAGCGGCTGGCAGGTCCACCGTCCGCTCCAGACAGATGCCCACCAGCTTTTCCTGCCCCACACCCTCTCGAATCAAACGATGCGCAATATGATTGGCCCGGCGGTTCAACTCCGAATAAGTGAGCAATCTCTCACCGGCCGAAACCGCGATGGCCGCCGGCGTCCGCTCCGCCTGCCTCTCGAACAACTGATGCATCCCCACAGCCGGCATGATTTCCGGCGTACTGTCACCATAGCCCCACAGCAGTTCACGAACCTCGTTTTCCGGAAGAATCCCAAGCTCCGCGACGCGCGCGGCAAACGCCGTTCGCAGGGACCGCAAAAGAAAACTGAGTCGATCAGCCAGCAGGGCAATATCACACTCGTCAATAAAGACCGGATTGTAATCAAGCTGCAGATGCACCGGGCCGTGATCGCCATACTCGCACAACGTGACCAGCAGCGGCGTTGCTTCGTGATTATGGCTGAGATACACCAACTCACATTCCCGCCCGTCAAAGGGCAGCGCTGAGCCGAGTTTGAGATAGTTGAAGGCAACATCGTAGAGAGCTCTCTGATCGCCGGGCCCCGCCAGATCGCGCACAATATGGCCCAGCGGATACCGCTGATGCCGGAAGGCCTCCTTTTGACGCTGATGAATGCTCTGCACAAGCTCCGCGAAACTCGATTCAGGCAATACCTCGACACACAGCGGGCTTACGCTTGTGAAGACCCCGGTCATCTTCTTGCGGGCATGATTTTTTCTGTTGTGAAAAGGCAGCCCGAAGACCAGCCTGTTCTGTCCCAGTGCATGAGTGAAATACACCGCCAGCATCGCCAGCAGATAATGCGCGCTGCCCGCTCCCGCCCCGGCCACCTGCGACTGAATCTCGGCAAGCTCCGCCCGGGAGATTTCGACGATTCTCCGCCCTCCTGCCGCACTTCGGTCATCCACAAACTTATGCCGGTATCGCGGGCTGAAGAGCAAAGCCGGAGGCGCTTTTAAAGTCTCGGCCCAGTACTCCTTATCGCCTGCGTATCGCTCGCTGGCCATATATTTCTCATCGTCAAGAGCGATCTCCCTCCAGCGGATCTCCGCCTCATTGGCGGCCAGGGGATCTCCATAGAGCCGGCACAATAACCGGCCCCAGTTTGAAAATCCCCAGCCATCCATGATGATGTGGTGCGCCACCCCCAGATATCTGTACTCATCGTCGCCAAGTTTTAGCAGGCGGGCGGCGAACAATTCCATGTCATGGATGGGAAAGGCGCTCTCAAACAGCGATGTCTGCCACGCGTCCGCCGCCGCCGCCGGATCTTCCCCATTCGACAAATCGAGAACCGGCAGCGCCGTGTTCCTGACCGTGGATATCCCCTGCCAAATCCCTTCATCGTTCACAATCACACGAATTCCAAACACATCATGTCCGCACACCAGCCTTCGATGTGCGACCTTCAGCCTGGCCACATCAACCGCGCCGCACCGGATGTAGCCGCCCACGTTATAGAGCGGACTGTCGCCATGCCGCAGTTGATCGAAATAAATGTCCGCCTGGGTCAAACTCAGCGGAAACAAGGCATCCGTCATTTGCTCTTTCCCAGACAACAAAGTTGTACCTGCGAGGTGAAAAGATTTTTGTTTCGCTCTAGCAATTCGGGCAAGCCATCCCCACCAGCACCTTGCGCGCTCCCGTGAAAGGCTCCCGGCCGTGGGTGAAAAGCATGTTATCCAGCAACATCAGGTCATTTCGCTGCCACAGGAACCTGATCCGTGTGCTCTCGTACGCGTCGCGAATGAGCTTCAGCGTCTCCGATTCTATGGGCGAGCCGTCGCCGTAATACGAATTGCGGGGAAGATTCTCCTCGCCCAGCGAGGAAATCAGCGTCGCGGCCATCTCTTCGCCCAGGCTCGAAGCGTGAAACAGATGGGCCTGATTGAACCACAGCTTCTCACCAGTGCGCGGATGGATCGCCGTGGCCGGGTTCACCTGGCTGGTCCGCAGCCCATTGTTCTCCAGCCATTCAAACTTCAATTCATTTTCCCGGCAATATGCCTCGACCTCCGCCTTGTCTTCGGTCTGAAAGACGACCGACCACGGCAGATCGAGCGTCGAGTAATTGCGGACATACTTCACGCCCTGCTCTTCAAGCTTGCCGCGTACCCGCGGCGGCAGCATGTTGTAGATCGTCCGGCTGTCGCCGATCGGAGTTTCGCCGCCGGTTTCCGACGGTAGTATGCACATGAAGCCGATCCGGTTTGGCCAGTGGCGCGAATATGCGTTTTCGTTGTGCTGCGGAATCACCTCGGTCGCCGGATACTCCGTCGCCGTGTAGATATTCCCTCGCAGCTCAGTCCGGGGGGTGGAGCGGTAGGTGTATTCCAGCAGTTCCGACCCGAACAGCGTTGTCAGAATCCTGCCGAACTGCGCGCTTCCCGGCACCTTTAGCCCCCGGATCAAAACAGCGCCGTTGGCTTCCAGCAGGCAGCGAATGTCATGCTGATATTCCTCCGCCCAGCTACCCGCGTTCAAGCCGTGCATTTCAACATCCAACAACAATGGCAGGCCGCTCACCGGCTTCAGATCGCTTACCGTTATCTTCCTGGGGATGACAGATGTATCGCTCATATGGACCCTCCGTCCTTGAAAATATTGATTCCTAAGATTTATGTGATGTTGTGCCCCCGATTCGAGAGAATCGAGCAGTTCTGTGATCTGACGATGTTGAGAGGAATGAAAGAGTTTTTCAATTACCCGACTGCCAATTATCCGAGTACCAAGCCCTCTAGCTAGTACCGTGACCTCTTGATTTTGTAATGAAATTTCTCGCGGGTCTTCTTGCGATCAAAGGTCCAGTCGATCATGACCCGATTTTGATTCACTCGCTCGTTCCAGGCGCGAGCTTCTTTTGCCAGCAACGGAAGATCTCCGATTCTCCGTGTCCCCAGGCACTGCCAGGCAAACAAACTGATCTCATACAAAGCCACCCTCAGACCCTGCTTCACATAGCGCCATCCGATCTCCCACACCGCTTTAGCGCTCAGATCCACGTTCCGCGCTGCCTCGGGTGCCGACTGCCCCGCGTCCAGTAACCGCAGGCTCTGGGCCGCTTCATGACACGCACGGACTGCATCCCGCCACCCAGCAATTTCCCGATCTCGCATTTCTCTGCTTTACTGAGCTTCACCACCAGTTTCCGCAGTTTGGTCATACCCCAACGTTCACCGCATCCATCACAAATCACAAGTACCTTGAAATGTTCCGGCCTTACTTATTCAACCGGACGCGGCACTAGTCTCCGACTTCCATCTGCTCATAATCCGAAGTCCACGGAGCATGGGAGCGCAGCAAGTGGCTGATCGTTCGCCCAAGCGCTTCGACGTGCGGGCGCTCATAGATCATGGAAGAATGGCTCCCGCTCTGCGCGGTAACCGTGACCCGGGTGGCTACCGAACTCCAGCCAAGCGACGGATCAGGATGCTGATTGTCTTCGGCCCGTATGAGCCGGATCTCGCAATTCAGTGGCGCGGCGCGGTACGCGCGCAGAGCTCGGGCATTCGCGACCCGCGCGGCGTGCCTCTCTTTCAAATCCTGAATTCCGAAGGTGGCGGGCAGGTGCTTCAGCTCCTGGCCCAGGCGAAGCACCGCGGCAAACAGCTCATCCAGCGTCATCGCCTCAAAAACACTTCTCTCCAGACCCAGTTCCGCAGCCACCTCTTCGAGAGGAGCCCTTTCCTCATCCGCAGCGATGGAGGCCGCGCGCTCCTGCATGTCCGGACAAATCGAATCCAGCATCAGCAGCATGTCCACCTGCGCCCGGCTGGACTTCAACTGCCGGGTCATCTCATAAGCAACTGCGCCGCCCATGGACCAGCCCGCGAGAAGGTAGGGGCCTTCCGGCTGCGTCGTTCTGATGGCCTCAATATATTTCGTGGCCATCGCCTCGATGGTTTCCTGAAACTCAACACCATCCACCTGCAAACCATAGACGGCCCCCGAATAATCCATGCACTGAACCAACTCGCTATAACAATGCGAATAGCCACTGACCGGATGAACGAAGAAGAGCGCCGGGAAGGCCGACCGGACCGCGGGTTTGAGCTCCAGCAGACTGGCATTCTCCGCAATCTGCTCCTGTACCTCCGCCTGCCGGTGAGAGTCTATGCAGACCGCCATGTCGCGAATCGAGGGCAGGGCAAAAATATCCCGAAGCTTCAGGATCTCGCCAAAATGCCGATTGATCGTGGCCAGCAAATGAATGGAGAGGATCGAGTTCCCGCCCAGCTCAAAAAAGCTCGAAGTGACACCGACCATCGCCGGACTGCTGTTGAGCGCCTCGGCCCATATCTGCGTCAGAATGATCTCCGTCTCCGTCGCCGGGGCAACATATTCTCTGCCTGGGTTTGCCAGATCGGGCGCGGGCAGCGCCTGCCGGTCCACTTTCCCATTCGGCGTCAGCGGCAGCGCTTCCAGAATCACAAATACCCACGGCACCATGTAATCCGGCATCCGCGATTGCAGATGCTCCCGCCACGCCGCGATCCTCTCCGCCTCGCTCATCTCCGTTACCGCCGCAGCACTGATCACCACATACGCCGCCAGCCGCTGCTGACCCGGCGTATCTTCACGCGCGACCACCACCGCGCCTTCCACGTCCGACCGCTCCAGCAGCGCGCCCTCAATTTCTCCCAGCTCGACCCGGAACCCTCGTATCTTGATCTGAAAGTCGTTTCGACCCACATATTCAATAGCTCCATCTTTCAGCCACCGCGCCAGATCACCGGTTCTGTACAGCCGTTCTCCGTTACAGAATGGATCATCCACAAACCTCTCGCGCGTGAGTTCCGGCTTCTTCCAGTAGCCCCGCGCCACTCCGGCTCCTCCGATATACAGCTCGCCCACGACGCCCTGGGGCACAGGCTGCCGGTAAGCATCGAGAATGTAGATTTGCGTATTTGCGATGGGATGGCCGATGGGCACAACTCCCTCATGCGCTTCCGCCCGGCACTTCCACTCCGTCACGTCAATCGCCGCCTCCGTTGGGCCATACAGGTTATGCAGTTCCACGTCTGGCAGGCTTGCCGCGAAACGCTCCTGCAGCGAATAAGGCAGCGCTTCGCCGCTGCACAATACCCGCCGCAGATGCTTCAATCTCTCGTGGCCCTTAACGCCATGCTCCAGAAATACCCGCAGCATCGAAGGCACGAAATGAACCATCGTGATCTTTTCCCGCGCCAGCATCTCCTCGAGGTATTCCGGATCAAGATGTCCTCCCGGCCGCGCCATCACCAGCCGCGCTCCCGCAAACAACGGCAGCAGGAACTCCCACACCGAAACATCAAAGCTGAATGGCGTCTTTTGCAGGATGCGGTCTTTCCTGGTGACCGCATAGGCATCGCGCGCCCACAGCAGGCGATTCACCACGCCGCTGTGCGAGTTCATCACGCCCTTCGGTCTGCCGGTTGAACCCGAGGTATAAATCACGTATGCCAGATGCTCAGGCGTCAGCGCCGTTTTCTTCCGCCCCAGGTTCTGACTTGCCTGTGCCGACAGTTTTTTTCGGTCCGCATCCAGACGCAGAATTGGGGTTTTCCCGGCCAGCCCCAGCCGCTCGGCCACCCGGCGCTGCGTGAGCACCAGGGCAGGTTCGCTATCCTGAATCATGTACTCCAGCCGCTCCGCGGGATATCCAGTCTCCAGCGGCACATACGCCCCGCCTGCCTTCAATATCCCCAGAATTCCCACCACCATTTCCACCGACCGCTCCACGCACAGGCCCACCAGGGTGTCCGCCTTCACTCCCTGCTTTCTTAAGTACCATCCCAGCTGATTGGCTCGCCGGTTCAGCTCTCGATAGCTGATCTTCTGTTCCTCAAAGACCACCGCCGGCGCTTCGGGGCTTTTTCTTACCTGCTCCTCAAACAACTCGTGCAGGCACAAATCGCGCGGATACTCCACTGCGGTGTCGTTCAGTTCGTACAGCAGATGCCGTACTTCCGCGGCGCTCAGCAGCGGCGCTTCATGATGAGGCCGGTCCGGATCTTTCAGCATTCTCTCGAACACCCTGACGTAGTACTGCCCCAGCCGCGTCATCAGTTCCTCATCCAGCGTCAGGGCGTTGTAGGAGAACGCCAGCCACATGTTGTCGTCCATCCCGCGTGACACGTCCACGACCAGATCAAAATTCGTCTGTTCAAAACCGCCGCTACCCAGCGCTTCGAGCCTCTGCCCCGCGCCAGCGCTCTCACTTAAATCCCTGTACACGTGAAAATGGGTGTAGTTGAACAATACTTCCGAGAAGTTCCACCCCAGGTCCTGCTGAATCCGCGACAGCGGATAACCCCGGTATTCCATGCTCGCCGCATTCATCTCCGCCATCCTGAGAATGAGAGCGCGCCAGCTTCCCGGCTCGAGTTCCAGGCTCTGGGGCAGCGAATTCAGAAACAACCCCAGGCTCCGCTCTGAGCCCGCCGTCTCCGGCCGGCCGTTATAGATCACACAGCTCACCGCCCGCGGCTGCCCGCTGATCGCGGACAACACCTTGAAACTGGCGGCCAACAGCGCCGACTGCACCGGTACGCCCAGTTGTCCTGCCAGTTCAATCAATGGCTTCGACAAAGCAACGAAGGGCGCGACCGTCATCCGTCCCTGCGACCATGCTGCCGGCGTAGCTTTGACATGGGGCAACTGCTCCGTCGGAGCATTCTCAAGCATGGCCGCGAAGTATGCCCTGGCCGCCGGATCTTCCAGCGCCCTCTGCTCCTGCGCGACAAAATTCCGGTAGGTCCAGTCCACTGTCACCGGTTCCATTTCGCCGCCCGACAGAAGCCGCTCATAGCGGTTATAGAGCTCGGTGGTGAACGCCGCGCGGCTCCATCCATCCAGCACCGAATGATGGAAGCTCAGCACAAACTGGAAACTCTCATCCGTCCGGCGGAAGATATGAACCTGGAACAGCGGCCCCACCGCCCACTCGAATACATGCCGCTTCCAGCTTTCGATCCATCCCCTGAGATACCTGTCCTGCTCTTCAACTGTCTGGCCACGAAGCTCTTCAACTTCCAGCGGCAGTTCAACCGCCGCGCGCACGAACTGCAGGGGACGCGATCCCTGAAGCCGGAACCCGGTGCGCAGAATCGGATGCTCCTCGATGCACGCCGCCAACGCCCGCTCAAAGCAGCCGCGGTCCCATGGGCATTTCACATGCTCGGCCACGATATCGTGATAGATTCCGCTGAACTGCTCCAACTGCGTGTGAAACACCATCCCCGCCTGGAGCGCTGACATGGGATACGCATCCTCATACTCATTCCCCAGTTCGTTGCGTTCCTCCGAAGTCAGCAGTGCAAACGGCTCCAACTGAGGCTCCGTGACCGCGCCTCTTTCACTGCCGGCGCGCTCCGCCAACAGCTCAATGGTCTGGCTCTGGAAGATATCCCGTATGCTCACAGTAATGCCGCTTTTCTTCAGCATCGAAACCACGCGAATGGAAAGAATCGAGTCCCCGCCCAGGCTGAAGAAGCTATCCCGCACGCCCACGCGCTCCCGCTTCAGCACCTGCTGCCAGACTTCGCACAGCGCCTCCTCCACTTTGTTGCGGGGAGCGAGATGCTCCACGGGCTGCGCGCCTTCTTCTGGCAGCGCCAGCAGCGCTTTGCGGTCCACCTTGCCATTCACCGTCAGCGGCATGCTTTGAAGCATGACGAACGCCGAGGGCACCATATAATCCGGCAATCGGCGCCTCGCTTGTTCACGCAGCTGTTCGGCCGCCGCCGTGATCTCTTCCGCAACCACATAGGCAACCAGCCGCTTCTCTCCGCCTTCTGCTTCCCGCGCCAATACCACGGCCTGCTCGACTCCCTCGCCTTCTTCGATGACGGCTTCAATTTCGCCCAATTCAATCCGGTATCCACGGATTTTCACCTGCTCATCGCGCCGGCCCAGGAACTCCAGCTCACCGTTCTCCCGCCACCTCACCACATCGCCGGTGCGGTACATGCGGCCCCCGCTCACAGCCTCGCTATAGGGATCAGCTACAAACCGCTCCGCCGACTGATCAGCACGATTCAGATAACCGCGCGCCACTCCCGCGCCCGCGATATACAACTCGCCCGGACTGCTCACCGGCTGCAACTGCTGCGCTTCGCCCAGCACATACAACCGCGTGTTCCCAATCGGACGGCCAATGGGAGCCGCGACGTTTCCTTCCAGTTGGTTGAGCCCGTTCTCTCCCGCGAGTTCCCAGATGCTGCAACCCACTACCGTTTCAGTAGGCCCGTACTCATTTACAAATCGCGCCGCCGGCAACCACTCCTCTTTCCATCTCCGCAGCCGCTCCGCCCCCAACTGTTCCCCTCCCACCACCACCACATGCCGCCCCTTGCCGACTCCGCGCTTCCGCTCGACATACTCCAGGGCCTCCAGATGTGCGGGAGTAATCTTGAAAAGCCGGGCTTCCTCGCCGAACATTCGCTCCGCCAGCCGATTCAGCGTCGCATCATCTTCGGTCAGCAACTCCACCTGCCCACCGGTCACCAGCGGCGGCAGCAGCGTAGTCACGGTCGCGTCAAATGCCAGCGGCGTGCTCACTACCGACCCGTTCATTTCGCAGCCCAGATACTTCGCCACCGCGTGCCCCACATAGTTGGACAACCCGCGGTGCTCCACCATCACGCCTTTCGGCCTGCCCGTTGAACCCGATGTATAAAGGATGTAAGCGGCCTGCTCTTCTCGCACTCTCCGCTTACTCGTCTCGCCGGACTCCTGCGCTTCCGCCAGCCACTGCGCGTCGCTGCCCGCTCCATCCATCAGCACCACGTCCACACCGGCCAGCGGAACGCTGCCCATGGTCTCCGACTCCACCAGCACCCACTCAATCCCCGCATCTTTCACCATGTACTCAATGCGCTCTTT
>WNFI01390456.1_pt1 | contig 12558 bp, 14 predicted proteins | sample 5400471 | NCBI WGS metagenome assembly WNFI01 (sample SAMN13153348, study PRJNA577476) | soil metagenome | isolation source: 100 cm saprolite on Douglas fir-dominated hillslope | place: USA:California | collected 2013-09-17
CTCACCACCGCAATACTCTATCTCACCACCGTCGCCTCGCACAGACCGACCTTCCCGCCGTCGCGCAGAAATGGCAGGATCTCTGTGTACGTCCTCCTCATCCTCTCACTACCACCTAAAATTAAAAGCGTAGATTAAATATAACGTGTTCCACACATAGCTCGCAAGTGGTGCCGACATCTCCACTAACGACCCATGTGTCAACTTAGCTGGCGTCGCCGGGATTAACGCGCTCCTTGCGACAGGCGGCGCCTGCGACCAACAAGACAACGCGGACAAAATGATCGACTTTGCAAAGTCGTCCGGCGTCAATAACAAAGACGCGCTCATCGCCGCAGCGATCGCCTACCGCAAGCACCCACGCAACGCCGAGGACATCGGTCAAGGGGTCATTCCCTCGACTCCTTACTGCACCAAGCAGCCGCGCAACCAGGAGCTTGCGAGAATCGTTAATGACCAACTTCCCGGTGTCAACCCTGGCCTCTTCGACAGCCCCAACTCACCGATCATCGCTTTCGGTGCAGGTATGTGTCGTTGTCTTGCTTATTGAGTTGCTCGGGCTAATGGGCCGCTCTAGATGGCACTTGCCCACCCGGCCAGACACCAGACGTTTCGACGTGTTCTTGCGCATGAAGCGGAAGCATCTATCTTTTTTTCGCGATCGCGCCTCGCGCGATTCCGGCCTTCTGAGTTCTTTTTGTATTTTCGTGATTCGATAGTAATACAGAATGAAACGTCTTATATGCTCCCGCCAGCATCATACATGTCCTCCAGGCATAAAGGATATACAATCAAAGGTAAAATAAGAAGCCCAGAAAAGCGAGCAGGTAAAAATAATACGATCAAATGGTATCACAGAAACCTAAGCGGGCGGCGAGCGATTGGAAGAAGTAACTGCAGGTGTCGCTCGGCCATGAGATGAAGTGCTTAAGGTACTCGTCCGATACTGGAAAATGTCATGTAACCTAGACAACTTATCCTGCTTATCCTGGTCTGATCCGTTCGCGGTGGTGGTAGTCGGGCTGATCGGGGACTGAGGTGGATCATCGAGGTTAAGAGTTGCCGCTATGGGTGAAGTTGGTAGTGGTTTAGATTCCAGCTCTACACGAAGTTTAAGACATCGGATTTGGTGTGGCGCACTACGAAAGGAGCTCACTCGATAGGGTATCTGCAACGGCCACCTCCCTTTCTTCGTCCTCTGCGGCTCTGCTGGCCAGGGCACGCGAGATGTACTTGCGGAATGCAGGACCCGTCGACTCAAGCATTTTGTCCACTTTCGTCTTTTTGTGTGGGTAAGCTTTCAGGAAATGATGAAGCTCCGTGATGCCCTCCTTGTGCATCGCGCCCGTTGTCTCACTCGAGATATGTCCGATTATCTTGAGCAACTGAGCGTCAGGGTCCGGTTCCTCCATGGGCGGCGAAACAAGCCCATTGATGGACGATACACTTCGACTAGTGTGGTGACTCGGAGACGACCTTCGTACTTCTCCCGATGCTCCATCCGAAGCCGTCTCTGGTGGGGATGCGGGTCGACTAGGGCCTGGAGTCGAGACTTGGGAGGTGAGAGGGGCTTTGTTAATACGTGGGGGCGCATCCGCAGTGGCCGCACGAGACCCTGAATTGAGGATTCTGTAAACATATGGGTACACGATGGTGGCGGAGGGGTCGTCAAATGAGTTGGACAAAATGTCATAAACATCTTCAGCATAATGGGCTGCTCGAATAAGAATGAGTGTCAAACATGCATGCCAAGTCCGGACCCACCAACGATATGCTGGATGATAACCTTCACAGTCCTGAGTGGCATGTCGCCACAGGGTATGCGGTTGGTAGCACGGGCGCGCCACTCATTCGGGGGCACAGTTTGCAGGAAATGCTCAATTGCCGGAAATAGCTCCACTGGGTCAAGTTTCAAATCCGTCAGATCCTGAGGAATATTCCTGGCCAGTTTCCATATACACTTCAGAACGAGTTCCGCTACCTTGGCTTCCTGGGAGGCCGCGAGCGTGCCGTTCGATGGGAATGGCCGGACGATCTGAAGGAGGAGAGCAAACAAGGCACTAAATTACATTTAGGCGGTTTCGAATCATACGATATGATCTGACCCACCGAAACACGGTAATCCTGCGTCCCGTAGAGAAAAGCCGTAGCATGATCATGTTGATAAACCTCGACAAGTTTTTGACTTCCTTGTCTTCACTATCGTCAGTCTGTAGAAGACGCAGGGCCAATTCTTCAAAGAGAGCGGTGAGGATGTCGACCGTCAAGGACTCAGCGAGGAGTGGATTATCACAGAACGCGTTCAGAGTCTGAATCAAGTGCTTGGCGAGTCGAACATTGTCATCCGGTTTATCAAATGCATGAGCCATCTGGAGCGTGACAGTTTCAAGAAGACCTTCCGTGTGCTCCGCAAGGTCCCGATACTGAGGAGATGATGGTCCAGTATCCGGGCCAAGCTGGAGGATCTTTTGAATTTTCTTGAGCGCATCGACACTGCGATCCGAATCGCTACTCAAGATGCTGGAAATCGTAAGAGTGATACCATTCGCAGAATCTGGAGAGGCATCTGGGTTCCCGGGGGTCTCGGCGCTCCTCCAAGATTCGACTTTGGAGTTCTGTCCGTTTGTATCCTTCGTTCCATTTGGATTCGAATGGGTCGCAGTAGGGTCAGTTGATGGCACAAGGGTAGAGCGAAGCGTTCCGGCGCGGCTTCTTGGAGGAGCGAGGCGGGAGGGCAACATACTCTTGCCACGAGAGGGCGGGGATGTGGGGCCTGGGGTGTGTGATGCTGGTTTGCTGAGCTGAGATGGCCCTGGGGACGGTGATCTTGCGGACGCGGGTTGCGCTATTCGAGAACCCCCTGTAGGTGGGCTTCCTGATCGTGGGATGCCTCCAGGGCGGGGAAGAGACAAAGACGGTGATGCTGGCCTTCCAATGCCGCCGGTCAGCCGCGAAATTTGTGACGGTTGTGGCGCAAGGGCGTCCTTCCCGAACTCGCGCTTATCTGGTGTGCTAGGGCCGGCTACACGGCGCAGTCTCTCTTCAAGTTGGGTCTTGTCTTTAGGGCTCAGGGACCCGACGTAAGACCAGACCTTCTCGCCTTCGAGCAAGTAGACCTCACTAATAAACTCGTTGAAAAGTAAGAAAGAAGTTGGACTCGGAGAGACAAACCTTAAGGTCGAAAGTGCAGACTTTCGGACGCCAGGATCTTTGTCCGAAATCATAGAGGCAATCACGGGGCAGTCCTTCGCAGGGTGGCAAGCGCCCATGCCTGATCGCTTCAGAATTCCCCCCAATTCATCGAGGGATAGTTGACGTGTCTTGGCAACTTTTGACTTCGAGCCGTGGTCGAGCACAAGCTGGAAAACTCGGCTATATGCGTACACCTTGGGAAGCGTTTGAAACATTTGCTGTACGCGCACCCGAACGGGCTCGCGAGCGTCGCCAAACTAAGCAATGAGCAGACTGTTTCTGGTCTTCATCCAAAGTGATTCCTCACCTTATGAACTAATGTAGGAATGAAGCATAATGCCTCGGGCTCTGTCAGCTGATACTCCACATTCCTCATGAATGTCAACACGGCATCCACCACATCTAGACACTTGGAGACCAAGTTTGACTGAGGTTCGTGAGCCTTGATGGAGACATATTTGAGTGCAAGGTCAGAGTTAGCCACCCCAATGGCCCCTGCTTCGTCCTCAGTCAGCCCAAGACCCTCAGCGCCCGAATGTAGGTCTGTGTAAAAATCGCAAAGCATTGTTAGCCCATTGACGTTGTCATTAACCGCATTGTGATCATGGCTAAAAAGGTTCCCGATCAAGTCTTTTGAGGCGTTCGGCTCCATCTGGTGTTGCAGTAGATCTGCCAGATCCTTGCGTGTCGCTCCCCCTTCGTTGATCCACTTCCCAACATCTTTCAGCAGTCGAACCCGCTTAGCGTCTGTGCTTGTGCCATGTAATACCAGGGGCTCATGAGAAGTCGCAGCTGAAACAGGCACCGATGTAGGCGCGCTCTTGGTTGTCCCAGCTCGCTTCCCTAACCCACCGAGTTTTGTTGAGGCGCGGGGCGTGGCAAGCTCCCCAACGGTTTCATGCGATTCGACGCGCGGACCTGATCCTAAGGGCAACTTTCGACGCACAGACCCAAGTTTGCCAGCAGGCCCGGGTCTTCCCGCGAGTGCTGGGACGCTGGGGGACTGGGGTGGGCTAGATTCGGGTGGAGATGGAGGAGTGGGGGAGGCGATAGCGGGTTTAGAGGAGACAGCAGCCTTCGAAGGGGCTGTTGAAACAGCAGTAGCCACTGCCGACGCAGCTGCGCGAGCCGCCTGGATGAGAGGCACTGCGGTCGATTTCGAGGCAGGCTTCAAGGAATTCGTCTGATGCATGACTTGATCGAACCCGACGGATGCAATGAGATATGGTAGGAGTGCTTGTGCGCCTTTACGAACATCGCCGTTGCGGTCGTCAAGACATCCTACTATTGGAGGGACCCAGCTACTCAGATCCAAGCTAGGAGTCATCTCGTGCTCCTTAAGCCAATCAACGATCCATCCGAACAGTTGAGTTCTTTGAAGTGGCTGATTGACCTCCAAGGCAGCTGTTAACGCGTGGGTGAGGCCCTCTAGCCCTTCACAAGCTGTAGCGATAGCAGTCAGTGTCTGAATACCTGCTGCACGGATGGGTGCCTTCTGGTCAGAAAGCACAGTGCAAACTGGTAGCACGAAAAAGCGCGTCTGCTTCTCGAACGGTTTGCCCATCCCAGTGGCTATCCGAGCCACGATATCGAGCGCGAGCGTCTGGACCGCCTTGTTCGTATCAGTAACGCGTGCCTTCAGAACTTGTCCAATCTCGCCTAAGAATATGGAGTTATATAGGTTGTCGTAAAAAGTAAATGGGACCACGTGAACATACCCATCTGGGACTTCAGGCGCTTATTTGCGCCCTGATCTAGGAGAGCCTGTAATGTCTCCAGCGCCTCCTTCTTGGTCTTCCAGGCTTCACTCTTGGCGTCCGCTAAAATCGTGGTACCTTTCATTAATCCATCGATCTCCACGCGTGGGAAAAGGTCATCTAATGCTCCAGAAGTGGCGGTGCCACCCTTGGCTCCAGGGCCTCCCTGCTGAGTCATGCCAAGGACATCTGCTGATTGTCGCGTTGGTTCTGGAGGTGAATTGCCCTCGACCTTGTCAAACTCGCTCTGAATCGTAGCAAGGAGTTGGGGATTGAGGTCACCCAGAAGATCGACGATACTTGGGCCCGCAAATAACTTCACCATAACCAGGGTCTTGGTTGCACTTGTCCGCACCGCGGCATTGGAATTCTTAAGTGCGCCCTTCAGAAATTCGATGAGTTTGCGGAGTGATAAGCCAGCAATACCGAATTCTGAGAGTGCTTGCTCGATCCATCCTAATGCATCAGCAAGTGCCTTTGGTGCCTTTATTTTGTTGAGCGGCTCGTACGCTCCATGCATCATATCAGCGGGGGGTACCGGGGACACTGGGTAAAACATACCAATATTCAGAACGAACTGTAGCGACATTTTCTCCGCGAATGCAATTAAAGCATCGCCTGCAGGCTTCTTCAATTTAGCATCACCCAATTTCTCCGATAGATGCGGAGTGGATAGCGCAGCGCAAGACCTCCCGAAGGACGGGCAACGCTCTGCAAGGATGATCAGGATCCCATACAACTTGGCCGACACTTGGAAGTTCTTCTCCCCCCAGCCCTTCTTGCCAAGAGCGCGTACAACGACCTCTGCATCGAGTCCCTCCACAATGTCCTCGACCCATGTTGTCATTTCTTCCAACGCAGCTAACCGGGTCTTCCAATTTGCGTCGCCAAGATCAGTGATGAAATTAGCTGGTATAAGCTCTGAAGCGAGTGCCTCGGCATCCTCCGGGGTGTGCTTATACTTAAAAATGTCAAGTGCATCTTGTTGCGCAGGCGCACCACCCTTTGCTGGCTTCGACGCCGCCGCCGCGGCAGCTGGAGGCAGCTTCTTAGCAGGTGCCGATGTCGAGGCTGCCGGTGCACCCGAGGTAGCACCAGGAGCACCTTTCTTTGCCGACAGACGAGCGGGCGGCCCACGAGCTTTCTTGTCTAGTGCAGGTCCATCGTCCCCAGCAGGCGGGCTCTCTACTTCTGGGACGGGTGGAGGCACTTCCTTCTTCGCCACAGATTTCTTCGGAGGCACTTTAGCGGCAGGTGACTTTGGCGGTGCGCTCGCGCTAGCTTTCGCTTTTACAGTTGCTTTCTCATGCGCTTCCTTGACCTTGGCTTTCCGGACATCCGCAAGACCATCCATCACCGCTGCGAGAGGGCGCTCGCCGACCATCTTCATGAGCGTGCCAAATGCATTGGCAGCCTCATCACGTGCCCCAGCGTAAGAATCTTCGAGTAGAGTAGCCAGTGTCTCAGAAACAGGTTTGACCTGCGGTGGAGTAATCGCTTGCTTTGATGTCGAGAGACAGTGAGTGAGAAATTTACAAGCACCCTCCTTGACTTGGGGATTCTTGTTGGACAAGGCGGGTAGAATGTCGCCAATAATGTCTGTGAGTGTGGTCTGCAACAACACTCAAAAATGGGGATTCGAGGATAGTATGGTTCCCTTACCGTTTCAAAAATGGCATGCAAGGCTGAGCTAATCGTGTCTGTTACACTGACTTTCCTTTCCTTCAGTCGGTCTAGCATCGGAGGTACGACGATCTCCCGGTATCGGCCATATTTTCCCATGAGCCCTTTTGCGAGGCTCTCGAGACACTGGGCGGCAACCATGACACAGTTGATATTTGCGTCACTCTGCACCCGTAACCCCAACGCCTTGGAAAGCTCTCCGAACTCGGGTGCCTCCTTAATCCCAGGGGTGGCGTTAAGAAGGGTCAAGAGGTCATCGAGAACCTCCTTCCGCTCTTTCCACTTCGATGATGTGAGGCTAGCGTATAGCTTGGAAGGGAGATTTGGTGTAATATTAACTTCCTCGGCGAACTGTCGGGGGTCGGGAGGGGCAAGATCTGTTCCTTATCATTCGCACTCGCTGTATTATTATATCAGATTGTTAACGCACCTTCTTCAGCAGCGCCATCACCGTCCCCTGTATCGCCATCTCCAGTGGCCGCATTCTGCTCTGCATCTCTCACTTGTTGCCGTGTCATACGTTCCGGTTTCAGAGTGCCCTTCCCTCGTCCTTCCTTCTCCATGCCGTCCCAGGCTTCCTTTAACTCTTTTACCTGAACCGGCCTGAGATCTGCTAGCCACGGTTCAATGCCAGGACCCAGGTACTGATACAGTGCGTGTGCGAGATTGCTTCCCTCAGATCGCACGGTCTTGTCCGAGTGGCCGAAGATTTTCGGTAGAACTTTGAGGATGGGTGTTGGTGGAGTCACATGTGGGCCGAACAGTCTGGAAGATATAACGAATGTAAGCAGTGAACATGACAAATTGCAACGATGAGCAGCTGGAGATATGATAGAGGCCATCCCGCTCTACTACTGCACGCCCATCGGACGTTGGTCGCTCGTAGCAGAGAAATGATAAGAAATATTGACACACTACTCACCGAACAATCTCCTTCAATACCGTCACAGTCCCTGCAACAGTCTTAGGTTGCTTTGCAGCCAGTCCGGGCAGTACATTGTCCTGAACACAAGTTGCATCAAAACCACTTAATTGGGTTTATAACGGCTACGCACCACCACGCCAGCACCACCATTACCCACTTCAACATACTGAAGTGCTAGTTCGATCGCCTGATTCCTTGTACCGGCGCGTGTTGAGCCAAAGCATTTATCCACCAACGCAGAAACTACAGAGTCTCTGGTTCTTGCAGCATTCTCGCCGGAAAATTTGACAAATGCTATAACGCATTCCACGCCCTTCTCTTGTGCAACCGCATTTGAATCTGTGACGATCTTCTTGAGGAGGTCAGGACTAGAGATGTATGGTCTAAACGCAGGGTCGGTATCGGATGAGGTAAGTTGGAATGTTTTGACAAGGGTCTCATAAGCGCTGACGCGGGCTTTCCAGTTCTTGTGGGAAAGCCTATCTTCGATGGAAAGAACTGAAAAATCTTCCTCCTGAGGGGGTTGTCCATCCATGGAGGGAGAGGCGGGGAAAGGGTATTTGCAGGCCGGGGTCAACCGCGCCGACGCGACTCTGATTTGTTGGAGTGGAAAGCGTGACTGATGGTGACGTAACGTGTTCAATCTATCGTGTCACACACCTTCGGTTCGGACCGTCGGACCGCTCCGCTCTCTCGTTGAGTAGTTTCAAGTCACCGACAACTACTACCGAAGCCACTTCCCGGCAACCTTTCTGCCCAGTTCCCGCTCCCATCGGGACATCGCCTTCCGGGTGCTTCGTGATTCTGCTTGCACAGTCTACTAGGAAAAACATATGCGAGTCTGTCCCGGTAATATAACCCAGCGTTTGTCATCGAATCCATTTCGATCCATGTCAGTCGGTTAAGACGATGCCACCTTAGCCGAATTCGCCACCCTTTGCGACAACTTATGCAAGATACTGTGCTTTTAAGTTCTTGCGAAATTCTATGAGCTGGTGTATTTAAACCCACACGCTTTTGTCCAAAGTCATACACACACCCTTTCAACCACCTTTCCAGCATCATGTCCTTACCTTCCAGTACCACCGCCCTTATTGTTGGAGCAGGGCCTGCCGGCATGGCCTCTGCCATCTCCCTCTGGTTATCCGGCGTGAAAGACTTGGTCATTGTCGATGCCGCCGAGGACCGTAAGGGCGACCTTTCATCTCGTGCCTTTGTTCTCCACGCCGCGACTTTAGAAGTAAGATCTGTACTAAAGATCAGTGTGCTGCACTAAACTAGGGAGGAATGAGCCGCGCGGGCTCGATTCGGTTCCAACAGAGACTCGGAGGGATACGGAAATTTCGAGCTGGAGACGCCGGTGAGCAGCGAGAATTTGCCAGTCGGTGTAAACATTGATACGCATAACGAGGCCAGGGTATTTAGTCCTGTGTCCGAGAATCGCATCGTTAGATAACACATCCGCATATGTCTTCCGGTCATGTGTGTCAGGCGATAGAAGATCTCCGTGGAAACGTCAGCGTACTACGTTGTAGAGAAACGCCGAACTAGATTGTGGACCGGGTGCGTGGCGGAATAGCACTTTTTCAACTCGAGGTACGGTCACTGATGTACTATACGTTACAGTATACGTTGGTGCACCAGTGTGCGTGTCGACGTGGAAAATCCTTTTCGGGTAGTGGAATTCACTTGACTCACGTGCGTGTGCGTTAGTGAGCCATGGTGCGTGCGACAATGTTCGGACGAGCACACTCTTACTAGTCACTCATCCAACATAACTTGACTAATGACACCGTACACCCAAACCAAAAATAATTGGTACAGTATGGAATCTAGCTTTTATCATAAAGAATGCACTGTCGGAAGAACCCCATGAAAGGAATTCTGGTCTGAGCCGTAAGTACTGCAAACAGTAGGACTTTTCATCCCTATTACCAAAAGGGTGCAAAATGCGCGGCTGAAACCTACAGTATCAATCATACAATGACAGAATAATATGGGGTAGTATAAATGGAGAAGATCACGTCAGGCGGTCCTCCAGACCGGAAAACTTGAACGCTAGCGTTTGCTTAACAAAGGTCGACTGGCTCAATGCCCAGAGCACCCAATCCCGGACTGTGTGGATGGGAATCGGCGACCACCAAAACTTGGACTTCAGGAAAGGGGACATGCCCACTGTGTGAGCCATGCCCTTAGTAATGCCGATCACCTTGATTGCACGCTCGCGGCGCGCGGCCAGGTGCGCGCGCACTTTTTCGTCTGATTCCGGAGACGTGCCAGCTGTGAGGGCAGAGGCAATAACAGGTCCAAGGGAGACGCCATCACGCAGGCCGAGGTTCATTCCCTGGCCGCCAGAGGGAGGGTGGATATGAGCGGCGTCGCCGATGAGACAGACCCTGCCTCCGGGGGATCCTCCTGCTCCAACTTCTTTGCTCTCATCGCCAAAGTATTTGAAGAACGTATCGGCGGCGGAGTAACGCGTGCGGAACCGCGTCGACCAAAGTACTTCTAAGCGTAGGGGAACGTGTGGGTTCTTGCTCTTGTCGGAGTTGAGTACATGTGGGCCATACGTGTCAATCAGGTGCTGGCAGTACTCCACTGATGACTTGGAGGGTGCTTCACCATCGCTGGTGGGCACACCGCAGGCCAAACGGTAGATGGTTTTCCCTTGGGCATTTTTCGAGCCAAGCGTGGGATATTCAAGAGGTGTCAAGACAAAGAAACTCGACTGGCTGACAACAGCGTAGAATCTTTCCGGAGATGGAGGTGTTTTGTCGAAGGTGAGGTCGGCGATGACCATTTGATATTGAGCGGTGATAGACTGGCCGTTCTCGAATGAGACATCGACGAGTTGGCTATCTTTGGAATTTTTGCGCATTCCCACAGCTTTGTACGGCTGGAATAAGGGGATACCGACGTCCTTCATTTTCTGCAGGAGAACGCTCTCGGTGATGTGCTGAGGAAGAAGGAGGGCGAAAGGGAAGCGTGTCTTTCCAATTATCCCATTGAAGTCGAATTGTACCAGAGGGTTAAAATAGCGGTCATAATAACCCATGGTGTCGATTGTGATTCCGCGTTCGACGAGAGTATCGGCGCAGCCAACGAGATCGAGCGCCTGTTGTGGTATACGGTAAGAAGTTTGTTATACACAATGGTCACGAAATCTCACCTCTAAAGTTCCGGCGTGGATAGTAAAGGCACGGGATGATTTATCACCTTGACCGTAGGGAATTGCATCGACTACCACCATGTCTCTGACGCCAGATGACCTGAGGGAGAGGGCGCATGCCATGCCGGCAGGCCCAGCTCCAACGACCAGGACGGTTGTGCTCGATGGTAAAGACTCGGACATTGTGGGGGGGGTGTTGACGGGGGATGGTGGAGAGAAATTGAATGTTTAAATATAACGGCAGGTGGGTCTAGCCATTGTGTTAGCTGCTTAAGTCATGGGACGGCACTCAGGTGGTCCGAATCAGAAACAAGCGGAGGATTGTTGCCCAGAGAATAGACTCACAAGTACGGAGACATTGATATTCCGCCGTGTCGGAGCTGGTGAAAGGGCCGGGGAGGACACACCTATCAAGACAACATGGGATCCGCGTCGGCCGCAGTCCGTACTCTCAGGAGCTAAAAAGTAATGGTTCAAGGGTGGGAAGAGGTTATGGCTGTTGCCGAGCCCCACCATGATGTATGTACTCTCCCACCTTTTCCTCCTGAGAGTACGGACTTGCTCTCTCAGGCTGAAAATGCCTTCCGTGTCAATCACCAATATCCCCATATGCATCCTGCCCCCGATTCCTCGCATCCTTCCCAGTGGTTCGTGATCTTGCCTCGGGTTGTACGTCTACAGTCTATCCATTGACAGATGTGATATGTATCTCATCTTGCGGTCGATTCAGAACCCTTGGTCACCCCACGGAGATACTGCGGGCCTCCCACGCAGGGCGCATCTGTCGTTATCCATTTGGCGACGTCGGCGATGATCCACGATTACCCGGTGTTCCAGGTGTTCCACCAACGGAAACACTAGCACCATTCCTGGGGCTGTGGCGCACAATCACAAACTTTCCCTACGATGACTTATGCAAGATTCCGTGCTGCCGGTGACCCTGTCGCTTCAATTCCCAGTCCTCCAGTACAGTATGTCCAACTTATACATGTTCCGATAGAGTTTAACCCCCTAGGCCCTTGCCACTTTGTCCGCTACCTTTCAATCATGTCCTTTCATCGAAATCGAAAAAGCAGTCCCTCCAGCTAGAGTAGGGACCGCTGTCATGGCATTACTCTCTGGTCATCGACGATACGACTAAGCACAGCAACGGTAGCGTCGCATCTCGTGTAATCGTTATATATGTCACAACTTTGGAGGCGAGACCTTATGGCCGTTCTGGGTGCAGTGTTTTCTTATGCCACAACTGCTACATATTGTTGGCTGCGCTGACACTCTGAACGAACTGGGATCACAATGTCTACGATGGATAAACTACTACGACCGCTCCCATATCCGGTTTTATGGGGGTATCCTCAGTCTGTAACCCTCGTGTTCTGCCCGTACGAATCCATGGGATGCGCAAAAATACCAACGTTAGCCATCGTCGATGTTTCCATTGTCTTCGGGTATTAGTCCAGTGCTTAGTGTGGCCATTAGATTTGACAATGATCAGGAATACGCTTGGCGTACCCGCAACCCCACTCCATGCCCGAGAAGCTTAGGTTAACAAGATGGCCATCATATCCTCTTCTCCAGTGCAGAACTGTGGACAAGTTGGCCATCGGTATTCAGCTCAAGGCCGTCAAACCGTGGCACAAGTTATGGCTAAAGTCTTGAGCCGATCTGATGCATGCCACTGGCAAGCCCTGGCCAGTGAGATTCTAATCAGGCACTGGCACATGCTAGGTACCAAGCGCTCCTCGGATGCCGTTACTGCCAAAGTAGGTGATGGAGAAACGACTTTCCGGCGTCAACGATGTCGAAGAACTTCTCGCAAGATGGCCTTGGCA
>WNFI01066349.1_pt1 | contig 12557 bp, 10 predicted proteins | sample 5400471 | NCBI WGS metagenome assembly WNFI01 (sample SAMN13153348, study PRJNA577476) | soil metagenome | isolation source: 100 cm saprolite on Douglas fir-dominated hillslope | place: USA:California | collected 2013-09-17
CCCGCCGGAAGTAGATCTGCGGCGCAGTGAGCAGGCGTCGGGTATTCTGATGCGCCATGAAAACGATCACGATCGCGCTGCTCCTGCTCGCTGCAACCGCACACGCACAGACGAACGACGTCTCCGCGCGAATCGACCGCATCCTCCGTGACGTGCCGCTCATCGACGGGCACAACGATCTTCCCTATCAATATGAAGCGCGGGCCAAGGACCACCTGGCGCAAATTGACCTCCGCCAGGATCAGAGCAAGCTCACGCCGCCATTGCACACCGACATCCCGCGGCTGCGAGCAGGAAGAGTCGGCGCGGAATTCTGGTCGGTCTACGTTCCGACGTCACTCAAGGGCGCCGACGCCGTACGCGCGGTGCTCGTGCAGATCGACGTCGTCCATCGCATCGACGAGCTGTATCCCGATACCTTCGAGCTGGCGCGCACCGCGGACGACGTGATCCGCATTCATCGCGGCGGCAAGATCGCGTCGCTCATCGGCGTCGAAGGGGGCCACTCCATCGGCAACTCGCTCGCCGTCCTCCGCCAGCTCTACGCGCTTGGCGCGCGCTATATGACGATCACACACAGCGACAACGACGACTTCGCGGATTCCGCGACCGCGGATCCGATGCATAACGGCCTGACTCCGTTCGGCAAGCACGTCATCGTGGAGATGAATCGCCTCGGCATGCTCGTCGATCTCTCGCACGTCGCGCCCAAGACCATGAACGACGTGCTCGACCTCACCCCGGCGCCGGTGATCTTCTCGCACTCGTCCACGCGGGCGCTGGTCGATCATCCTCGCAATGTTCCCGACGACGTGCTGTGCCGCTTGAAGGAGAACGACGGCGTGGTGATGGTCTCGTTCGTGCCGACCTTCACATCCGAGAAGGTTCGCGCGCACGACGCGGCACACGACGCCGAGGAGGCGCGACTGAAAACAATGGATCGCGGCCAACCGGATCGGATGAAGGCGGAGCTCGCGAAGTGGGAAGCAGCCAATCCTGCTCCCCGCGCGACGGTGAAAGACGTCGCCGATCACATCGATCACGTCGCGCAACTCGCCGGCGTCACGCATATCGGCCTCGGCAGCGACTTCGATGGCATCACCAGCACCGTCGAGGGACTCGACAATGTCTCCACGTATCCGGCGCTCTTCGCGGAGCTCATTCGCCGCGGCTATACCGATGAACAGCTCGAAGGAATCGCCGGACTGAACGTGCTGCGCGTGATGCACAAAGTCGAAGCCGTTGCCGCTCGTCTAAAGAAAGAACGAGCGGCGTCGGATGCCCGCATCGAAGAGCTGGACAAGCAATAGGTCGCCACGCCGCGCAACAACAGTCGACCTTCTGTTGTCTATGCGAGGAAGCGAAGTGGGGAAGGAAACCACGTTCTCATTCGTACGACGCGCTTTGTTGCCAAGTGCAGCTCACACCATCACGCGCAGCACCTTCGGCAACAGCCGGAAGGTGGCCGGTGAGCGGCCAATGAGCTCGCCATCCGCTTCGACGACCACAGGGACCGCGGTCGTGAGCGTCAGCGAGCGGCAGGCGCGTGACCAGACGTCGGGGCGCGCCAACACGGTGCCGCGATAGAGGGCGGGGATGATACCTATGAGGGCGAGCTTCGACTTCGGACACAGGGCGGCGGTCATCATGATGCCGTCGTCCGGTGTGATCGGAGCACTGAAATGCATCCCGCCGCCGACCCAGGGGGTCTTGAACAGCGTCAGGTTGAGCAGCGACTCGGCATAAGGCGCTCCGTCGTTGACGGCCAGGGTGCAGGCCACCGGCTGGAGGGCCATGAGCGCTCCGATCACGGCGGCGATAGCGCCGGCATCCACGCTCATCCGGCGCGCCCAGCCTGTGATCACCTGGGCGCGATTGAAGCGGGCCGTGGCGTCGGCCATCAGGCCGATGCTGGCATAGTTCGCGGCGTAACGGACGAGCGGTGTCCCATCCTCGGCGAGGCAATCGACGCGGATGACATCGACGAGCCTCGGCTTGCGACCGTCGATGGACAAGGGATCCCGGCCCGGGAAGTTTTTCGCGAAGTCGCAACTGCTGCCGGCGGGAAGATACGTGATCGCGGCATCGTCATAGCCGCCGGTCAGGATGGCCTGGACCACCTCATGCAGCGTGCCGTCGCCACCGAACGCGCCGAGGTTGCGATGACCGGCGGCGAGCGCGGCGGAGGCCAGCGACGTGGCCTCGCCGGGGTGTGTGGTCAGCGGCTCGGGCGCCCGGTCCCCCAACCCGCCGGAAGGCCGGCTGGAAGTCGGCACTACGCGGCCCGGGAATGAAGCCGCGAACGCATCCCACCGCCGGCGGGCGCGGCCGCCGCCGGCGGTGGGATTCCAGATGACGAACATCAGGAGTGGGTGACAAGGGATGAAGGCGGCGTCAGCGGCTGCCAATCAGCAGGTGGATTCGGAAGGTTGCTGACGAACGGGTGCACCGTCTCGCGCATGAACCGATCGATCGGCGACTCGGGTGGCGGCGGTGGATCGAACAGCATTACCAGCGCGAACACGAGCCCGATGACCGCGAACACGGCCGCGGCCGCCGCGAAGACCGCCGCCGCGACGAACATGGCGGCCACCAGGCACACGGTCTCCGCCAAGGCGGCACACATGATGATCCCGGCGAATGCCTTCTGACGCGTCGACGCATCTCCATGCAGTTCATGGACGAACTCGATGGTGCTGATCACCGCGAACGCGGCCGCCACGGCCGCGCCGAGCCAGGCCACGATCACTCGCAGGCCGCGGAACATCTTCCCAAAGAACGTCCCCTCGGTCTTGATGACCTTTCGCCCGGCGTCGAAGAACTCGCCGGTTCTCCTGGCGCCATTGCGCATCCAGTCCGGATCGATTGCTTCCATCGACAGATTGAGCTCCCCGAGCGGCTGGATGCGCGTGAAGAACTTGCGTATGCCGATGAGCGTCTTCAGCGAAGCCCGCGCTCCCGAGATGATCTCCGGCACGGCCAGAATGAGATTCCCGAACAGTTGCACCGTGGAAAGGATCAGCGACGCCTTCTGAGCGGCGTTGAGCTTGTCCCACTTCTGGAAGCCGATGATGGCGCTGAAAAGGCCGCCGGCCCATGCCCCCACCAGCAAAAAGCGGCCGGCTCTGGCCAGGTTCGGATACTTTCTGGCGAAGGCGGCCGACGCGTGCTCGGAGCGCTCATAGATGCTTCCTCCCTGCGATGCGGCGAGCACGTTCGCAAACTCGCGCCCGACCCTGCCAACACCGCCCATCACCTGAATGGCCTTGTCCAGCGCCGAGGCCATCTCGTGGCGGCGGGCCTCCGCCTCGGTGGGATTGGTCGGCTTGGTCAGATACTGCGCGACGAACGCCCGGATGATATCGGTCAGCCATGGCTCGGTCTGGTTTGGGTCGTCGAGTTTGACGGCTGGCGCAATCCGCGGCATGAGGGCCGCGATGATGAGGTTGTTGTATTTCTTGGCCAGACCGCTCTTCGGCGCCAGGGCCGTGAGGATCGTGGAGAACCGGTTGGGAACATTCATGTTCCTGTCGGCGATGCAGTCGTTGATCGTCATGTTGATCTGCGGCTGCGTGGTGATCGACGCGAAGAGCTGCCTGGCCCAGTTCTCCCCGCCGTCGTCGATGTAGTCCTGGAGACGCGGCGCGCGCTGGATGAAAGCCTCCACGAACAGCCCGTGCGACTGCGTGTTGTACCCGTCCGTCTCGGGGAGGCCCTTATACATGTAGTACTTCAGCTTCAGCTTTTCCTCGGTCGAGAGATTGTTCTTCGGAGCTCCCGGTCCGGTCATGTGCGAAAAGCCCCAGCCGAGATACGACGGGGCGAACTGCTCCCGGTAGAATTCGGGGCCTCCCTTCTGGTTGATGAGCGCCTGCGCCTCCGTGGTGAGCAGCGGCTTGGTCTCGCCGAAGAAGTTTTCACGCCAGTCGTCCCGGATGGCCCACTTCATGTTGCGTACGAGCAGGTCGAACGACGCCTGCTGCACACCGTCGGGGGAGATGCTCCACAGCTCTGCCAGAGAAAGTCCTGACACGGCCATGGTTTGCGGTGCCGGGGGACGGGCGGCCATCATGGCCTGGGGAGCCGGAGCCTCGACCAGCGTGCCGTCCCAGGCGTACTTCAGCGGCGTCTTGTCGTTCGTCGCCGGATCCCACTTCTGCATCTGTCCCTGAAACCCTCGGCCATCCCACGAGAAGGTGAATTCTCCCTGTGCCGGCCACTGAGGATCGCTGGTGGCGCTGTAACCTCCGGACGCCATGTCATGGTCGTAATTGATGGTGGCGACCAGGAGATGATGCGAGTTGACCTTCATCTGAGAGAAGCTCGTGACGTCCTGCCCATCGATTCTCAGGATCGAGACCGGCATTCCTCCATGAGGACTGGGCTCGAAGCCGAGGGTCACCTTCGGTCCTGTAACCTTCTGACCATCGGAAGCAAGACTGCCATCGGCCGTGCCGGTGGCGGCCACCAGGCTCGTGTACTCGGAAGGAGGAGTGGTGCCGACGACCTGTAAGGGAACCGCATCCTGCTCGGTGGTGCCGACGAATATGGTGCCGTTGAAGCCGCGGGCATCGGGCCGGAACTGCAGCATGCCCGAGGTGTAGTGGTCGGCGGTCTTCTGAGACCAGGTCACCCCGGTGTGCTCGAATTGCGGGGTGACGATCGCCTCGCCGGAAACGTAGAGCGTTCCATTGCGCAGCTCGATGTCGCCAAGGGTGGATGAGACTTCGAAGAGGAACTCATCGTCGTTCCAGACCTCGACGTGATAGGCGAGGTCGACGCGTTGCAAAGGCACGACTGGCTCGCGCCGCAGGCTCCAGACCCGCTTGGCGGCACCGACACCGAGGGAAGGCCACTGGGGAGGGTTGTCATTGGACGGGATCTCTGGCATGAGCAACTCCTTTCGGTTCGAGTGGGTTGGGGGGCTCGGTTCTCGGTTCTCAGTTCTCGGTTCTCAGTGGTTCCAAGTTCTCGGTGCCCGATTCCCGGCAAAGCCTCCACCGACCCAACCGAGAACCAACAACCACTGAGAACTGAGAACCGAGAACTGAGAACCGATCACTGATCACCGATCACTCCCCCAAGCGCTCTTCTCAACGGCACCTCGACGAAGCTGCCGATTGCTTTGGCGAGCAGGGGCATGACGGGCTCGAGCTGTCTGGCCAGGAGTTGACGCTCGGACTCGCTGAGGGTGGCGAAGCCATCGGCCAGACGCTTGGCGGTGATCATCGGATAGTTCATGGCCACGAGGAAGCCGTTGGCGTGGTATGAGCGCTCGCCAAGGAGGTGCAGGCCGTAGATGTACGAGCCCCTGGGGAGCGTACGGGAGGGGAAGCGCTCGATGCGGACCGACTCGTAGGCGAATGGGGCGACGCTGGTCACGCGGTACACGACGTCACCCACCTCCAGCTTTCCGACCTCGCGGCCGGTGGGGTTCTCTTTGAGCGCCGTCACGGGATCGAGCGACTTCCAGCCGGCGGCGGTCTGGAAGATGTGGGCGGCGGAGAAGAACGGCGGCTCGTCGTTGATCCCGTAGATTGCGTCGTCCTCCTCCAACTCGATGATCACCCGCTCGTCGCTGTGAATCGAGAGCACGCCATGGGCGGCGATCACCTCGTCGCCGGCCTCGATCGTTTCGATCGGCTTCGTGCGGCCGCCGGAGAGCAGCACCGGTGTGCCGGCCAGGAAGCAACCCGAGCTGGAGTGATGCTCTTCGAGATTGTCGGGGGCGAGGCCGGTGGTGAGTCCGAGGGCGGTCGGCTTACCGGCCAGGAACTCCTGCGCTCTTCGGCCGTAGATGAAGGTCGTATCGCCTCCGCCACGGCCATGGCCCGGGCTGAAGGACTTCTTCTCTTTCACGGAGATGACGGCGTTGACGTTCGACAGAAACTCGTTGTTCGCGAAGTTGGGCAGGTAACTGTAGTCCTGCCACTCCTTCGTGACCGAGGGAATGTCCTTCCAGTGATCGAGCACGCCGGCCACGACGCTGTCGTCGAGCCTGTGCAGCTTGTAGAGGATCAGATTGACGGCCTGGTTCCAGTTCGGCTCGTGGGCGTTGAGCCGGCTGATGAGCTGGTTCTTGAAGGCCGGCGTGGTGACCACCGCCGCGAGCTCCCTGGCCCACCGGGCAGCCTCCTGCAGATACTGCCCGAACAGGTTTCCACTCGCTCCAGTGCATTCACCCGGGAAGTAGGCGTTGTAGAGAGCCTGACCCTCGGCAATTGCCTGCCGCGACCGAAGTCCAGTCGACCAGTATTGATCGGCTTCGGCGAGTTTGATGGTCTTGTTGAAGCCGGCCAGAGAGCTCCGTCCGATGCTGGAGCAGACGAGCGCGGTAGCAAGGTTATCGACGAATTCGACGTTGACGGGAGCCATGGACCCGTTCCCGAAGTTGACACTAATCCCGCCGCGCGGCAACGGATGGGCATTCCTGATGGTGACGGTGTCGGGGAAGAACGGATCAACCACCGAGGACGCGTTTTTGATGAAGGCGCTGAACCCATTCTGCGCCTGAACCCTCACGCTGGAGTCGTTGCCATTGCATCCCGCGTGAGAGAATCGCCTCGGGGGTTTCGATCGCCAGATGAAAGTGATTGGTGAGCAAGGTATAGGTGAAGATGAGCCATTTGAAGCGTCGCTTGGCCTCGGCCAGCAGAGCGAGAAAGTCGAGCCGGGCGTCATCGCAGTCGAAGATGTTCTGACCGCCCTGGCCGCGGGAGGTCAGATGCCAAACTGCGCCGGCGAAATCGAGTCGGAGACCAGCGATGTGTGGCGATCAAAGGTGCGACAGCGTTACATTGAGGCGCTTCGAGAGAGGGACCGTAACCACAGAGGCACAGAGATGCACAGAGGTTCACAAAGGTTCACAGAGGTTCACAGAGGTTCACAGAGAAAGGCAGAGAAGAGAGGGCAAAGGCTGGGAATCTTCGCGCCACGACAAGAATCGACGATTAGTCGTACAGAAGGCGAGCGGCGCAGAAAAGAATCTTCTCTGCTTTTCTCTGTGTGCTCCGTACCCCCCTCTGTGTTCTCTGTGGTTACGTTCCCCTGCTCGATCCGCTCAAATCCTGATCTGCGCCTCGGTCTCCATCCAGGCAGCGTCGAAGTAGCCTCCCGGGAATCCGAACAGCAGGGAGATGATCTTCAATACCATCTTGATGACGAACATGGCGATCTTTCTGGCGAGCCACATGGCAACCGCTTTCGCCGTCTTGAGCACAAAGCGGCCGATCTTGTCGACGAGCTCGATGAGCGCCCGCACGGCCATTTCGATGATCTTCCGCACCGCCACCATCGCCGCTTCGATGAGCCGTAGCAGGATGGCCTTGACCACCTGTTTGAGCTTCTCCATCGCCGCGTCAGCCAGCTGGCCGGCCAGCTGCGCCACCTTCTGGACCACCATCATGAACGCGGCGTGGAAGATCTCGCGCACCCGCGCCTCGATCGGGGCGAGGACCGCGTCGCGGAGGTGATCCACCACCGGTTTGGTGTTGTTGAGAATCTCAGTCATCGCCCATTCCAGCCGAGGCGACACGACGCCGTATAGGTCGACGAGCGGCCGCACGATCTCCTTCGGCATGACCGACCCGATCTGCGTCACAATCTCCGCGGCACTGGCCTTGACGCCGAAATCCGCCAGCGTCTTGCTCATTGCCTCGGCTAACTCCCGCAGCGCCTGCGCCGGGTCCGGCAGATGGCGCGTCACCTCGGCCAGGATGGAGTTGTAGATCCTCGACTCCTGTCCAGCGAGATACTCCTCGACGGCTTTCCGGACGGTGTCTTCGATTCCTTCGAGATTCGCGGCGTTCGGTGTCTCTTCGCTCATGGTTGTATTCTAGCCGCAGATCGGCCCTTGACCCGGGCCCTTCGGGACCTGTGGGACGATCGGTCGGATCCGTCCGATCTGTCCGATCCACTTTGAAAAGAGCCCGCTTGCATTTGCTACGGTGTTTGTCGTAGCATCGTTGCGATTCGTAGGAGATACGGTGATCAAAACCCGCCTTTCCAAGGCCGAAGCGCGAATCCTGGAGCAGTGCTGGAAGCTTGGTACCTGCTCCGTCCGCGAGATCCTCGAGAGCCTGCCCGAAGAGGAGCGCGTCGCGTACACGACCGTCCAGACGCTCATGTACCGGCTGGAGGAGAAAGGCGCGCTACGCAAGGTCAAGAAGATCGGCAACGCCCAGCTCTTCGAGCCGTCCATCGATCAGAGTGAGTACCAGAGCGGGCTGGTTCGGGATCTCATGGATCTGTTCGGCGGATCACCGCGCCTACTCGTCTCCAATCTGCTCGAGACGGGCGCGCTCACTCTGAAAGACCTGAAGGCTCTGCAGAGCGCGGCGTCCGGCAGCAAACCCGGCCAGGGCCGGGGAGGAAAGAGGAATGATTGAGCAAGTGACACGCTTGTCGCATTCCCTCGAGATCCATCTCCTGTATGCCTCGATCGTCTGGCTTGCGGCCTGGTTGTTGACATCGATGCAGCGTGGAACAGCCACCACCAAATACTGGATCTGGGTGGCAACCTCGCTCAACTTCATCCTCCCATTGAGCGTAATCCCCGAGCAACTCTGGCCGTCGCGGCTCTCATGGGTCACACCGCCGGAGGTCCTCAACAGCACGGGGCACAGCCTCTTGTTCACGGCGCCGGCAATCACCGTAGTTGGGATCGTCTGGGCAATCGGCGCCATCCTGATGTTCACGCGGCTCTGTCTGCGGATACGCGCCGGCCGTCGCGATGAGGCCGCGGCCTACAGCAATCCGCACGGCCCCCGTGCCCTGAGCCCGGGGTTCCTTGCTGACGGTGTCCCCGTCAGGTTCGCTGCCAATCGGCAATGCCCCGCGGTGGACGGGGTCTTGCGTCCGCATATCTCCCTTCCCGACGGGATCGACCGATTGCTGACCGAGCACGAGCTCAATGCCGTCCTGATCCACGAGCTCAAGCATGCCAAGAGGCGTGACAACTTGATCCGCCTCATTCATGAGTTGAGTCTTTGCGGGCTCTGGTTTCACCCACTCGTCTGGATCGCCGGCTCCCGCCTCGCCTTGTATCGAGAGCTTTCCTGTGATGAGTCCGTGACCGAGCGCGCCGACGGCGGGGACCTCGTTTCCGCGCTCGCAAAACTCGCCAATCCTGGAGAAGCGCTACTGCTTCAGGCGTCGGCGTCGTCTTTGATCAGTCATCGTCTCGCCCGGCTGATTGCTGCTCCGTCTCCGCGGACGAACCTCACGGCCAATGCCATGCTGACCGTTGTTTTTGGCGCCGTATTGACCTGCGGGGCTCTTGGACCGGTCGCACGGGCAGCCGCTCACGCCCAATGCGCGCGGAGCTCGCACTTCTCTCCGCATCCGAAAGCGCTTCACACTCCGCAGGCCCTGGCACACCCGCTCCGCGGCGGATGAAGCATGGTTCCGCTGAGGCGGCGCCGCCTCGAACGGGAACGCTAGCCGGAGCGTCCAAATCCTCTAACACGAGATCGCTGATGCATCGCTAATGCGCGGATGCTGCGGCTTTGCCGCGCCCAGCTCCCCCCTCTTGCGTCCTCAACAACTCATATGAATCCGAGCCACGGTAGATAAACGGGAGGTTTTCATGAAGGTAGACGCAGCCCCTACGAACAAACGGACGCACATGCCACATCCCGAAACGATCATCGGCTTTGCGGCGCCGGCATCCCGCAGACACCGCGAGCTCGCCTGGCCTGTTCTGCTCTGCATCGCGCTTGTGTCCTACTCCGGACTCGCCTATGCCCAACGCGCCGATGCTCTCGAGCCCCAGGTGCGCAAGTACGTGCGTGTCGGCACGCCCAAGGTAGTCCTCGAGCACGTTCAAGTCATCGATGGAACCGGGGCCCCGCCGCGCCCGGATCAGAACATCACCATTGAAGGAGGAACGATCACTGCCCTCACAGCCGGCGCGGATCAGGCCCCGAGCGACGGCACCACGATCCTCGACCTGCGAGGCTACTCGGTCATGCCGGGGATCGTCGGTATGCACGATCACCTCTTCATTCTGGGCCGACCGAATCTCGGGAGCGACGGGAAATTCGAAAGCCCGGCCATGTTTCTGCAGATGACCTACTCGGCGCCCCGCCTCTATCTGGCGAACGGCGTGACGACGGCGCGCACTGTTGGCAGCATCGACGCCTATACGGACGTGAGACTCAAACAGGCCATCGAGGCGGGCCAGATTCCGGGCCCGCACCTCGACGTCACCGGTCCTTATCTGGAGGGGGGCAGCGACAATCGAAATCTACAAATGCACCTGCTTACCGGGCCGGAGGATGCACGCCAGACCGTGGCGTACTGGGCAGATCGGGGCGTGACCTCGTTCAAGGCTTACAAGCACATCACGCGTGAGGAATTGAGGGCCGCGGTGAAGGAGGCCCATCAGCGCGGTCTGAAGGTAACGGGCCATCTATGCTCGGTCACGTATGCGGAGGCGGTGGAGGCCGGCATCGACAATCTCGAGCACGGATTCTTCGTGAATACCGAGCTGGATCCGGACAAGAAACCGGACATGTGCAGCGCCAGCGAAGGCGACTACACGCTCGGGCATATGACGCCCGGCAGCCCCGAAGGGGCTCGGCTGATCGCAATGCTCGTCGAGCACCATGTCGCCATCACGTCGACGCTGGTCAGTACTGCGTCAGGGGTAGCGGCCAGTGCATCGTCAGACGGCCGTCCGCGCGTGCCACCGGCGGTATTGGAAGCCTTGTCACCATCTCTGCGGGACGCGGATCTCTACAGTCGCAATCGACCCAGACCAGCTCAGAGCAACGCCGCCGACCTGCTCCGTAGAGACATGGACATGGAACGCGCCTTCGTCGCAGCGGGTGGACTCCTGATAGCCGGCCCCGATCCGGTTGGCCTCGGCGGGAACATACCCGGCTTCGGCGATCAACGGGAGATCGAGTTGCTGGTAGAAGCTGGATTCGCGCCGGCTGAGGCCATCCGAATCGCGACGCTCAACGGGGCGACCTTTCTCGGCCGCCAGAATCAGATCGGCTCACTTGCGGTCGGGAAGAACGCGGATCTCGTGGTGATGAAAGGGGACCCAGCCGCTCATATCACCGATATCGAGAACGTCGAGATCGTCTTCAAAGACGGCGTCGGATACGACACCCGGAAGCTACTGGATTCGGTGAAGGGTCATTATGGGGAGTATTGAAATCCTCCGTTGCCGTATTCAGCGGCCGACATCGAGAAAATGATGGCGCGCCTGAAGCGGTCCCACCGTGATGACGGCCGGTGACATTGCCGTGAACGTCTAACGTCCCCGAGGCAGCGACGTCCCTCACAGAAGCCCCGGAACTGTTGAACGAGGGAGATGAATGTGAGCATGACTCGCCGCTATCTGATTCGCGGAGGCGCGATCGCTCGCTGTACGGCCACTGCCGATGTGCGCAATGCGGTCCTCTTCGCCAGGACACACGGTCTCGAACTGGCTGTGAAGGGTGGTGGCCACGACATCCAGACGATCTGATCATCATCCCGGCCCGCGTGTACCACCGTTTCTATCTGACCACGATCAAGAGCATTCGCTGCGTCCGTCTCTTCCTCAATCACGAAGGGTGGGCGCCCCTGTATCGGGAAACGGCTGGGACGAACAGCCAATGATGGGAAGGGGTGGCGGGCGGATATGGGCGATCCTCGCACCGCGGCGTTCGCTGCAGTAGTTTGTCGTCGTGCGCGCTTTCATCGATGACGAACGGGCCGGCGGCGCCTCGTTGCGGCGCTCACGGGGAGGTGCTTTGCATCTCCGCCATGGCCATCTCCAGGGCTGCGCTCTTGAGTTGTTCGAGCTCGGACACGTGCTCCACCTGAGCCTGTCGCATCGCCGAGAAGGCGATCTCCCGTTGGCCGAGGACACACGACCAGATCAGAAAAACATCTTCGAACGCGACCCAACCGGCGTGCTCGAGGAAACGCCACCACTCAGGATTGGCCACGCCATAACACAGTGCAACATACTGATAATAGACAACTTACGTAATCACACCCGGAGCTATGTAATTGTGGGAATGTGCCGACGGGGAGCGTTCAGAGCGGAAGTTTGTTGATGAAGTCCTGGGAGAACGTCGTCGATAGAGGGCTGTTCGTGGTCATCGGGTCCACTGCGATCACTCCCGTCGTGACCGTGACCGTCATGTCCAACCGCAAGGCGATGCGCGCACGCGTCACTTCGTTCGCGTTCAGTTGGAGATGCTCCATCACCGCGGGTTTGAAGCCATCGAGTGTCGCTTCCGCGCGATACATCCCGTCGTTCAAGGAAGCGATGGTGAATGCGCCATCCGCGTCCGTGACCGTCGTGACCTCGCACCCCGTCGCCTCGTCTTCCAGTGTTACGCGGGCTCCTGGGATGGGACCAATTTCCTCCCCACGAACCACGCCGGTGAACACGGCAGGCTGCGGAGTCGCGACCCGTTCGATCTCGATGTTGACCTTTGATCCGTGTTTCCTGAATCGCGGTTTCTCAATGGTCGTACCGCCGAACGCAAGTGCCGAGAAACTGAACAGCGCTGCGATCGCCGAGGTCGCTACTCCCGACATCCGCTGTCGCA
>WNFI01071427.1_pt1 | contig 12557 bp, 17 predicted proteins | sample 5400471 | NCBI WGS metagenome assembly WNFI01 (sample SAMN13153348, study PRJNA577476) | soil metagenome | isolation source: 100 cm saprolite on Douglas fir-dominated hillslope | place: USA:California | collected 2013-09-17
CTATCTTGTACCTGTCGCCGCTGTACTTCTGATTATCGTCGCCATCATCGCGCTGCCAAAAATCCTCGGCCATCGTTCCGACTCTTCGTCATCCGCCTCACCAGCTTCTGCCCCGCCTGCGGCACAGCCGAACCGGGTCGAGCAGCCTGCGCACCGGCAAGCCGCGTCAGCTCCAAGGCCGTCCTCCCCAGCCGCCACGGAAAGCACGCGGCAAGCCGCCGCCGAGAAAAAGCCAGCGGCACAGCCGCAGAGTTCGCCGGTCGCCGCCCCAACTCCCGCTTCCGTGCGCACCGAGACCTTTCCCTCCGCAAGCGCGCCAAGCGCTTCCGCGTCATCTCCCGCACGGGGTGAAGTCCTCGAGCAGATTTTGCCCGACGTTTCCGAGAAAGCGCTCGCGACTATTCAGGGTGTCGTCCGTGTCAGCGTCCGGGTTCAAGTCGATCCCGCGGGAAACGTCTCCGAAGCTACCCTCGATTCTCCCGGCCCCAGTCAATACTTCGCCGATCTCGCGCTGCAAGCCGCTCGCCGCTGGCAATTCGCTTCGCCGGAAGTCGGCGGCCACAGCGTCGCCAGTGAATGGCTAGTTCGCTTCGAGTTCTCGCCAGCCGGCCCCAAAGCATTCCCGAAGCAAACAACGCCGTAACATTTCTTAACGAGAACTTGCAGAGCAGCGCCGCGGCATAGGCGGTGTCGTAGTCGATGTTCCGGTGGGCTACTGAATGACAAAAAAATCGAGAGAAAGGCGCCAGCCTCGGAAGGAAGCCTCTACAAGGAAGTGGCGGAGAGGGTGGGATTCGAACCCACGGTACGGTTTCCCGTACGCTCGCTTTCGAGGCGAGTACTTTCAACCGCTCAGTCACCTCTCCGCGGTTGATAGCAGCGCAGTCGGCAGCAAGGACATCAGAGGTGACTTCTACCTGATGGTTGAGGCGCGGCTGGGAAAGAATTGCAAAACAGGAGCGGACGGCGCCCCCCTTGGGATCGTCGGCGCCGTAGACAAGACGCGGCACGCGGGCCTGGATGATGGCGCCCGCGCACATGCTGCACGGCTCGATGGTTACGTAGAGCGTCGTCTCGGCAAGGCGGTAATTGCCAAGAAGGCGGGCCGCTTCGCGGAGGACGACGATTTCGGCGTGAGCTGTGGGATCATTGTCGCGGATAGTGCGATTTCCGGAGCGAGCGATGGCTTGGCCGTTTCTGACGATGATGGCACCAATAGGAACTTCTCCCGCAACCGAAGCAGAGCGGGCTTCTTGAATCGCGAGTTTTATGAATTCTTGATCGGCATCCATCCTGAACAGAAGAATAGCACGCAGGCACGCGCGAAACGCGGACTTGGCGCTATAATCGGCGCCAATCGGGGAGCGGCCAGTTGACGCGTCGCGGGCGCCAACAGTCTTGCCTTACTAACTCTCTAGACTGAAGGGGAGTCCGAATGCACCGTTCTATTTCTGCGATCGTCGCATTGTTGCTTATGAGTGTGTTCAAGCCAGCGGAAGCATTTTCCCAAGATTCTGCGGGCGCGAAAACCGTCGAGAGCGAAGAGATCGCCCGCATCGTCGGAGAGGCCATGACGCGAGGCGGCGCGATCCGTTTTCTTGAGATTCTTACCGACAGAATAGGCGGGCGAGTCACGGGGACCGCAGAATGCCGCGCGGCAGCTGAGCTCGTCCTGAAGACACTGAAAGAATCTGGATACGAAAATGCGCATTTCGAGGAATATGAACTGGCCTCCCCATGGCAGCGTGGTCCTGCTACCGCAGAAGTTGTGAGTCCAGTGCGCAGGGCCTTGCATATCGGATCCTACGGATGGGTGCCGGGTACGCCAGGTGAGATTGATTTGCCGGTAGTAGACTACGGTCCCGCGCGCGAAAACGTGGTGCTACCGGAGAACGTGCGCGGCGCAGCGGTGATTGTCGACCTGCGAAGCAATGGAAGATCGACGACGTATGTGGGGACGCGCGCAAGCATGGCCCGCCGGCTAGCCGAAGCGGGCGCCGCCGCGATGTTTATCATTTCGGATAAACCCAACCGCATGGTTTACACGTCCGCGTTTCTATTTTATCCCCGTGGGCCGCTTCCGGTTCTTTCCATCGCGAACGAGGACGCCCTTTTCCTCCGTCGGTTGCTTGCTAAGAGTGCCGTTAGAATCCGTCTCAATGTCCACAACTCTTTTGGCGCCAAGCCAATTCAGGAGCGCAACGTCGTGGCGGACCTTCCCGGCGCTGATCCGGGCGAGATGGTGGTCCTCAGTGCGCATTTCGACGCATGGGACGCGGCCCAGGGAGCAAATGACGATGGCGCAGGCGTGGCGGCGATTCTCGAGGCCGCGCGGATTTTCAAGTCGATCAATCTAAGGCCCAAGCATACCATCCGATTCGTCTTTTTTTCGGGTGAGGAGCAAGGTGACCTGGGGTCGGTTGCCTATGCCAAACAGCACAAAGGGGAACTCGACAAAATTAGGGCAGTGGTCAATTACGATTCGGGCGCGCAAGCACCCCAAGGACTTCAGCTGTATGGCCGCAAAGACCTTGAAGAAGCGACTAGGAAGTTGTTAAGACCGCTTGCTCCGCTCGGCGCAGACAGAGTGTATTTGGACGCCGACTTTGACTCTGACGAGGAGTCATTTCTTGTCTATGGTGTGCCGACGTACTCCCTGAAAGTGGAGGACGGAGATTACGACCTCAGGCATCACACGATTGTGGACACTTTCGAGAAGATCGATCCTCGCATGCTTGGCATCGACACTGCTGTCCTGGCGGTTGTGGCCTATTCGTTCGCCAAAGCCGAAGAGCGACCCGGCCGCAGACTTTCTCCCACGGAGGTTCAAGAGCTGCTGAAAAGAACCGGACTCGAGCCGCTCTATCGGCTAGACTATCCAGTTAGCCCATATTGATGACGCCGAGAAGACTGCTGGCTGCCAAAGCGTGTGCGCGACCGGATATGAAACTGTCGGGTCGACAACATTGAGCAGACTTGCTTGACAATTGGGGAGGGGACAAACAAACTAGGCGCATGCGAGACCTCCTAGAGCGCTTGTTTCAGGTCGATTTTTTGAAGGGCCTCGCGGTGACCTTCCGGGCGCAGCACCCCAAGAATATTGTCACGGAGCAGTACCCGCTGGAACGGCCGATGGTGGCAGAGCGGTATCGCGGCGCGCCACGGCTGAACAATAATCCCGAGACGGGCGAGACGTTGTGCATTGGCTGCAATCTGTGCGCGTTAGCCTGTCCGGAGAACCTCATCGTGGTGGGCTGGCAACGCGACGACGCCACGCGCAGGAAAGTGCTGACGAGCTTTACTCTGGGATCGCCACCGCCTCGAACAGGGGCCAACTCCCGCGCGCTATACCCGCTAAAGATACCGAATGGAACTTCGCAAAGATCCCATCACACAAAGCTGGGTCATCCTGGGACAGAGAGAGGTACGCGGCGATTCGCCGGAGGAATGCCCGCTGGAACCGGCCAAGATTGAGAAGCTGCGGTTCATTCTGACGTGGCCGGCGGAAGGGGGGCCATGGCAGGTGCGTGTGCTGCCGCATCCGGAGCCGCTGTACCACATTGAAGGAGAGCCCGGACGACTAGCCGAAGGAATGTACGACAAGATGGGGGCGCTCGGCGCCCACGAAGTTATTGTGGAGACGCCAGTACATGAGCGGCGTATGTCGCAGTTCAGCGACGAAGAAATCGAGCGGGTGTTATGGGTGTGGGCGTCGCGGATTGCGGATTTGAAGAAGGACGCGCGATTCAAATATATCAGTGTTTTCAAGAATCAGGGCGCGCTGGCGGGAGAGGAATGGCCACATGCGCATTCGCAGGTGACAGCGACGATTTTCGTGCCACGGCGAATCAAGTACGAGCTCGGCTCCGCGCACGAATGGTTTAAAGATAAAGAGCGCTGCATTTTCTGCGACAGCGTGCGCCAGGAAGAGAAACAGGGGAAGCGCATCGTGGACGTGCAGGGAGATTACTATGCGTTGTGCCCGTATGCGTCGCGCGTGCCCTACGAAGTCTGGCTGATGCACCGGCGGCATAACCATTTGTTCGAACAGCCGCGGCCAGGTTCGAATCGCCGGCAGTTGGCGGCGCTGCTGGGGCGCGTATTGCGTCGGCTGGAGAAAGTGGCCCCGGCGTTTCACTTGGTAGTGCACACATCACCCAATACCAAGAACAAAAAGGGCGAATTGGCCGGCTACTGGAAGACGCTCGTGGATGACTACCACTGGCATATCGAAATCCTGCCCATAGTAGAGAGAACCAGCAAGTCTTACAGCATCAAGGAAGTATATTTTAACGGCGAACTGCCGGAGCAGGCCGCTGCGAACTTGCGAGCGTTGGACCCCAATTCATGAAGCAAGGCCTAGCGACTCCTGGCGAGCGAGGCGGAACCATCCTGAACTTGATCGTACTACTGGCTTTCATAATTGTTTGTGGCGTTTTGTACCTGGTGAGGCATCCCATTCTTCGCCTCGCAGCAGAATCGTGGGTGATCGAGGATCCGCTCGACAAGGCAGACGCGCTTCTCATCTTAGGCGACGATAACTTTTATGCCGATCGGGCAACGCGAGGAGCGCAATTGTTCAGGGAAGGAAGGGCGCCCGTGATTGTCGCGAGCGGAAAACGCCTGAGGCCCAATGCGGGGATCGCGGAGTTGATGGAACACGATCTGGTCGAGCGGGGAGTGCCAAGAGATAAGATCCAGCGTTTTGCGCACGACGCGGATGGCACGCTGGAGGAGGCGCGCGTACTGGCGCGGCTCGCAAGAGAAAGAAAATGGCATAGCGTCATTGTGGTGACATCAAATTTTCACACGCGACGCGCGCGCTATATTTTTCAGCGCGTATTTCCACAGGGCATGGAGGTTCGTATCGCCAGCGCACGGGACGGAGACTTTGATCCCGAGCATTGGTGGGAAAAGCGTAAGTCCATCAAGGAGCTAACGCAGGAATTCGCTGGGATGGTGGCAACCTGGTGGGAGTTGCGAGGAAGCAATGAGACAAGTGAGACATCGCAATCGGTAGTGGGTTTGAGAGGACTAATTCCGCAATCTGTGGTATAGCCCTTTAGGAAACACCCAGATTTGCTACCCGCCATTCTTGTTTACACCAGCTAAGTCGTGTACTATGTTCACTCTTCTGAGTCGCAGTTCCAACCAGCCCTGCGATGAGCGGCTTCGAAAATCCAGTTTTCGATGTCGAGGTGTCGGATGTGGAAAAAAGATGATTCGAAGCCCGAAGGAGTTTCCGGCAATCCCGCAACTCCTGCAATTCCGGTGACTTCCTCCAGCAGTGCGAATGCCAGTGCGACTCCGCTGTCCAGTGCGCTTCCGACTTCGTCGCGCGCCGCCGCATGCATCAGCCAGGGAATCAAAATCAAAGGTGAAGTGACGGGCAGTGAAGACCTTTTTGTCGATGGCATTGTCGACGGAAAGCTGAATTTGGCGAATGGAAGTTTGACCATTGGCCCGAACGGAAATGTGAAGGCCGATGTTCACGCGCGCGAAGTGATCGTGCGCGGAAAAATCGAAGGAAAAGTCAGCGGCCGGGACAGGGTTCAGCTGTGGAGCACCGGCCAGGTTACTGGAGAAGTGCAAACGGAGCGATTGGCTATTGAAGATGGCGCGATGCTGCGCGGCAAGGTCGAAGCAGGAAAGCAGTTGAACAAGGCTTCAGAGAGCAAGGCTGCGGCCATGGGGGCCTCCGCTGACACGACCGCCTTGAAATCGGGAACGGCGGCGGACTGACAATGAGTTTCCTGCATAAGTTGGGCCTTGGAATGGGAAACGGCACGAGCCGCGGCGTTTCTCTGCCAGCACCTTCAAACTCACGCTCCCGCACCCCCGGCGCTCCGATTTCCTCTGTAGGCGTTACGCGCTCACCGGAATCGCCCGGATCGGCGCGCGTCTCGAACGGGTTGAAAGAATTCTTGTGGAATCTCGACGGTCTTGGGCGGGGTACGCTGCTGGATCTGGGGCCCGCCTGGCAAACGACTTTGAGCTTCTTTATCGAGCGCGGTTTCCGCGTCTCATCGGAAGACATCCTTCGCGGATGGAAAGCATTTCTGGCGGACGAAGAGAAACGATTGCGCGAAGACGACGATGCGCGCGAGAAGCTGGACATGACGCCGAGCGGGCGTGCGACTCGCTTCCTCGCCGAAAACCTTCAATACCCGCGTGCCTCTTTCGACGCTGTACTCTTGTGGGACTTGTTGGACTATCTGGAACCGATGCTGGTGAAGCAGATGGTGGCGAACCTGACGGAACTGTTGCGGCCCGGCGGGGTGATTCTGGCGATGTTCCACAGCAAGAGGCCGGAAGGCTTTCAGCGTTATCGCGTGGTTGATTCGAATACGGTGCAAGTGATCTCGTCCGCAGTCATCTGCCCGGCGCAAAAGGCTTATCAGAACCGCGAGATCCAGGATCTCTTCGCCCGCTTTCGAACAATGAAATCGTTTGTCGGTCGCGACCAACTGCGCGAAACACTCTTCATCAAGTAGTCCGCGCGCATTTTCGCATTTGCACAAGCGCGTGAAAAACCCCACGTTCACCCTCTCTTCGCTTGCATTCGACGAAATAGAGGAGTACAAGCGAGGCGTGAGCTCAAGGAGCTCCGGAGGGACCATGACTCCACCGGGCTTAGAGCTGCACCAAAGCTGATCACACCGCTTTTGCGGTGCGCGTCGCTCGCGAAACATGGCGGTGACGCCTGCCACTGTTGTGTCTGCGATGGTGGCGATCGTGCGAGGATGCCTGGTTGGCCCCCTGCGTCTGCGCGGAGCCCGCACTCTCTTGTGGAGCCGATTGCGTGGCGGAAGCTTCATGCGCGGATACAAAAATCGCCGGCGTTGCCGCCAGCAAGAAATATCGGACGATACGTTTCAAGGCAATTCTCCCGACAGAAATCCCCCGCCCGGCTATTGAATCACAGGTCGCAGATAAAGTCTCCGGGAATTGCTTTCCACACGGGATCTATTTCCTAGCCGTGGCAAATGTGCGGACATCGCGGGATTGCTGTCAATTCGTTGCGAGGAAGCTACCCATGTGCCTCGAGGGTCTGACGATATGGGATGACTAACCACCGAACTTGAACCGTTCGAGCCAGCGAATGACTTCGCGCTGATTGTCAATGATCTGCGCCTGCCATACCAGGGCAATGGACATAAAGCTCATGGAAATAACGCAAAAGATGAGAGCGAGGCCGAGGACGGACTCGTTAGCAGGAAGGCGGAAAACCCGGCGCAGCCAAGTCATGGTAATGGATCTCCTGGTACTAGATTCGATCCGCTGAACTTAGTTCGCACCAATCCGAATTGGCAGCGCCGGGGCGTAGCGTTAGCCTGAATATCTCAAGGCAATCGAGAGTCCAAGCCTCTTGATATGCGTCGCACAATCTATCTCACAGAAAACATGTGATTTACTAAACCAGTAAACGTAATTCACTATAAACTCGAACGGGATGGTGTGCAAATCGACGTGCATTTTCGCAACATATTTTCCGGCGCGTCTAGTTTTTTGCAACGATGGCCGCGAGCAGGCGCTCCCAAAGGTCTGCTGCATGGATAGGCAAACAGCGCGCCTTAGGAGTGTCAGGCATGTCTTGGGACACCTCTTCAGACTTGCGGTCAGTTAGAAGGATGGTGCGCTCACAGAAAGGGAGGAGTCCGGCAGCTAGGCCGGGTGTGGCGATACCGACAGTACGGGCGTGGTAACGGAGCGCCCGGTCGTACAGTTTCACAAGCTCACAAATGCAACGATGGACGCTTGGACCGATGGCGGCGGACCACAGAACGCCGTGCTTGCGGAATTGCAGGCTGCGATTGCGACCCTCGGTCAGGAACCTTTCGACTTCTTCATCCGTGGCGCCAGCAAAGAAAAAGATGACGTCGAAATCGCGTTGCCGGGCAAGCTCAGCCTCTCTCGATGGCAGGCCTGTGTTTTGCACCAGCTCGCGGGGAGAGAGCGAGCGCAAAGTCACAACGGGCACGCCGGTATCCTGGGACAGTGTTTGCAGGGCCTCAGCGGCCACGGGCAAGGGTACTGCGACTGGAATACAGGTAAACCGGCCGAGGCGCAAGGTCGCGGCCTTCTTAGTGCGAGCGGTGTCGGATGTGGGTCGCAGGTGGAAATAGTCCTCGGGCAGATAAACCGCGCAGCCGTCTTCCGCGATGAAGGGATGCGTGTGCCCGTGCTTTCGGCGGGCGTCATCGAACTGGAGCCGCGAGCGGCTGGTCAGCCAGACGGCGGGAATGGCTTCATGATCGAGTGCCGCTGTGAATTCATCGAGGCCATGAAGGCTGCCTCCCCGAAGGGGGATCAGTGTATCCACAGCGATGTAGAGAATGCTGGACGTCTGACGCAAGCAAGGCTCCGAAAAGGTGAAGCCCATTCTAGCGGAATATGGAAGGGTGCTGAACCACCGAAAAAAAAGGCGGGCAGAGTTCTCTGCCCGCCTGATGTGCCCCCGGCAAGTTCCGCCGGGAATTTCCCCAAGTGTTTAGCCGCCAGACTTTGCGGCGGAAGCGGCCGTCTGCGAATTGGCCTTGGGGATGCTGAGGTATCCGCTGATGGTGTTCTTACCCACCTTGTTGACGACGATTTCTTCGGGAATGTGTGTACCCGACAGGTAGAAGAAGATCGGCTCGTTCATAGCGCGGTTCCTCTTCTCGAATCGCTTGTCTTCGACGGTCACGGCAGCGCTGAACTGGTTGTGCTTCTCGTTGACGCCCTTCAGTTCGACGGTGACATTGCCCACTTTCGCTGGCTTGTTCCTGCCGACGATGGTGAATTCAACGTAGTCGCGCTCACCGAGGCGGCGGAGTTGGTCGATTTCGTCATGGTTGCGCGCGATGAGTGTGCCCATCTCGCTGCGAGCCATTTTCAAGTCTTCGCGCGTAGCGTCCAGATCGGTCTTGACGCCGACAACCTTGGTGTCCACCACCTTGACATCATCGCTGGTAGCCTTGGTGGCGAGTTCCGAGTGTACCGAGGTGTCTAGCGCGGTCACCTTCTCGGTGGTCGCGTCGTTGAGTTTTACTGCTTCCTGGCGAGCCTTCTTGAGCTGGCCCTGGGTAAGTTTGAGCTTATCGGTGACAACCTTCAGGTCGCCCTGCAGATCGGTGTTGGCCTTTTCGTCCTGCGCCAGGCGGTCCTTCAAGGATGACATGTCTTGCTGCACCGCCTGCTGCGTAGTTTTCAACTGTGCCGCAACTGCTTGCTGTGTGCCATCGAGCTTTGAAGAAGCACTCCAGCCAACTGCAAGTCCGCCAATAGCAATCAGGCCCAGAACGATGACCGCAGGCAACGTCCAGGCTGGTGATTCCGTACGCCCTTCAATTCTATCATCTGACATAGTCAATCTTTCTCCTCACCCCAACTTGGGGAAATCCCGCCGTATTCGGCTTGTACGAAAAAGGTTGCATGCACGAAGCCAAAGAATAAAAGGCTAGGGTTGCGGTAACTGATAGAGGGATAGAAGGTTGTCAGGGCGAAGAAACGAGGAGGCAGTACTAGTCCTGGCAAAGTTTACGTGAAAAGAGAGAGAACAGCGGATTTTTTGCTTGGCGCGCAATCAGGAGAACTGCACCCCAAGATTTCGGAGGTCGGATTTAAGCTGTTCTGGCGCTTGGAAGACGATGCCGGTCATCCCAAGACGCCGGGCTGCCTCCGCATAAGCTGCAACGTCGTCAATGTAAACGGCTTCCTCGGCCTGGACCTTGCAGGCCCTGAGGGCTTGGCGAAAGATAACCGGGTCCGGCTTGCTTGCACCGACGCGGTAAGAATAGACCCGGATCGGAAAGAAGCGGAAGAAGGGAAAGCGCGCCTCTTCGTGGGACATGTGGATAGGGTCGGTATTCGAGAGCAGTGCTAGGCGGTACTTCCTGGACAGGTTCTCCAGGAACGATTCGGAATGGATGGGGTTGGGGTCCAAGGCGCGATTCCAGACTTCGCAGAATTGTTCGAAGGTAACTGAGGCGCCAAGACGTTTGGTTAGATGAAGGTACCAGTCCGGGGGAGAAATGCGCCCCTCCTGCCAATCCACCCGACGAGGGTCATTTTCGATCGCGTACCTCACCTCCTTAGCGGTGAGCGAAAGACCACAAGCCAGGCCTTCCATGGCGCGGGAGATGTCCACGCGAATCAGGACTTGGCCAATATCAAAGATGATAGCGCGGAACTTGGCGTGGGCCACGGTCTAGTGGCCCTCAGGACGAGAAGGAGAGCCGGAGCCGCCCTCAGCGACAGCACCGAACTTACGCCGGGCGCGATAGATGCTGATGACCGCGGGAAGCACGGAAACGATTATGACCACGGCAATAACGTAATGGATGCGCTCACCGATGTTTGGCACCGAGCGCCCAAGTGAGTAGCCGCCAAGAATCATGGCACCCACCCAAAAAATCCCGCCGAAAATGTCGAAAGCCAGGTAGCTCGGGTACGACATCATTGCGGCGCCTGCAACGGGCGGGCAAAAAGTCCGAACGATGGGAACAAAGCGCGCTAGGATGACGGCCCGGCCGCCATATTTCTCATAGAATTCATGAGCACGGTGCAAATGGCTTCGGCGGAAGAAGAAAGAGTCTTCGCGGCGGTAGAGAGCTGTGCCCGCCGAGCGGCCGATCCAGTAGCCAATCTGGTCGCCGACAATGGCGCAAAACATGACGGGCAGGAGAAGCCACTTCAGGGGGATGACACCGGCAGCGGAGAAAATTCCGGCGGTCACCAGCAAGGAATCGCCGGGAAGAAAAAATCCTACAAAAAAACCGGTTTCAACAAAAACGATCGTACAGATGAGTGGCGCGCCGCCCGAGCGGATTAGCTCCTTGAGTCCATCTGGGTTGTAGAGCGAGTGGAAAAAGTGAAGGATGGCGTCGAGCACTCGGTGTTGTTCCTCGCGGCGGATGAATGATGTGAATCTCGTACGGGCACGGGAACGAGCGTGCGTGAGCACAAGCTCGTAAGAGCACCCAGACCCATACGGTAGCAGAAAACAGCAACATCCTCTCCACATTCATGCCACAGAAGGAGTGGGATAGTAAGAGCGGCAACCCAAATGCTCATGCGTGTCATCGGAGCGCCTCCGTGAGCCACAAGAAACCTTTATTCTCCGCTTCGATCCGGGCTTGGAAGCCTTCTATGGGGTCTACCTTCTTATTAACCATCAGTTTTTCAATCCGCGGGAGAGCACGTCGCGCGGCAACGGCGCCCGCCGCGATCGCTTCTTCGGCGCGGTCGAAGTTGTCCCAGGCCAGTGATTGCACGTCGGGTCGCAGGACCAAATCGGCATGGCGTTCCCAGATCTCAAGCTGGTGCTTTTGTGCCGCGTTCACCGCCCGGCTCACGACCTGGAAAATGTTGGTGGGGGCGCCCCGGAAGCCGTCCTGTATGCCGACGGAGACACCGATTACGACCGCAGCACCTAAGTCGCGAGCGGCGCGCGTTGGAACTGGGGCGACCAGCCCACCATCCGCGAGATACCGCGTGCCGATCTGGACCGGTTCGAACAACCCCGGAAAGGCGCAACTCGCTCGGATGGCGTCCACAAGATTGCCTTGAGTGAACACCACGGGTTCGCCGGAAGCCAGGTCCGTAGCCACCACCGCAAGCGGAATGCGTAGATCTTCAAACTGGCGCGGCTCAAAAACGCGTTCAATTAAATTCTCGAGTCGGTGATTGCTCGCCAAGCCGAGCCGGGAGACGCGCCAGCGGGCGATGTCCCGGAGGCGAAGTGTACGACAGGCCTCCACGATGCGGGCAAGCGGCGCGCCACTGGCGTAGGCGGCGCCGAGGATGCTGCCCACGCTGGTTCCGGCGATGTGAGAGATGGGGATGTGGTTCTGTTCTAGGACTTGCAGAACGCCAAGATGCGCGAAGCCCCGCGCGAATCCTCCACCAAGCGCGAGCCCGACGCCTTCGCGGCGGGATGTAATGACCGCGCTCTCGTTCAGGGTCTCGTAGGAACCGTGCTCGTGCCTCGTCATGCCCATAGGTTCGCAGGGAGAACATCCAGTTCCTATGGTTCGGGCGTCCTGAAAAAACAGTACTTCTGTACTGCGATGGAAACTTGACTTGTATTTCTGTTGCGAGCCTAAACAGTACGAACTTACTAGTCCGGTACCCTCTCTGTACCATTGTGACCTTCAGCATGCCGCGCGATTCTCTCTCCCGTGAGGCTCGTTCACCGAGGGGGCCAATAATGGACAGCGCGTTCAAAGTTTGGGTCGGGCAGCCGGTGGTCCTGCAAGTGGCGCTAGGAGACATCAAGGTGCCGCTACGCGGAAAGCTGCTGAAAGAAGGCGGCGAAACCGTACGAATGCGCATCGGTGAAGGCTGGGACGTGGACATCTATAAAGCCATGATCGTGGCTGTGGAAGAAGACTCCATGGTTCTGCTTCCTGCGTGAGGGACAAAGACATGAAAACACAAGAACTCAAGTACGTAACACGGCGCCGCGCGGCTGTGCTGTTAGGGCTGTCGGAAACGGAATTGGGCCGCATCTCGAGCGAATCGGGCTTTGGACACAAGGAAGTCGCGGGCGAACAGGAAGAGACGGATTTCACTTA
>WNFI01185741.1_pt1 | contig 12557 bp, 17 predicted proteins | sample 5400471 | NCBI WGS metagenome assembly WNFI01 (sample SAMN13153348, study PRJNA577476) | soil metagenome | isolation source: 100 cm saprolite on Douglas fir-dominated hillslope | place: USA:California | collected 2013-09-17
GTCAAGGCCGTGCGGCAATCCACTAACTCGATTCGTGCCTGGGCTGACGATTCGAAAATCAACAGGGGATGCGTCATCGTGTGATTGGCGATCACGTGACCCGCTCGCGCCACTTCGCGCGCGATATCGGGACGCTGTCGCACATAGCGCCCAATCATGAAAAACGTCGCGCGGACGTCGTGCCGCGCCAGCACTTCCAACAACTGCAGCGTATGCGGATCGTTTGGGCCATCGTCATAGGTGAGAGCCATCTGTTTGCTCCCGCGATCCAGTCCGGTAAACGTCCGCCCATACCACTGCCCGGTCGGCGCCATGGACTGATAACCCGCCACCGAAGCCGCCGCGACCGCGCCCAGCCCGAGCAATGTGGAAAACATGGCCCCGATTGTATAGGGAAGTCAGAATCAAGAAGTCAGAAGTTAGAAGTCAGATTGCAGAAGTAAAACCTTTCGTTGTGTCGGTTGACTTGCTTTCACTTCTGCAATCTGACTTCTGCAATGGTCCTTCTTCACAATTGCGCTCATCCCCGAAGCAATATATTCTGCTCACGTCCTCCATGGCCAAGCTTTTCGAACTGCCCCGGTACATAGCAGTGGAAGGTCCGATTCGCGTCGGCAAGAGCACGCTGGCGCAGGTTCTGGGAGAGCGCCTGGCCGCCCAGCGCGTCATCGAACCGGAAGACAATCCGTTTCTCAAAGCGTTCTACGAGGGCGCCCCCGGGGCGGGGTTTCAAACGCAGCTCGCATTTCTGATCCGCCGATTTCAACAACTGAGCGCCCTCGACTTGGGCCCGCGCTCCAACAAAACCATCGTCGCCGACTACATTTTCGAAAAGGACAAACTTTTCGCCTGCCTGAACCTCAACGATCAGGAACTCGACACCTACAACCGCTATTTCAATCACTTTCGCGAGCAGTTGCCGACGCCCGACCTGGTCATCTACCTGCAGGCCACGCCGGATGTTTTAAAGAAGCGCCTGAAAAAGAAAAACGCGCCCGGCGAAAAAGCCATCAGCGAGGACTACCTGATGGAAGTTGTGAAAGCCTACGAACACTTTTTCTTTCACTACACGCAGTCCGACCTGCTGATCGTGAACACGTCCGAAATCGATTTCGTGGATCGCAACGAAGACCTGCAGGAGTTGCTTAAAAAAGTGTCAGCCCCCATCAAAGGCACGCAATACTTCCTGCCGCTGGGGAGCCAGGAAGCGGCCAGCGCGTAGTCATGAGGGTGATTTCGGCTGTTGCTGTTGAAGTGAATTACTAGAGCAGACTTTCCAGATCGCGGGCGCCGTGCACGACTCGCAGGATCAAAACATCTCTGCCCTCAAGGCCGTAGAACGCTAGATGCTTAGGAAATCCCGGGATTGATGCGCGCCGAATCGCGCGCAATTCCGTCGCTTGGAATCTGCAGATCGCGCCAATTCTTAGGATTGCGCTTTATCCGCCGCAGAGCCGATGTGACCGCTTTCTCCCATCGTTCCGCCAATCGCCGGCTCGCCTGGTTTTCGTACCAGTCGGCCTGCTCAAGGATGTCTCCAGCCGCGGCTTCACTCACACGGAGCCCCGCTGTCTTCACTTCCGGCTCGTCCTTTCGCGCAGGGCTGCAACCAGCCCCTTCTTGCGAATTTCGTTCACCGGAATCTCAATGGTTGCAGACTTTAGGCCCGCGAGGAGATCCTGTTCGAGATTTCGCAGCCGCCGCTCCTTGTCCTGCCGAATCAGTTCGCGGATGTACTCGCTTGGAGTGCTCCAGTCACCGGAGTGGACTTGGCCTTCAACATATTCTTTCAGGGCCTCGGGGAGAGAGATGTTCAATGAGGTCATAGCCATACCTTCATAATATGACATTTGATGACGGCGCGAAAGAGACATGCCGCGATTCGAATTCTCACACCTTGCGCTATTCTATATAGAGCTGTGAGGGAAACTCGCCATTGGTAGAACTCAAGATCCGCAAGTTCGGAAACTCTCTTGCCGTTATTCTGCCTAAAGAAGTGATCAACCGTTTGCAGACCAGCGACGGGAAGAAGCTCTTTCTGGTCGAGGCCGAGGACCGTGCCTATTGGCTCACGTCCCATGATCCCGAGGCCGGGAAGAAAATTGCCAAGGCGAAACAGATTATGTCTCGCTATCGCAATACCCTGCGCGCCTTGTCTAAGTGAAGACGACTTGGCCGGTTTCCGATTTCTATTTGACACCCAAGGCGTGAAGTAGGGCCTTCACACGCTCAACCTCTGCAGCTGTGAGCAACACAACCAAATCGATCAATCCATAGACCGCCAGGATCGCGGCTTCAGGTGAGGAGCGGAAGAGCTTCTTGTATCGTGCAATCACAGCTGTATGTACCTAACTACCGCCATAACGATCTGGCAAATCTGCTGAGTTCAAGAACAAAGCACCCGAAGATCAAAGTCCGCAGCAGGATTTTTTCGCAGACGGCATAGAACCCGTCGATACGGCGCTCCAGATCGCGAGTGCGGTTTACTGCCACGCTGACTCCTCCCGTGTGGTCATCAATCGTGAGCGCCCACGGTTGTTCACTTAGAGTCAATTTTCACTTTTTCCCTTGAGGTCCGCGGATCAAATCTGCGACCGCTGCTGGCAACTTTTCTGTGTCAATCGGAGTTTCGTGCGGGCGAAGCCATTGCTCCAGTCGATTGCTTGCGCCCGGATTGATGTGCCGCGTCCGGAGCTTTTGAATCGGGCGGTCGACTTCGGCAACGGCTCGAGCCAGCGGCGACACCCACCGATAGCCCCTCAAATCATTCCTGTCGTCTCTGAATTCCACAAGCTCTTGCTGTGTAACCAGCCGTTTCAGCGTGTTGTGGATGGGGACAAGGGGCTGTTTGTACTTGGAGAGATCCACACCAATCGCTACGAGCCCGTCTCGCACTTCTGTGGGAGTGAGCATCGGTTCACTCGATGTTGAGAACACACGGCGAATCGAATCGGTCAGGCTCGTCAGCTGAAATGCGAAAGAATCACCGTCGCCAGTGACAAGCAACTCTTCGTCGGAATCTGAGTTACACAAAAAGGTCAGTCCCTCGATCGTCTGCTTCAAACTTAAAATTCTGTGCTCGAGCGTATTTCGCTCATCCAAGGCTCCCTGAAGGGACTTCTTGGCTTCTTTGAGAGCCATCTCGAAAGCACTATCGCTTGTCATGGATTCAATTATACACAAAGTTACCCTGATATAGATGTAAATATTATACCCTCTAGTGAGAGTATCGGTTGAATGGGGCCCTGCGTCGCGCCTGGCGAGTACAGGACCTCGACCCGATCCGCTTTCCCCGCTATAATCCACCCAGCATCATCCAAGATGCGTACAGGCTCTATCCGGCAGTTTTGCGGAAGGGCACTGGAGGACACTGTGAGTCTCACGCCCATCGGCGAAATCCGCCGCAAGATCACTACTGCTACTCTTCGCGAAAAGAAGCTCCACTGCGACCCCATCACTTGTCTGACCGCCTACGACTACGCTACTGCGCGCCTCGTAGACGAAGCTGGCATCGACATTGTGCTGGTCGGCGATTCGCTGGCCATGACTATGCTTGGGTACGAGAACACGCTCTCGGTGACGGTGGAAGAGATGTTGCATCACGTGCGCGCCGTGCATCGCGGCGTGAAGGATGCGCTGCTCATCGCCGACATGCCCTACGGTTCCTATCACGAGTCCACGGAAGAAGCCGTCCACAACGCGGCGCGCTTTGTGAAAGAAGCTGGAGCCGAGGCGGTGAAGATGGAAGGCGGCGAAAAGCGCGTGGACGTGATCCGCCGCGTGATCGACGCCGAAATTCCTGTCGCCGGGCACATCGGCTTGACGCCGCAGTCGGTCAATATGATGGGCGGCTACAAAGTGCAGGGCAAGACGCTGCATGCGATCGAGCAACTCATGCGTGATGCCGTCGCTCTCGACCGTGCGGGCGTGGCATGTATTTATCTGGAAGGCATTCCGCGCGAAGTGGCGGCTATGATCACCGCTGAAGTGGAAACGCCGACTATCGGCATCGGCGCCGGACCGGACTGCGATGGGCAAGTTCTGGTCTTTCACGATCTAGTGAATTTGACGTTCACGCATCCCGCGAAATTTGTGCGGCACTACGGAGACGCCGCCGCGTTCATCACGCAAGCGGTACTGGCCTACAAAGCGGACGTTTCCGGCCACCAGTTTCCGTCTGACGCCGAGTCGTATCATCTGCCCAAAGATACGCAGGCGGCACTCGAAACGGTACTCCAACGGAAGCGGGCTTTGCGGCGATAATCTTGAGCGGAGACCGAACCTTGCGCACGTTCCTCGTCCTGATTCTGCTCGTCACTCTGGCGGCCTGCACCAAACCGGCGGCGCCCGTTCCGTCAAACTCCGTTGAAACGCCCGCGGAAACCGGACTGGAACACATTCCGGAACCGGATGCGGGAAAAATTCCGCGGATGGAGGATCTGCCGCACTGGAAGAACCCTCAACTGGTCGTCCGCGAAGACGGAATCGGCCTGGTGGACGCGGAGAATCACGAAATCCACATCCTCAAGCTGGAGCAAGTCGAGGCGGAACTGGTTTCGCTTCCGGTGAGCGCGTGGCCTTATGGGCGGGTCGTGCTCCTCAGCCAGGCGGCGCCGCTGGACAATTCCGAGCAGGCGAAAGCACGGCTACGCGAAAACCGCGGACTGCTGGTGGGCACGCTGAAGAACCTGCAAGTGCAAATCCGCGAAGCGCCGGGGACGGAAATCCTGCCGCCGAAACAATGAATCTCTACCACTCCGTCAGCGAAGTGCGTGCCGCGTGCCGCCGGGTGCGCGCGAATGGCAAACGCCTTGGGCTCGTTCCCACCATGGGCGCTCTGCATGAAGGGCATTTGTCGCTGGTACGCGCTGCGAAGGAGCAAGGTGATGCGGTGGCGGTGTCACTCTTAAGTCGCGGGCTTATCCGCGAAACTCGACGGACGCTCGCGCCCAGGACATTTTCGCGGGGTGACCACAGTCGTGTCGAAGCTCTTTCACATCCTCGAACCCGACGCCGCCTTTTTCGGGCAGAAAGACGCGGCCCAGTGCGCCGTTATCCGGCGCATGGTGCGCGATCTTAATTTTCCGGTCGAGGTTGTGGTTTGTCCGATCGTTCGCGAGCCGGATGGGCTGGCGATGAGTTCGCGGAACGCTTACCTGAGTCCCGAGGAACGCGGGCGCGCGCTGGTGTTGCGGCGGTCGTTGGATTGTGTCGAAGAAGAAGTTCGCGCGGGAGAAAGAAGCGTGGAGCGTTTGACTGCCGCCGCCCGCGGCACTTTCGCGCGGGAACCGCTCGTCCGCCTGGACTACTTTGAAATCGTCGATCCTGAGACGCTGGATGCAGTCGAACAAGTTCTGCAGCCGGCGCTGGTGGCAGTGGCTGCCTACGTCGGAGCCACACGACTGATCGACAATACGGTTCTGAAGCCTCGGGCTTCGGTCCTCGGGGGCTGAACCGTTTTTGCTGAAAAACCTCGACTCGACAAAGGAAGACGACCACTAGGGCTGAAGCCCACACTAATTTTCACCCGCCTACGCGGCCCTGAAGGGCCGCTCTTCCACGGTAGTACCGACATTTCTTCCACACTGTAGTACCTGCATCTCTGAGTTTTTCAGCGAACTGTGAAACCCCGCAACGAGAGAGGGCTCTACCGCAGCGGTAAACTGCTGCGCCACCCAAAAGTCAGCCTCCGTCCGCTACTTCTTCACCGTCGGATATTGAATTCCCAGCTGCTCCAGATACGTTTTGTACTTCGAGGAATCGTAATAATACTTCCGCATTTCGGGACGGAACTTTTCCATCTTTTCTTTGTTCATGTCGATGGCGGGCTGATCTTCGGGCGCGATCAGCGGCGTGTACTTCTGATCTTTGGTCTGTACGTCTCGGTGCGCGATCGGAGTCGCCATGGCCACCGCGTCGGCCCAACTGTGCCCGGGTGTGTGCGGAATGTTGGCGGGATACCGCAGATACACCATGGGCACGACCCAGGAAATGTCGCCGACATCGTCGGATCCGCCCGCCTCGGTTTCGGGGGACGGGGGCTTCAAGGGCTCGACCTTTTCATTGAGTCCGTCTTCTTTTTTTCCTAATTCTTTTTGCAACGCCCTGGCCAGAGTCTGGTCGGCGGCGTCCCAGGTGGGCATACCGACGGCCTCGATGTTCTTCTGCTGCACTTCCGCCACGACTTTATTGAAGTGCGGAGGCCACGCCGAGCCGACGAGTTTCTTGGTGAAGGTGGTGCCGGTCATCATGGCGGCGGCTTTCGCCATGGTGTCGCCGAGTTCGTAGAGTTCGCGAATGTGCGGATAGTCCAGTTCGCGGAAGTAGTACCAGACGCCGGCTTCGGACGGCACAACGTTAGGCTGATCGCCGCCGTTGACGATCACATAGTGCGACCGCTGTTGCAGGCGCAGATGTTCGCGGCGGAAGTTCCATCCTGTGTCCATCAGTTCGACGGCATCGAGCGCGCTGCGGCCGTCCCAGGGCGCTCCGGCGGCATGCGAGGCTTTGCCATGGAAGAAATATTGGACCGATACCAGTCCTTGCGGAGCGAAGGTCTGTCCGTACCCGGTGCCGAAATCGTCGGAAACGTGGACTCCTAAAACAACGTCAACGTCCTTGAAGAGGCCGGCTCGGACCAGAAACGCCTTCGTGCCCAGCAGTTCTTCGGCAACTCCCGGAAAGACTTTCAACATGCCGGCGATCTTGTGTTCCTGCATCAGTTCTTTCAAGACCAGCGCCGCGGTGACGTTCACTGCCATGCCGGAGTTGTGTCCTTCACCGTGGCCGGGCGCGCCTTCGATCATGGGGTCGTGATACGCCACCCCAGGTTTTTGGGAGGCGCGCGGAATGCCGTCCAGGTCGGTGATGAACCCGATCACCGGCTTGCCCGACCCGTAGGTCGCAACCCAGGAGGTAGGAATGCCGGCTACGCCGCGCGTCACCGTGAAGCCATTTTTCTCGAGGATGCCGGTGACATACTTCGACGTTTCAAATTCCTGAAAGCCCAGCTCGCCATAGCTGAAAATCTGGTCGACCATCTGCTGCACGAGTTGCTGGTGCGCGTCGACCTTTTCAAGCGCTTCTTTCTTCAGAGCGTCGAGGTTGTTGGCCTGAGAGAAGGCGAGAGTAGAGAGTACGAAGAGCGCAACCAGAAACCGAATGCAACGCTGCATGCCGAGGGTTCTCCCTGGAATGGACTGAGCAGAAACGATACGCGGAGTGGTGGCGCGAGTCTAGAGCTAAGGGGCGGTGCCTCGCAGGGCCGAGGGCGTGTCAGTCGTCCCTCCGGGACTCGATCATGTGCTTCGAGTGATCCCAGCGGTGAACCGCTGGGCTATTTTCGATTGTCCCTCCGGGACAGGCTAAGGACCGATCCCTCGGGGCAGCCGGCGGGACGCCGGCGCTACAGCTTTGGTCCGGAGACGAACTTGTTGTCGGCAATCAGGAAGCGTAACGGCATGGCGGCGGATTTTACAATTCCGATTCGCGGCGTGACCACAACGCGCCGCACCCGATAGCCGTCATCGCCAATCCGCAAATCCGATTGCGGGCTAACGAAGTTTTTACCGTTATCGCGCTCGCGCGTAACGCTGAAGGCTTCGGCCATGCGGCCTGGGCCAGACGAGATTCTCGGCAGATCGCTTTCTTTCTTCACCGTGATGCCGCGGGCGGCCGCCATTTGTTCGATTCCGGCAACCGGCTCGATGGCCCGGAACAATACGGCGCCCGCCACTCCCTCCCGCAGGCAGGTAACGTTAAGGCAGAAATGCATCCCGTATATGAAGTACACATAGGCGTGTCCCGGAGGCCCGAACATGACCGTGTTGCCGCGATCGAAAAATCCCACTTTCAACCAGGCCATTCGACCAAGGGAAATCATGAACCTCCGGCACGCCAGCGAAAGGCAGCGGTGATCTACAATTCTAGAATCAAACGCACAGTCTCCCACACGGCCGGAGTGCAACGGCTGGTGGTCCGCGTTGAAAAGGGGCGTGTCATGCTGCGCAGAATTCTACCGATCGCAACCATTTTTCTAGCGACTGTATTCGCCATCGCTCAAACCATTCCGGCAGGAACCCCGGTTACGGTTCGCATTGGTTCCGAAATCAGTTCGGGGACGGCCGAAGTCGGGCAGGCATTTGAAGGATCGCTGGCCAAGAGTCTAGTGGTCGGCGGCAAGACGATTGCTCCCGCCGGCAGCGCCGTGCGCGGCAAAGTGACGCTCGCCAAGTCCAGCGGACGCCTGCACGCTCCCGGACAGTTGTCGATTCGCCTGACTTCCATCTCGACGAAGAGCGGATCGATTGGGGTCACCAGCAGTCCGTATCACGTCCAGGGCAAGAGCCATACGAAGAGCAACGCGACGAAGATCGGTGGCGGCGCGGCTGCGGGAGCGATCATCGGGGCACTTGCGGGAGGCGGAAAAGGCGCGGCGATCGGAACTGTGGCCGGTGCAGGAGCCGGCACTGGCGTGGCCGCCGCCACGGGCAAGCAGGAAGCGGTGATCCCGGCCGAAAAAGCGGTCGCTTTCACGGTCGGCAGCAAAGCGCGGTAAGGGATTGCAGAAGGAAGAAGTCAGATTGCAGAAGTGAAACCACGACATTGGAAGGGTTTACTTCTGCAATCTGACTTCTGACGTCTGCAATTAAGCGCTCTTCAAGTATTCCAGCACTTCCTCGGCATGTCCGGCGGCTTTTACTTTGTCGAAGATGTGCTGGATCTTGCCGTCGGGGCCGATCACGAACGTCATGCGGGAAATGCCTTTGAACACTCTGCCGTAGAGAGTCTTGTCCTTGATGACGCCGAAGGCATGGCAAATCTTCTTGTCGGTGTCGGCGAGCAGGGAGTAGGGGAGGTGGTACTTCTCCTGGAACTTCTTCTGTTTGGCGGGGGAATCGGCGGAAACGCCGAAGATGACCGCTCCCGTCTTTTTGACGTGGCTGTATGCGTCGCGGAACCCGCACGCTTCTTTGGTTCAGCCGGGAGTGTCCGCTTTGGGATAGAAAAACAGGACCACCGTCTTGCCCCGAAAATCTTTTAAGGCAACTTCTTGACCGTTCTCGTCCGTCGTACTGAAGTCGGGGGCTTTATCATTGACTTCCATGGAATCCTCTCCTTGTCCTAGCCGCAACTGGTTATACCGTACCTTGCTGTCCGCCGTCATCCTGCTGAATTGTTTGCCCATCTCAGGACAAGGCACCATCGCGCAATATGGACGCAGGGCAGCGGCTTCGAAAGGGCCGCGCGCGCTGGGACTGATCCAACTGTTTCCCAACGGCAAAGCGCACCTGATCCCGGTTGCGATCACGGTCGACGGCAAGTTCTTCGATGCCGCGAACTATAAAGGCGCGCCCGTGCCCATGGCGCTCGATTTCGGTGTGGTCTATGAAGGTCTGCGCACTGGCGTTTCACAGGGTGTCTTCACCATCACCCAGCCTGGACGGACCGGCCAGGCCTGGATGGCGGAGGGGACCTGGCTTCCGGCTGGGACCAAGGCTCCCGAGAAGGGCATGAAGTACGAAACGCCGAAAATTGAAGATAAGGACGCACCGCCGCGGCTGCATCGCGGCGATGCTAAACCTGCAGAAAAGCCACCGGAAGCGCCGGTTCCGCCTGCCCCCAAGCCGCCGGAGACGGCGAAAGTGAGGGAGCCTCCACCGCCGATCGAGGATCCCAACCGGCCCATTCTGCGGCGCGGCAAGCCCGATCCTGCCACGCGCCACGAACTCGTGAAGGATTTCGACAAGGAGCCGACCGTCAGCGCGGACGTGATGAAATCCGTCCAGATTATTCCGGCGATTTCCGATGCGGCCGGGCCCGATCCGCGTCCGTACAACTTTGAGCTGCGTCCGGGCGAGGAAGCGGGATACCGGAACAAGATGCTGGAACTGGCGGCGGCCGAGCTGGCCAAGGCGAACGCTGCGCCTCCGGAAATCCCCACAGCGAACTCGCGTAAAGCGGCGGCCGCGCGCAAGCCGGGTTCGCCAAAGTTCGACGAGGTTCACCTGCGCATTTTCGATCTGACGAACTCCAACGATCCGGTGCTGATCCTCTCGGCCAGGACCCGGCCGCAGGCTACGGGTTCAACGGAGGGCGAGGAAATTACGCTGGTGGCGCGCCCCAACCTTGACGGCGATCTGCGGCGGTTGTTCTTCTCGCGTACCGATGCACACCATCTGGACGTCGATCCGCGCATGGAGTTGATTGACGCCGTTGACGCCGACGGTGACGGTCGCGGCGAACTTCTCTTCCGCCGCACTTCCGATACCGGCAGCAGCTACGCCATCTATCGCGCTTCTGCGGATCGCCTGTGGCCGCTGTATGAGGGGACGCCCTAAAAAACAGGTGTCAGGTCGCAGGTGTCAGGAAAACCGCGCGTCCCGGCTTTAAGCCGGTGAGAACCGTTTTGCCTTTCCTGACACCTGACACCTGACACCTGATTTACAATTTCCGTACTCAGGAGTGAACGATGCGCCTTCGCATGATCGTAGTGATCTTCCTACTCGCGACCGGTTGCTCCGCCCAGAACGGCGACTACAGCAAAGTGGAAATCAAAGTCACCAAGGTTGCCGGCAACGTCTATATGCTGCAGGGCGCCGAAGGTAATATCGGCGCGTCGATTGGGGACGACGGTATCGTCATCGTCGACGACCAGTTCGCTCCGCTGGCGGCAGCATTGACGGTATGATCGACGGCGTGGAAAAGGCGATCGCGGAACCTCCGGCCGACGCAAAGGTAATTCCTGGCCACGGGGACATCTCGAACCTCGATGATGTTCACGCCTATGTGAAGATGCTGAGAGCGACGTGGGCCGTCGGTCAGGACGCGCTCGACAAGAAAGACGTTGGAGCAGATGAAAGAGAAGAAGATTCTCGAAACCTGGAAGAAGTATTCCGGCGCGTTCGTGAGCGCGGATGCATTTATCGAAACGTTGTACAACTCGCTAACCGGCCAGAAAAACGGCACATTCATCAAGCATAATTAGCTAACGCGTGCGACCGGGTCTCTGACCCGGCCAGGCGGAGTGAAGCTCCGCGACCGTTGACCGCCCTGACTACTCGTCGCCAATTTCTCGGGTCCCTGGCCGCAGCCGCCGTCGTGCCTCTTCTTGCCCGTGCCGCGGACTCAACCGCGCTCCCGGTCACCTTCCCCAAAGGTTTCTATTGGGGCGCCGCCACCGCCGCCTACCAGATCGAAGGTGCGTGGAACGAAGACGGCAAGGGCGAATCGATCTGGGACCACTTCACGCACACGCCGGGCAAAATTAAGGACGGCGCCAACGCCGACGTCGCCTGCGACCACTATCACCGCTATCGCGAAGACATAGCGTTGATGCGGGCGCTGCATTTGAACAGCTACCGTTTTTCCGTATCGTGGCCGCGCATTCAGCCCAGCGGCTCGGGCAAGCCGAATCCGAAGGGACTCGATTTCTATAGCCGGTTGGTGGACGCGCTGCTGGAGGCGCGTATTCGACCTCTGCTTACTCTCTATCATTGGGATCTGGCGCAAGCGCTCGAAGATGCCGGTGGCTGGCCCAATCGAGACACCGCCAGCCGCTTTGCCGATTACGCTGAGATCATGGCCCGCGCCCTGGGCGATCGCGTGCAGCATTGGACCCTGCTCAACGAACCCGCCGCCTTCACCAGCGTGGGCTATCTCGACGGTAAACACGCCCCCGGACGCACCAGCGTGTTCGATTTTCTGCAGGCCTCGCATACCGCGAATCTGGCCCAGGGCATGGGCTTTCGGGCGGTGAAGGCGGTGCGTCCCAAGGCGCTGGTGGGTGGGGCGTTCAGCATGTCGCCGTGCGAGCCCGCCACGGACTCGGAAGAGGACCGCGTGGCCGCCGAGCGCGCGCACGCCATTACCAACCTGTGGTTTCTAGAGCCGGCGCTGCGCGGACGCTATCCACAAGCATTTTCGTTCAATCCGGCGGTGTTCATGAAGATCCAGCAGGATGACATGGAGCTGGTGCGCGCGCCGTTCGATTTCATCGGCATCAACCTTTACTACCGCACGATCGTTTCCGCGACAAGCATGAGTGAGCGCTTCTCCGATCGGCGCTTCTTCTTTCTTCCGGCGCGCATGGCAGCCGGGCAGAAAGGTCCGAAGACCGATATCGGGTGGGAGATTTGGCCGCGCTCAATCTACGACATGGTGATGCGCATCACGCGGGAGTACAACCGTCCAGTGATCGAGATTACCGAGAGCGGATGTGCCTACAACGATCATCCGGACTCGGCGGGAGTGGTGAATGATCAACGGCGCGTCGACTACCACGGACAACATCTGGCGGAACTCGCCCGGGCGATGCGCGATGGCGCCGACGTACGTGGGTACCACGTCTGGAGTCTGCTGGATAATTTCGAATGGGCTGAAGGGTTGAGCCAGCGTTTTGGGCTGGTGTATGTGGATTACAAAACGCAGAAGCGCACGGTGAAGAAGTCGGGAGAGTGGTACGCAAGAGTCGCCGCGCAAAACTCGCTTCCGGCGCCGCTATAGGCGAAGTTACCTACACTGCTGGCGAAAGGGCTTCCACCACGGGGGGCACAGAG